>OLPG01000775.1_pt1 | contig 29662 bp, 21 predicted proteins | sample 1672311 | NCBI WGS metagenome assembly OLPG01 (sample SAMEA3136670, study PRJEB25190) | human gut metagenome | biome: human gut; feature: human-associated habitat; material: faeces | place: Austria | collected 2013 | reverse complement strand
CGTCAATGAGCGCCATGCGGCACAGCAGCACTGAAGCCACGGGCAGCGCCATAGTGATAGCGCACATAAGCGGGAAGGGGCTGAAGTGTGCCGCGCACTTCAGCACCGACGCAGCAATGTTGCCAATAAACAGGCAGCCAATAGCCATGCGCAGGTTCACGCCCGTGTAAAAAGCGCCCCACTGCAGGTACAACCAGCCCAGCACGCACGAGCATACGATGGTGGCGGGGTACTCAAGCGCGTCAAGCGCGGGCGTGACGCTAGAGAACAGCAGCGCGGCGGCGCCGAATGCGCCGGCCACCGCGGCAACGTAGCCTGCCGCCGGCGACTCCACGAACGCGGGTTTGCTGCGCGCGATGAAGCCGAACGCCACCATAGCAACAGCCAACGCAAAGTAGGAAACCTGCCACGAAAGCTGGCCGGTGGGCGCCTCGCCGCCGGCAGCGTTGATGAGAAACGCCCACGCCAGCGTGCAACAAATGCCAATAGAAGCCGGGCGCGGCTTGGCGGCCGGCTTAGCAGCAGCGCTGTCCGCCTTCTTCTGGCCAGCCTTCGACTTGTCGGCTTGCACGGTTCGCGCGCGCGATGCCTTTGCGCTTTGAACGCTCTCTTTTGCCATGCCGCTCCCCTCTTCCCTGCTTGTTTTAGACGGCATCATAGCATGCTGAAGTAAGGTCGAACCCCTAATTCAGTGACTAATCTCCTTATCTATACGTAAATTTGCCGCTATATTTTTCCACAACGCCCCAAAACCTCGCAAATGTGCTTAAGCGCATACCACTTTGGTAAGCATTCGCGTGACCTGCGATAACACCCATCTCACCCGCTTCGGGTACTGCGATTTCACCCGTTTTTGCGCATGGGAAGCCCCAGCTGCGGGTGAAGATGCCCGGCCGGCAGCCGCGTAACGTGCTCATTAGCCACGAACGTGGGAACAAGAATTCACGGAAAGGGACGAAGATGGATTCGATGGCCGATCTGAACCTGACGCAATCGCGTCGCAGCTTCATCAAGGCAGCGGGCGCAACCCTGCTTGCGGGCACGGCCGCCGCAGCACTTGGCGGATGCACTGCAAAGGGCAAGGAGCCCAACAAGAATAACTTCGCGCAATCTATCGGCGAGATCGACTGGGACGAAGAGACCGACGTGCTGATCGTCGGTGGCGGCCTTGCCGGCCAGGCGGCTGCGGCAACGGTGGCCACCGAGGGCAACGGCGCCAAGGCGCTGCTGCTTGAGAAGGGCGCGCTGGTGCTCGGCGACGGCGACAGCCCGTTTTCCGCCGGCCGCGTGCTGTGGACCGACGACGAGCACGCCGAAGGCTTCCGCCAGTACCTCTACGAGCTGCGCGGCGAGATGGACAACACGCCCGACGCAGTGCTCGACGCGTTCGCTGAGGGCATCCACGAGAACCGCACGTGGCTGGAAAGCCTGCCCGGGTTCCGGGACGGTTACTTCAAGGCCACGGAGCACTTCCACCCCGGCACCGGCGATACTTGCTACCCCGAGTATGCCGAGCTGCCGCACGGCTACAACCTGGGCGTGCTGTTCTTTAACGACGAGAAGTACGACCACGTCATCAAGTTCGTGAACTCCGTCATCGCCGACGACTCGAACATCACGCACAAGCTGAACGCCCCGCTAACGGCGCTCATCCAGGACCCCGAGAGCAAGGCCATCCTCGGCGGCGTGTACACCTACGAGGGCCAGACCGTGTATGTGAAGGCGAACAAGGGCGTCATCATGTGCTGCGGCGGCTTCGAGAACAACAAGCAGATGCGCGCCGACTATCTGTCCGCCGCCACCGCGCGCTGCATCGCCGGTCGCATGAACACCGGCGACGGCCACTACATCTGCGCTCGCATCGGCGCCGACATGTGGCACATGAACAGCTGCGCCGGCATGTGGACGAGCGTTTCGCCCATCGAAGGCGAGGACGTGACCATGCGCACGCCGAAGCAGTTCGGCATCACCGTTGCCGAAAACGGCCGCCGCTTCTTCATGGACTGGGATTCCGACCATGAGCACGACTGGGAGGTCATCGACCAAAACCCGCTGAACATCAACGTGGGCAGCCGCCACGGCCACATGCAGTTCGGTGGCGAATGGCCGCACCTGCCCATGCCGAAGACCACGTGGTACATCCTGGACGACGAGGGCTACAAGAAGATGATGGCCTACTCCACCGCCCCGAACTTCGAGCCGTCCAGCGAGGGCTATGGCTTCACCGCCGACACCATCGAGGAGTTGGCGGACAAGGCCGGCATCAACAAGGCGGAGCTGGTGAAGACCGTCGAGCAGTGGAACAAGTACTGCGAAGACGGCTATGACCCGGCGTTCTATCGCCCGGCCAAGACGCTGACCCCCATCAAGGGCGCTCCGTTCCATGCGTGTCACTGTTCGTCGACCATGCTGAACACCGACGGCGGCCCGCGCCGCAACGAACATGCGCAGATCCTCGACCTCAACGGCAACGTGATCCCGAACCTGTACAGCGCCGGCGAATTCGGCAGCGTGTGGTGCGACATGTACAATGGCGGCGGCAACCTGGGCGAATGCTGCGCGTTCGGCCGCATCGCCGTCCGCAACGTGCTGGGCATCGCTTAAGGGCGCGCCCGTATCGAAAGGAGATAAGCGATGAGCGAATCGCAAGGACCTAAGCGCGCGGGCGAGAAGCGCAAACGCCTGGGCATCACGTTCGGCTGCATCGCGGTCGTGCTGGTGGTGGCCGGCGCCGGCTTCATGGTGTGGCACGAGCAGCCCAGCTTCTGCAACGCCATCTGCCACGACCCGATGGATCCCTACCTGCCCACGTTTGAGGCCACACCTGGTCAGTCGGCCACCGACAAGTGGGGCAACGAGGTGGAAGACGCCGGCAGCATGTTGGCCGCCGTGCACAACCAGGTGGGCAAGACCTGCATGGACTGCCACGTGCCGCAGCTTGACGAGCAGATGACCGAAGGCACCGAGTGGATCAGCGGCAACTTCGACAGCCCGCTTGGCGAGCGCACGGCCACGCAGCTGGTGGAGGCGCGCGGCCTTGAGAACTCCGACGAGTTCTGCATGAACAGCAGCTGCCACCCCTACAGCCGCGACGAGCTGGAGAAGAAGACGGCGTGGATGGGCAAGATCAACCCGCATACGCCGCAGCATGGCGAGCAGAAGTGCACCACGTGCCACAAGGCTCACCGCGCCAGCGTGAACTACTGCACGCAGTGCCACACCGACGCCGTGGTGCCCGACGGCTGGCTGAGCTACACCGACAGCAAGCTGCTCGAGGAAGCCGCCGGTATAACCGACGAGCAGTAGGTTGCTGGCGAAAGCGACCGCAAGCGAGCCGCTTCGAGTAATGTAGCAACAACAGCGTTCGACACAGGCGCACAAACGCGAAACCCGCAGGTCAGGAATTCCCACCTGCGGGTTTCGCGCATTCAGAGGCCAAACAAGGTGCGACCGACCAAGGCGATTCACCCCCACGGCCCATCAACCTGTAACAGATTTTTACAGTTTCAGGCCAAAACTGTAAAAATCTGTTACAGGTTATGAAACACCTATCAAACCGCTCGCAAGGAACCCACCTTTTCTTCAACGAAATTGAGGAAGTTCCCGGTTGGGATATTGCTGCGCGACGCATCGTCGATACCGAAAGAATTGCCATGTGCCGTGCGCGCTAGCCCCCGCAACAAGCGACGGCCTGACCAGGGCGCTTGAGACGGCAGTGCACCTAGAAACGAGGCGCCGCGCGTCTTCACGAGTGGGGTCCATTGCGTTGCTGAAGTTGAAATCCGGTAAGGAAATAGACTTCATCGAAGGCGATGAAGCGTTTGGAATTGCCTACGAGCTGATACAAGTGTCCTTAAACATGGAAAACGAAGCTACGCGCCAGCGCGAAGTCTCCGCGCTGCAAGAAGCCATGTCACGATTCGAAAAGGACGCCGCAACCATAGTTACGCTCGACGAAGAATCAAACATCAATATCCCCGAAGACGTGATTCGCGTAACGCCAGCCTGGAAGTGGTTGTTGGGGTAGATCAAGCTTTTACTTCTAGCTGGACAAAATGTTACATCTCAGAACCCATTTTCCTATTGGCCCAATTCAATCGGAATCAATACGCGAAAGCGTAGTTCGGCAATCCCCGCCTGGGTGAATTCACTCAGGCGGGGACGTGAGGAAGGAATCTAGCACTTGCTTCGCTTTTAAGCGTTACAGCAAACCCGCCGCTCGATCATCATAAATCGCACCTAGCTCTGAATTCACGTACTCTTCCTTGAGCTTTGAAACAAATGCCGCATTCGTAAACAGCTGATATACGAGCACCGCAGCTCCACCGATATCCAAGCATTTAGGATTGCTAGTTACCGTTGATTGAACGATGCTGCTAGAAGTTGCAATTGCGTTCGATATCAACAATATCTTTTTTGTCCTTACTTGGTGCATTTTTGTTTCAGTGTCTGATTCATTTTCGTTGTCAGCAAACGTGCATGCATGAAGTGACGCCACAAGCCAATTGATAAAAACTGTAAGACCTGTTTGCACGCCAACTTTTAGCAAATCTCCGGTGCTAATGTAGGAAGTCAGCTTTTCCGCATGCGCTTTATCTAGGACAAGGTTTGCGAAAGGAATCTGAATTCCACATGGCGTATATAAATCCGTCCCGATATGAATCAGCTGTTTTATCAACGCGCAGGCTGCGGCATCAGGCTCGCTGACGACCCTTCTCCCCGCGCTAATCAACATCTCGATCGTCCCAACCGGTTCATCTATCTGAGGGTTCCTTCCGAAGACATCATATTCAACAATATGCGTAACGGGAATACGTGCACCAATGCCAAATGCATTTGTTTCTTTAACGCACGTAATTGTATTCGTCATAATGTTGGACGTTCCAAATATGAGCCCAAGAATAGGATCATGCCCCAACGTTGCAAATCGATGGTTAGCTCCTTTAAAAAGCTTAAAATTTGTTTCTTCATAGCGAGTCGCATCGTATGGAACCCCTCGAGCATTCAGAATATGCTCTTTGGAAGCATAGAGGCGACCAGAACTGTGACCTTGACTGTCAAACCGATTGAATAAGTCTTCCTGAGCATTATGAAGAAACGTCTCCTTCGAGTTGCTTTGTCCTGCAACTTCGACTTCGGTCAATGCGTTTATCACGAGCACACGCATTACCTGCAAGGCGGTTGCGCCAATAAGAAAAGCCTCGTCGGCATCCTGGAGCTTCGTCTTCTCTTTGAATTCGCGGTTAACTCGATCGAGGTGTTCGCCATATTCCCGAACAGATTGCTCAACGGCTTTTGATGCCCATTCATTATTTACCGTAACGCAAGCAACCCTAGCAGCAATGTAGTCTGCGAAAAGACGGTTTGCGTGCTCTTCTTCTTCGGTAACCTTACCATCCGCTTCGATAGCAACCTGTATCTGCTCGGCAATAGAATCAAGAGAGACGATACTTACCTTATCCAAGCGTTGTTTTACATCATCAAACGAAACGTCATCGTTATCGGCAATTACCTGGATTTCTTCTTTCACATTCTCGGGTAGACCCCCATCAAGTTTTAGATAATCGAGGCCATCCCGCAACCAAGCTTCCTCGTCTTCGGAAAATTCACCGTCAACCTTGAGGAAATAGCAAAGCGTACATACATACGCGTATATAAAATTGTATCTTTTTTCGCCAGCGAGGTAAGCTCCTTGTTTAATTCCGTCGCGAAACCCAGAAATGCGTTCTTTTTTCAATCGAGCAGAAAAAGAGTTCTCCTGGATGGTTTTGATGCCCGCATCGATAGCGCCACCAGCAGCAGAAGCCGCCTGCCCTGCCGCACCCGCAACGCTATGCGCAACTTGGGATGCAGTAGACGAAGCCACCCCGGCAAGCCCGATAGCGACTTTTCCAGCATCGCTTTCCGCAAATGCTGAACCAGCAGCAGTAAGGCCCTGAGCAGCCGTGTTGGCGATTTCTTTTGCCGCTTTTCCAGCATCCGAGGATGCCACGTTCTCCCCAACAACCGAAACACCTTCAGCTACCGCACCGGCAACTTTTCCTGCAGCTTGCGCGGCCTCTCCCGTCGCATTCACAATTGCATCCCCAGCTACAGAAGCGGCACCGGCAATAGTTTCACCGGCTGATTGAGCCGCATCCGAGATAGCACCGCCAGCGGCCTTAGCTGCGTCCTCGGCAGCCTTTCTCGCATTCTCTGCTGCTTCTGCTGCTTTCCCGAGCACGTTCCCGATATCAAATCCGAATCCCATAGCCAATCCTTTCCCAAAGATGACACTGCATCAGCTTACTCCCCCTGCGGTGCCTGCGGGAGTGCGGCGAGGGTTTCTGCTCTTTGTTGTTCGATGCTTTGTGCTATTTCGTCGTGATAGGCTTGTCGGTTTTGCGTTTCGTCGGCTTTGAGCAGCGCGTAGTCGATGCCAGTCCCGATTGCTGCGCCGGCAACGAAGCCCGCAGCGTTGCCGACAACGGGCGCAACGCTTCCAGCGGCGCCGCCGATTGCCGACGATGCCGTTTTCACCCCCAGGGACCTCGCCAACGTCGTCACCATTTTCGCAATCGCTTCTTTCCCGACAACGCGATCGAAAACCTTCTTCGTGATGTAGCCGCCAACCGCACCGCCCCCGACGCTGGCAATGATGCGCTGGTTATCTTCCATGAGCTTTTCCGACGGTTGCTTTATTTCCGTAATCCGTTTCGGATCGAACTCGGCCGGCTTCTGAAGCCAATCGGGAACAGTGGCCACCTCGCAAGCCGCAAGCCGCGTCTCGAGCTCTTCCTGCAACTTGGCGGCCAGCTCAGTACACGTTTGCATCTCGTCGTTAAGCTCGGAATCATCGATGCCCTCGGCAAGTGACGCGGCTAGCTGGTCTTTCAGCCCTTCTTCAAGACTGCCGGTGAAGGTGCGGATGACGCGCTCATAATCCGCCGAAAGCGAATAGTACCAATCAAGGTAGTTGTCGATGTTCTGAATGCGCTTGTCAAACGACGCGTTGATCAGGGGAACAAGCGTGTTTTGCACGCGATTGGTCAGCTCGGACGATTCACCAGCCATATCGGTCAACACCATCTCGACAGCTTCTTGATCGTACGTCTTGCCATCGATCATGTACACCGCGACGCCGATTTGATCCTGCACGAATTGCTTTCCTTGCGAAACGCCCTCGATTGACTCGATTTCGGCAGCTTTCGCCTCGGCCCCCAAACCTGCCGCCAAAGGAACAACCGCAAGAACGATAGTCAGCACAATCAGCCCAACTTGCGGCTTGCGCTGCTGGAGGCGTTCTTCCGGCTCGTCAACATCGGCAAGCGGAAGGAATAGCTCGTAAACGCAATCGGGCATCATGCACGCACAAAGCAGATTGACGAAACCGCCAATCGAAAACACCGTGAGCAAAACCTGCGCGCCAACGTAGCCGCTCCACGATGCATCGGCAACATGCGAAAGTAAGCAGGTCAGCACCGTATCGGTATAGGTGGTCAGCAACCCCGCATCGGCCAGCAGCACCGAAGAGGATTCGCCGAAGGGATTTTCATTTGCCAAAAAGGATTCAAGCACGCTATTGAACTGGGGCGCCGGCGTATTAGCAAAGACAACGGCAGATGCGACACCAATCGCCAACGTGAGAAGCACTCCGCCAAGCACGAGCGTACCGGTTTTCTCGAAAGCCAGCTTGAACTCATGCGCCGAAATCTTGTTCGCCAGCATAAAAACGAACGGGCACGCTGCGGCGCTGACAAGCGCAATTGTCCATTCAGCCTGCCCCCAACGAACAACAGAGAACAGTAGCCCGACCATTGCCGCAAGGGACAAGACGAATGATACAAAAATGCGAACGGCCTTGCCGCGTGTAGTTTTCGCGAAAAAGCCCGTTTCGCTCAGCAGGCTGCGATTGTGCAGCTTGGTGGCGAAGAGCACATACGCAAACGTAGGGGTTGCAATTGCCGTCAGCAAGGCCAGCACAAGCGAGAACGCAAGCATCGACAGAGTGTTTGCGAACTTCGCGAAACAGAATAGGACCGCGATTAGGATCAACGCGCAAAGCGCATATCGCGCGTAAAATCGTGCACATGCTTCCGGTTTTGCGCTCCCAGATAAATGATTCATTTCGCCTTCTTCCCTACACGCAAACAAATGCGTGTTGCTTCCCGTTCCCCCGACGCCGCTTCACATGCGGTTCGTTTGGGCGTTTGCTGGGTGACTTGCTATAGCAAGTCACCCTAAACATTGTAGCTTTTACGATGCGCTTATGAATACAGACGAGCGCAGAAAACGGTTGGGCGAGCGCATAAAGGCGCTACGGGAGCAGCAAGGGCTGTCCCAGCGCAAGCTTGCCCTGATGATCGGCTCGAATCAAACGCACATCTGGCAAATCGAGAACGGCACCGTGAACGTAGGCCTCGACATCCTATGCCGCCTGGCCGACGCCCTTGAGGTGAACGTGCGCGATTTGATCGACTTCTAACTATCCCTGGAATGAAGTGGGCCGATGACTGCTGCATCGGCCCACTATTCAAATACGCTTCCTCTTTGCTACTCGCCCAAGATGTCGTTTAGGTCGTAATTCTTCTTATAGAACGCGCTCGACACGTCGGAGTACATGCGGTACTCGTCGGACATGGCATCGGAGTAGCTGCGGTACAAATCCCTGGTGCCGTCCGAATATGCACGGTAAAACGCGCTGTGCTCTGCAGAGGCCTCGCTATAGCTGACGCTATCGAACGCATCTGCCAACACACCATCGTAATAAGTGTCGAACAGGTCGCTGTAGGCATCTTCATGCACGGCTTCGTAGAAGTCACGGAACGCATCCTCGTACACCGCTCGATACCAGGCTTTCATCTGTTTGTCCAGGTCAGCCTTTTCATCGCTTTGCGCCTGCTTCGCAAGAGCGCGGAAGTAGCGCTTCGAATTATCATCCGTTCGGGCAAACAGCTCGTCGGTGGCCGTTTGCGTGCTGTCGATCCAGTCGGTAATCGCACCCTTGTTCGCCACATACGTGTCGTACGAGTCCCCCACAGCGGTCTTCGTCGACGCGAGATTATCGGCAATCGATTTCTCCGTTGCCTCGAAGTCTGCCGAAATGTCATTGAGGATTTCCTCAGGTGATGCGTTGTCGCTAACCACAGGCGCCGGCGCCGTTGCCGACTCCTGCGCGGCCGGGCTAGCAGCGCCCGATTCCTGTTGAGGCGCAGGCGCCGCGCATCCCGATAAGGATGCAGCCAGCATAACGGCAACTACCGTTGCGGGAATAAAGGCTTGCTTTCTCATGATGATTCCTTTCGTTCGTGTATTCATTTTGCGTTGCGGAGATGTCAGCGAAGCGCTTCGACGAAGGCGTCGAACGCTCCCGCGCCAAGCCAGAGATCAATAGCAAACGCGATACCTGGCGCATCAAACGCCCAGGTCAAAGACTCCCTCGCAAGAACATGGGATACGTTCGCACGCGTATTTATGGTGTCGATTGCGCTTGCGAATATCGAGGTCAGCAGCGTGCACACTTGTTCGCTGCCATGCGCGCGCAGCGGCGCCAGCGGCGAAAGCTCACGCGATAGCCAGCCAGAATCAAGACACGCGCGGACATCGCGCTCACAGTAAAAAGGCAACGAGTCGGCTTCCGGTTTTACATCACGCTCACCGCAATTGTCGCTGGTCAGCGCGCAAAGCGCCACATATAGCTGATCACCCACGCAGCGTTCGACAAACGCTCCCAAAGCTTGCGCCGTTTGGCGTTCGTGCAGCGCAACGCGCAACGCCTGTGCAGACACAAGCTGGCCGACAACGGCCTCGCGGCGCTCTTCTAGCCGCGCGATGTGCGACAACAGCGCTTCCGCAGGGTCGACCGGCGCATTCTGCGCAGACGTGCGCAACCGATTGCTGATTTCCGGAAGACTTGCGCCTTCCAGCCGTTCAAGCTGTACAACGTACAAAAGCGCAATCTCATCAACGCTATAGGTTCTTCTTCCCCACGTGCTGTCCTGGGGTTTTACAATGCCAAGCCCTCCTTTCCCGCTGTAGCAGCAGCGCTGGATGTCGCGCCGCGGCAAGCCCGTCAGGCGCTCAACCTCCGAAATCGTCCAGCCATCGTGCTCGTGTGCGTTGTTCATCTGCCGTCCTCCCGAATTCCAGCAAATCTGTTCAACGCTTGAACAGCAAGCGGGATTCGGCGATGAACTCGCGAGAGTTTCCTCTGCTTTGATTTCCCGTACTTTAGGCGGCGATGCATTTGGTGTTCGCATATGCAGTCCTTTCCTAGCGATATCGGCCTAAGGGCCCTTTCGCTATAGGGCGTGCGAAATCTGCGAATACGGTCCAGCCGGGCGCCAAGGAGGAAGGCACAGCAAATAATGTTCAGCTTTTCGAAAAAGTGGCCACTGTTGGGCAATATCCCGAGAAGCTGAAGGAATTTGGGACAAACAGCGAAACAGCTGAATGAGTGTTTTCGCCAGTCACCGCCAGGGCGAAACTGAGCATCAAAATATGTAATCAACGAAGGGATTCTTGGAATAGGCGATAAGAAATCAGGGCGATCAAACAGGTGAATAGAAATCAGCCATTCAGAATCTCAAAATATTGCCCAACATGGCCATTTTTACGAGTTCCTGAACTGCCGAACCACTCCAGCAAATCGTGCAAGAATCTTTTGCAACCGAAATGCAACTTGACCGGAAACCATCGTCAACCGAGAGGCACTAAGCATACATGCAGGTAACGAACGCGGGGTTGAGCCGAATGCTCAACCCCGCGTTTTCTGCTTGCGTCCGAGTCGGTTGGTCGCTTGAACGCAAAGTCGAAACAGTTGACAGTTTTGTTTCGCTACGTCGATTCAGTTGACGGAAGAGGGAATGCTCGGCTTCCCGTTAGCCCCACACTTCTTCGGCGATTTCGCGCACCAGAGCCACTTTCGCCCACTGTTGCTCTTCGGTGAGCTTGTTGCCGATTTCGCAGCTGGCGAAGCCGCACTGGGGCGAGAGGCACAGGTTCTCAAGCGGCACATACTTCGCTGCTTTGTGGATGCGGGCGATGACGGCTTGCTTGTCCTCAAGCTCGGCGCGCTTCGTGGTGATGAGGCCGAGAACCACCTGCTTGCCGGCCGGCACGCTGGCCAGTGGTGCGAAGCTGCCGGAGCGCTCGTCGTCGAACTCCAGAAAGAAGGCGTTGACGTGCTCATTTGCCAGCAGCGCGTCGGCCACGCCGTCGTAGCCGCCCTCGCAGGCCCACGTGCTGTGGAAGTTGCCGCGGCACACGTGCGTGTTGATGCGCAGGTCGGCCGGCGCTGCGTCGAGCACGCGGTTGTTGATGCGCAGCAGCTGCTCCTTGATGCGCGCAAGCCCCGCCTGATCCGTGCCGAAGAACATCTCGGCCTTCGGGTCTACCAGGCAGCCCCACGAGCAGTCGTCGAACTGCAGATTCCGGCAGCCGGCTGCGTAAAGCTGGCTGATGAACTGGCCATATGCAGCAACAATATCGTCTTCAAGCGCGACATCGTCAGCGTAGTGCGCCTCGGTTGCTTCGCGATTCATGGGCATGATGAACTGCTCGATGAACTGGGCGGGCGCCGGGATAGTCAGCTTCGCCGTGGTCTGCTCGTCCTCGAATTGCGCCACGAAGCGGTAGTGTTCGACGAACGGGTGCTCGGTGGTGAGCACAACCTTGCCGGTCAGGAACGTGTCGTCGATTTTGGCAGCCTCGTCGTGGAAGGGTAGGCCGTCTTTCGTGGCGGCATGGCCGATGCCATCGAACGCCCACATGAAGTCGAGGTGCCACGTGGCGCGGCGGAACTCGCCGTCGGTGATGAAGCGCAGGCCGGCGGTCTTCTCTTTTGCAATCAGGTCGGTGATGCATTCGTCCTCGACCACTTTGAGCGCTGTGGCGTCGAGCGTGCCGGCGGCGAAGGCCTCGCGCGCCTCCTTGAGCTTGGCGGGGCGCAGGAAGCTGCCGACAACGTCGTACTTATTCGGTCCGCAATTCGTCATGAGGGTGCCTTTCATCTGGTGTTTCATTGGCTCTGCGAAACCAAGGCTGGCCTGCGGCGGGATTGGGACAGAAGGTCGGAATCCGCTCTGATTTCCCCGTATGCGGGTTTGCCTTGCCCAGAGCCTTTGGCTTGTGGGCTGCTTGCGTCGTGGACACGGCGGTGGTTTTTGCACCCCCGCCGCACTGCTCGAGCACAAGCGATATGGAATCGATTTCACGAGCAAGCAGTATGACTCACCTTTCCATTCTTGTGAAATAGCAATCTTGATGAGCCTTCCATAGCTAAAAGCTATGGAATACAGCGGGAGCACGGCGCGCCCTTCGATGACTTCGCATGGCAGCTCCAGGCGGGGGCGCAGAAAGTATTTCATCTGTCGAGAGTTGTTACGCAAGGCGCTTGTCGAGTTCTGAGAGTTGCCGGGCAAAGTGCGTATCGGCTGTCGAAAGTTTCCAGGTAAGATACGTTTCGGCTTTCGAAAGGTGCCGGGCTTATATGCAGACGCGCATCGTACGCGCAACGCAGAAGCGCCAAATTTGGCAGAATCACTTCGGGCGGTGCTAAACAGCAGGGCAAACTAATAGCGAGAAAGTTTCACCGCTGCAATCAAGAACTGGCATTTACTTGCATTCGCCCCTTCACCAGCCCTTTTGCCCGCGCTTCCAAATCCTTAGGCAGTCGATCTTTAGCGAGCTGCGTTAAAACAGCGTGATGGTAAATGTGCGCTCGAAGATTTGGCCAGGTTCAAGCAGCGTCATGCCAGCCTTGTGCTCGAACACGTCGTCCTCGTTGTCCGCGGTGGTGTGACCGGTCCAGGGTTCAAGCGCCACGAACGGCGCGTCGCCGGCGGCCGACCACACGCCGATATAGTCGAAACCCGGAAAATCCATGCGCACACCGTGGTCGCTTTTCGTGCCCGCAAGCGTCAGCGTGCTTCCCGGGACGTGCGAGAACATAAGCGCGTCATGGTCGAACGTGGCGTGCGTCAGCGGCAGCGCGTTCGCGCCGAGCGGGCACTCGAAGGCGTCCTCCCAGCTCATAAGGCCATCAGGTCCAATCACCGGCACCGAGCACGTCCAAGGTTCGGCGAAACGTAGCTCGTAATCCTCGAACGATTCGCCCTGCGCACCGGACAGCGGCACGTTGAACGCCGGATGCCCGCCCACGCAAAACGGCAGCGTGACGTCGCCGGTGTTCGTAACGCGAAACGTCTGCGAAAGCGAGGCGTCTCCCGCAACGGCGTACGTCATGTTCAGCGCGAAACGGTACGGGTACGCCGCGCGCGTCTCCGCCGAGTCGCGCAACTCGAACGTCGCCGCACTTCCATCGGCTGCCCGCTCCACCACCGCATGCTCGAAGTTGCGCGCGATGCCGTGGCGTCCCATCTTGCACGGGCCCGCCGCCGACTGCGCGCACCCGCCGCGCAGCGACCCCACAATCGGGAACAGCACCGGCGCTCGGCGCGCCCAAAACCGCGGGTCGCCTTGCCACAAGTATTCGCGCCCCTCAAGCTGCAGGCTCGAAAGCTGCGCGCCCAGCGGATCGATAGCCGCCGCAACGCGCCCGTCGCGAATTTCAACCAGTTCAGACATGCAAGTCCTTTCGTCTCACCCAGTCATCGCATCTCGCAATACCACGCCCCACGAGCTGCGACAATCAAAAAGTCGAAGCGTTCTCATCCAAAGAATATCCGCCATTCGCGTCGCAATAGCAAGCGCTTCCAGATTGCAGGTTCCTGGCGCATCGGGCACACCGCAACAAGCAGGCGCGCACTACTTGCGCCACTCCTACAATCCGCTGCCCATCAGCCGGAACGTGCGCCCTTTATAGTCGATCACGCCCTCTTTTCGCAGCGCCGACAGCTCAGCCGACAACGTGCTGCGATCAACGCCCAGGTAACTGGCCAATTTCTCCTGCGTGAACGGAATGGCGAACTCGAGCGTGCCCGCAACGGTTTGCTGGACGGAAAGGTACGCAAGAATCTTGCCGCGTACGGTTTTCGGTGCCATGGCCATGGCGCGACGGTTCATGGCGATGCTCTTGTTCGCCATGGAAACCAGCAAGTTGCGCACCAGCGCGCCGTGGCACGCGCACTGCCGCTCGCATGGATGCAGCACGCGAGCGGCTTCAAGCGTTGCCACAGTGCTGTCGGCGTCGGCCACCACGTCTACATCCAGCACGCCTTCCTTGCCGCACGCATACGCAACAGCGAACGGCTCACCAGGGCCAACAGACTCAAGCACGCTCACGTTGCCCCACGCATCGGGCATCTCAACATGAAGCCGCCCTTCAAGTAGCACGCCAACGCGCGTTGCCACCTGGCCCGCCCGCATAACGCGCTCGCCACGGCGATACGTGCGCTGCGACGCACCAAGGCACGGCAGCATGGCGTCGACCTCTTCCGCGGGAATGCTCCTGAACAGGGGCGCATCTGATAAACGTGCAGGCATGACAAGCTCCATCCAAAAATGTCGGTTCTAGAACATTTTGGCCTTCACGAACATTTTATGCAACTTTTTCGAAGTAGAGGGGCAATGTTGCGCTATAGCAGACCCAATATATATGTCACCATCAACGGTAGTTACAATTATTGCATCGTTCGTTACTGACGACACAAGTTCAACCCCGCAAAACCTTACCAACGCAAGCGTCAACGGCGAGATTCTGCCCCTCTACTTCGAATTTTCGACATTTTTCGCCAATCCAATGCAAAATGAGCGGCCAACCTCAAACTCAGCAGGCAAAAGGGGCGGCTGCCGTCTGCGGCAACCGCCCCTGAAAAAGTTCACCACGCAGCGCAAACCTACGCAGCGCGCATACCATTAGCGAACAGGCTGCCGCCGCACGCGACAGGCACTTCGTTCCCCTTACGGGCGCTTCGTACCGCAGTTGCTGCAGAAGGCGCCGGTGTTGTGCGCGCCGCAGCTACAATCCCAGCCATCAGCGGCGGGCTTGGGCTGTCCGCAGTTGCCGCAGAACTTGCCGGTGTTGTGCGCACCGCACGAGCACGTCCACTCGCCAGCGGCCACCGGCTCGGGCTTCGGGCTGCCGCAATTCGGGCAGAACTTGCCCGTAGACGTAGCGCCGCACGAGCACGTCCACTCACCCGCATCCGCGCCGGCCGGCGCACCCGTCGGCGCACCCGGCGTGGCAAAGCCGCCGCCAGCGGCCATGGGATACTGGCTCTGCGGCACGCCGCCATCGGCCTGCCCGAAGATCGACTGCGCGTTCATGCCGCCCGCGCCGGCCGCCATGCCCATGCCCATGAAGCCCACCGCAGCGCCGGCGGCGTTGCCCGCCGCCGTGCGCATGGCATCGGCCTGCGCCGCCGTCAGGTTCGCCGCGCGCATATTCGGGTCGCGCATAACGGCGGCCTTCTGCAGATCCTTGATCATCTGCTCGTCCTCGGGCGGGATGCTGATGGAGTTCACGGCGAAGCTGACCACCTGGATGCCGCGCGTGGATGCCCACTTGTCCGCCAGCGCGTCGTTGAGCGCGTCCACCAGCTCCATCGTGTGCGCCGGCACCGCCGAATAGCGCACGCCCATGGCCGAGATCTTCGCGAACGCGGGCTGCAGCGCCATGAGCAGCTCAGACCTCAGCTGCGCGTCAATCTTGTCCCGCGTGTACACGTCGTCCACGTTGCCGCACACGTTCTTGTAGAACATCAGCGGGTCGACGATGCGATACGAATACTGGCCGTTGCAGCGCACGGACAAATCGGTGTCCAGCCCGATGTTCGCGTCAACCACGCGGAACGGCACCGGCGTGGCCGTGCCGAACTTGTTGTCCATGATTTCCTTCGCGTTGAAGAAGTACACGCGCTGGTCGTTGGCCGCATCGCCACCGAATGCGAAGCGCGCGCCCACGCGCTCGAACGACTGCAGGACGCGGTCTTTCAGCGTGGCGTCGCCGAAGAACAGGCTGGGCTCGGTGGACTTGTCGAACACGTATTCGCCGGCTTCGCCCACCGCGTCCACGATGGCGCCCTGCTGCACGATGATCATGTACTGGCCCTCGTTCACTGCGATGATCGAGCCATCGGAGATGATGTTGTCCTCGCCCTTCGTGTTCGAGCTGCGGCCTTTGCTCGACGTGCGCTTCTGGCCCTTCGCCACCAGCACGTCCGCCTCAAGCGCATCGCAATAGAAGTAGTCGCGCCAGCTGTCCGCCAGAACACCGCCGAGCGCGCCCGCGCCTGCTTTCAAAAGACCCATGGTTCTCTCCTATTCCTTCGGGCGCCTTCGCGCCTTGAAACCGTTATCGAATGCCGGCCAGCCGCCGCGGGCAAACCGCTGCCACGCCACGCCAACGAGTGGCCGCGCAAGTCGCCCCAAATTGCAGCCGGCCCAGCCGATGCAGATCATACTTATACCGAAGTTCACGGCGATGGGACAATTCCGTGACGAAACCGTTTCGTTCACGATATGTCGTCCCGCGATGCCGCCCACGCGCCGCGCACGGCTACCGGTTGCTATCGGTTACCGGTCGTCGTCCCCCGTATCTACCAGCGTGCGCGTGCGGAACGAGTTGACGAACTGGTCGTGGCTTCCCGTCAGGTTCAACCCGCCGTCGGCAACGTAGCCATGCGCCGAATCCTGCTCTTTGGCCGTCTTCATCTCCGAGTAGAAGAAGAAGCACGTGCCACCCGCAATGGCCAGCGGCACGCCCGCGTCCACCAGCACGCGGCTCATGGTGTCCTCAAGCTCCAAAAAGCCCACGTCAATGCCCATCATAATGGCCGCGAACACCGCGAACAGCCCCACGAACCACAGCACCACCTTCAGCGGCGACACCGGCAGGTCGCCCACCAGCCGGCCCGTCTGGCCGTTCATGGCGAACAGGTAATCCTCGTCGTTCCAACGCGTGTGCAGCATCCACACCGGCAGCAGCGCCTGCTGCAGCTCGCCGAATTCCACGTTGGCGTCAACATGGCCCGGATCCACCTGGTCGTAGCCCGTAACCGTGCCGCGCAGCTGTTCGGTCAGCGTGTTCTCCATGCGATGCTCGGCGCGGTGGCGGCACTCGTCGGCATCCTGGTCGTAACGCTCGGCCGAATACCCCGGCAGGTATGCCACGGAAAACGGCACCAGCTCGTTGTAATCGAACGGCTCGATGGCATCCATATGCCCATCGGGCATCTTCGCCGACCCGTCGGCCGGGATGCGCGAAAACGCCGACGAACCCTCGCGCCAAGCGCGGAACACGTCGGTTTCCGTCACCTCGTACTTGCCCTCGCGCCACGTGCGGATGTTGCGCGCCTCGAACGTGCCCTGGCCCGATGCCGTGCCGTTGTACAGCCAAAACGGCACGTACACGCCCTGCACATGCGCGATACGATTGGCGGCGGCGAATTCCTTCGGGAGGAACTTCTTGCCTTTGTAGTAGTTGGTAAGCGCCTGTTCAGCGGCCGTTTTGTCCAGCTTGAACGGGATGACCACATCGGGCTTCGCGCCAGCGACGAACGTGCCGGGCGCCATGGCCTGGTTGCCGCAATACGGGCACTCCTTGATGGCGGTGGTGGCGTCGGCGGTCAGCTGCGCGCCGCACGACGAGCACACGTACGACCGCATGCCCTCGCGCTCCTCGTCGTTCCAGCTTGCGCGCGAAAGAAACGACGCGATGGGGTCATCGGCCTGCGTGCCCACGGCAACGGCGGCGTCGATGACCTCGTCGGTGACCACCGATGACGCGCCAGCGGCCTCATCGGCTATGCGGTCAAATGCCGACTGCTCGCCCGCCTCAGCGCGCGCGGCCGCTTCTTGCGCCGCCTCGTCGGCCGACTGTTGCTTGGCCGCATACGCCGCCTCCACCTCGGCAGGCGTGAACGACGACCCGCAAAAATCGCACTCGACCTTGCCGCTTTCGCCCACGTAATGCAGCGGGCCCATGCAGTTCGGGCATTGATAGTTCACAGATTCCTGAGCCATGGCGACTCCTTCGATTGGGATGCGGAAGCGTGCGTTGCTTCCTGGTGACAGCTTATCAAACACCGCCCCCGCGTGCCGCCGCGCGGGCAGTTTTCAGGCCCATTTCAGCAAAGTTGAGCCACATGGCTCAAAACGAAAAGACACCCCGAGCCCTGTGGCCCGAAACGCCTTTTCAACGTGCAATTCGATCAAAGTCTACAAGCGGCTACTTCGCCATCTTGTTGACCCTCAAAGTGCAGTAGAACATGAACCAGATCGCGATGTACGAACCAACAATCATGCCGGAAAGCGTACCGCCAACAAGATTGCTGAGCAGACCGAAAATCGAGAACACCGAAAGGATGCCGTACAGAACCGTACCGGGCTTCATCTTCGCAGGGTTCTTCACGCCGTGAAGCACGAACAGCACGCCGATCAGGTGAATGACCTGGGAAGCAATCATCATCACGCCCAGCGTCTGCATGACCGAGGTCAGGCTCACGCCGCCCAGCATGTCCTGGGGCAGGCCCAGAAGCAAGGCGGCCGTGTCGTAATCGAACAGGCCCGCCGCCACAATCGAGAACAGCGCGATCATCACGAGGTCGTACACGATCAAGAAGACGCACATGACCTTCATGATCTTGCGATAAGACTCCGCTTTTTCCATTTCCGTCCCTTTCCGTTTGCTGGTTTGAACAACCGATAAGGAAACGGTACCGAACCAACCGTGACAAAAGCGTTGCGGCTCCCAAGGCGCGGCGTTTGCCGAGCCGGGTTCTGCCTATAAAGAATGCGCGGCCGGTTTCGGGGGCTGACAAAGAACTTGCATGAAGGGAACACCGAACACGCAAACCGCGAGATCACCGCCATGCTGGTTTCCACAGTTTGCAAACCAGCGCAGACAGCGAGTAGCACGCCCCGCCCCATTCTCCACAATTTCAACGCTTACGAAACGGGCCTTGCTTCTGCTAAGGTAAAGACAATTAGTGGTAGTCAGTAGCGCCGTGGACACAGCGGGCCTGCAAAGGATGAAAGCTTCCTTTGCAGGCCCGCTTTTTGTTTGCCCGGAATCGCGTTCGCCCAAACAGCCTCCGCCATGTCCTTCGCTATCCCAGGCACAGGGCAAGGCGAAGCTCCGAGCGAAGGCGAGCCCACGAACAGGCAAGGCGCTGCTGCCGGAATCGGAAAGGAATGCACGGAAAACAATATGCAAGGTTTCGATCCCCATAAGGCGCACATCGAGGTTGCGCACCCCTACCTGACCATGATGGGCCTGTACCTGGGCGGTTTCACGGGCATGTTCAGCGAAACGTCGCTCAACATCGCGCTGCCGCAGCTGACCGAAGCGTTCGGCGTCGACGTCGCCGTGATGCAGTGGATGGTCGTCGGCTACATGTTGGTCATCGGCATCGTGCTGCCCTTCGCCAGCCTGCTCATGAAGTGGTTCAGCGTGCGCAAGCTCACGCTGTTCGCGCTGGGCGCGTTCTTCGTCGGCTCGCTGATCAGCGGGTTTGCCCCCAGCTTCGAGGTGATGCTGGCGGGACGCCTGGTGCAAGGCGTGGGCACAGGCCTAGTGCTGCCCATGATGTTCGCCGTGGTTCTCGAGGTGTTCGCCCCGGTGAAAATCGGCGCTGCGATGGGCCTGACGGCGCTCATCATCATGTTCGCCCCCGCCATCGGCCCCACCCTTTCGGGCATCATCTTGGGCGTGCTGAGCTGGCGCTTCATCTTCTTCACCTTCGCCGTGGTGCTGGCCGTGGCCATGGTGTTCGCGGCGAAGTTCCTGGTGAACCCCTACGAGCTGACGCGCCCACGCGTCGATGCGCCCTCGTGCGTGCTGTCGTGCCTGGGATTCGGCGGCGTGGTGCTGGGTGCCGGGCTTGCCAGCCTGTACGGATGGACCAGCATCGAGGTGGTATCCGCGCTGGTCATCGGCGTGATTTGCATTGCCGCCTACGTGAATCGCCAGCTGTGCATGGAGACCCCCGTGCTTGACGTGCGCGTGTTCTGCCAGCAGGGCTATCGCGTGGGCGTGACGCTGGTGATGCTGAACTTCGGCATCACGTTGTCGGCCATGTACCTGCTGCCGCAGTACATCCAAAGCGGCATGCTGCTGCCTGTGGCCATGGCCGGCATGCTCATGCCGCCCGGCGGCGTGGTGAACTGCATCGTGTCCGTGATCGCCGGCGGCCTGTACGACCGCATCGGCGCCCGCATCCCGGCCCGCGCAGGCTTCGCCCTGTCCATTGCGGGCACGGTGATGTTCCTGTTCGCGACGCCCGATTCCTCGATCACGTACGTGATCTGCGCTCACGTGATCTTGATGGTCGGCGTGCCGCTGGCCATGTCGCCGAGCCAAACGAGCGCCCTGAACTCGCTGCCGCACCGCATGAACGCGGACGGCTCCACCATGATGAACACCCTGCAGCAGGTGCTCGGCGCCGTTGCCACGGCCGTGGCCACCAGCTTGCTGGGCATGGGCCAGGCCGCAAGCGCCGAGGGCGGCGCCATCGCGTTCACGAACGGCGTACACTGGGGCTTCATGTTCACGTTGGTGCTGGCCGTGGCCGCGCTGGCAGTGTCCATGCTGCTGAAGAAGCGTAGCGAAGCCGCCGAGGACGACATGCCCGCAGGCGCCCCGCAAACCGAAGGCCCCCAAACAGCCGGCGAAGGCTGCTAAGGGAATCGGCCACATCCGCACCGTTCTTGAGGCAATAACCTTTCAACAGAAAACGCCCGCGCAACACCGCGCGGGCGTTTTTGCAACTTTTCGCGAATTTCGGGGCATTTCCGACCCATCGACATCATTCCTTACGCCGTTTTCATGCGCGCTGCCACAACGGCAAGCAATTATCGCTAGCATATTCGTTACGAACGACCCTGCGTGAAACAGTCCGGCATCTTAACCTTTCGTGCATGCCCCGAAATTCGCATTTTCTTGCACGTTTTGGCGAACACGATAGATGAGAGGCGCAAACTCTTGCCAGGGAAAACAAAAGCACCCGGCGAACCGCGTCTTCAAAGGCCTAACGACGCGATTCATCCGAGTGCTCGGTTCCCTACCCGGCGGCAGGGAAAACTATTCGATTGACGGCCGCTAGTATAGCAAAACGGCAGGCGGCGCAATTGCCGCCAAACCAGAAACACCAACGACTCCAAGAAACGCACCTTCGCGCGAAGCCCAACCGCGCTATCATAGCGAAGCGAAAAACGACCTTGTTGGCCAAACGACGCGCGTGCAAAAAGACGCTTTCAGCAAAGCGGGAAGAGAGCCTATCGACCGCTGCCCAAAGCCCCATTGCCCGCACGCCGTTTCCGACTTCGCAAAGCAAACACGGTTGAGCAAACGAACCACAAGCAACACCGGGAGCACGCCAATGACCAGCGATTTCGAGCGCAGATGGGAGCGCATTCAACAGCAGCTGCAGGTGCAGATGAACGGTAGCGCACAACCGCGCGTCTCAAGCGGCCGCACGCTGTTCGGCATCAAAAGCGAAGGGGAGCGAAAAATGAACGAATTCGCCCGCCAAATCGAAGCAGAGCAAGCGGCCCGCCGCCGCGCCCGCGCACAACACGAAAAAGCCGGCAGCAATGGGCACAAAGCGCCAAACGCTCAAGGCTAGCCAGGATGTCTGCACAAACGAGCGCAAACAGTTCAGCACCCGCAGCCCTGGGTTCAGCTTCTCGAAAATGTGGCCACTGTTGGGCAATAAATCGAGTTCCTGAATATATTCAGGACAATAATCCAAGAAGCTGAACCGCCATCACGCAAGCCGCAACAACGAAGTACAAGCCTTGTAGTTTTAGTTAGCATATCCCCAGTTCAAACGCTTAATAGCAAAGACAAGAATCAACACGAGACGCCAAATGAGGATAGGGCGGCAACATGCGTATTCAACTTCTCAAAAAGCTGACCAAAAGTGGCCATTTTTTCGAGAAGTTGAATACGCTCGCAATGTCAACACGCGAACAAGGCGCCCACTCCGCTACAGACATCCGCTCGTCACGCTTTCGGGCGGTCCTACCGACCGAAAGCATTTTGTCCGCGCTGCTACAAATACCGGCCGGTCATGCTGTCGGGGTTCGCGGCAATCTGCTCGGGAGTGCCGGTTGCCACGATGCGCCCGCCGGCTTGACCGCCGCCCGGCCCCAGGTCAACCACGTAATCGGCATTGCGAATGAAATCAAGGTCGTGTTCGATGACCACCACGGTTGCCCCTTGCTCGACCAGGTGCTGAAAGACGCCCAGCAACGTGCGCACGTCGCGCGGATGCAGGCCGATGGTGGGCTCGTCGAACACGAACAGCGACCCGTTCTGCGCGCGCCCCATCTCGCTTGCCAGCTTCAGCCGCTGCGCCTCGCCGCCGGAAAGCGCCGGTGTCGCCTCGCCAAGCGTCAAGTAGCCAAGCCCCAGGTCATGCAGCGTTTGCAACCGCTCGCGCGCCTTCTTCAGGCTTGCACACGCAACCAATGCCTCGTCAACGCTCATGGCCATAAGCTCCGGAAGCGTGTGGCCGGATCCATCGCCTGCCGCAGCGAAATCGAGGGGCTCATCGGCTCCCGCAAGCGTAACGCGGCCCGCGCCGCCAACTAGGGCGCCAGCAGCATGCGCGCCGCCCGGATTCGGCGCTACACCCTTGCCGGCCAACGTCTCCTTCGTTTTGACCGCCCAGCGAATCGCATCGGCCTGCGCGCTATAGCGGCTTCCGCGGCAATCGGGGCACGGTACGTCCACGTCCGGAAGAAACTGCACGTCAAGCGACACCTGACCCGTACCATCGCACGTGGGGCAACGCAGCTTGCCGGTGTTGTAGGAGAACGCGCCGGCCTTCAAGCCCGCCGCCTTCGCCGCCTCGGTGCGCGCAAACGCGCGGCGCAGGTCGTCAAGCACGCCGGAGTACGTCGCCACCGTCGAGCGCACGTTCGCCCCGATAGGCGTAGCGTCCACCAGCTGCACACGCGAAACGCCGTCAGCCGTGATGCTGCGCACGGCGCAGGGAAACGCCTCACCTGCAATCACCGAGGTCAGCGCAGGAATCAACTCCTCAAGCACCATAGTGGTCTTGCCGCTTCCCGACATACCGGTAACCGCTATCAACCGGTTCACCGGCAGGTCAACCACCAGCGGATGCACCGTGTGCAACACGTTCGTTTCCATATGGATGCCCCCAGCCGCAAACAGGTCGTCGATGCTGCAACGGGAACGCCACTCGCCGCATTGGCGGCCGCCTTCGCCATCCCAATCGCCCAAATACGGCCCGATGATCGACGCGGGGTTCGCGCGCAAGTCCGCCGGCGTTCCCTGCGCCACCACGTGCCCGCCGCCGGCGCCTGCCTCGGGCCCCATCTCCACCAGCCAGTCGGCCTGCGACAGGATGCGCGTGTCGTGATCCACCATCACCACCGAGTTGCCGTCGGCAATGAGGTCGCGCATAACGCCAAGCAGCCCGTCGATATTGGCCGGATGCAGACCGATCGAAGGCTCATCGAGAACGTACATGACGCCGGTGGTGCGGTTGCGCACTGCGCGCGCAAGCTGCACGCGCTGCCGCTCGCCGGTGGACAGCGTGGCTCCCGCGCGATCAAGCGACAAGTACCCCAGCCCCAGCTCAAGCAGACGCCGCGCCGTATGCAGAAACGACTCGCAAATGGAAACCGCCATGGGGCGCAACTCGGCCGGAAGCGATGCCGGCACGCCATCCACCCAGCTCACCGCCTCGTCAAGCGTCATCTCAGCCGCTTGCGCCAAATTGATGCCGCGCACGCGCGGCGCGCGGGCCGCCGCCGACAAGCGCGTGCCGCCGCAATCGGGGCACGGCCCTTCGGCCAGAAACTTCGCCACACGCGCCAGGCCCTTCTCGTCCTTGGCCTTCGCCAGCGCGTTCTCCACGGTGTAGACGGCGTTGTAGTACGTGAAATCCAGTTCAGCGAAGTTGTCGCCCTTTTTCGCCTGGTACAGGATGTGCTTCTTCTCGGCCGGCCCGTGGAACACGATGTCGCGCTCGGCGGGCGTCAGGTCGCGAAACGGCACGTCAAGGCGCACGCCCATTTCGCCGCACACCTGCTTCATGAGGTCCCACATCAGGCTGCCCCACGGAAGCACCGCGCCCTCGTTGATGGTCTTACTCTCGTCGGGCACCAGCGCGGCCTCGTTGACCGTACGCACGATGCCGGTGCCGCTGCACGTCGGGCACGCGCCGCCGCTGTTGAACGCCAGGTCCTCGGCGCCCGGGCCCCAAAACCGCTGACCGCACGAGGCGCACACGATGGGTTGCTCGGCGGCAACGGCCATGGAAGGCGGAGCGTACGTTCCGCAATGCGGGCACGCGTGGCTGCCCACGCGCGAGAACAGCAGGCGCAGGCTGTTCAGCAGCTCGGTCATGGTGCCGAACGTGCTGCGCACCCCCGGCACGCTCGGGCGCTGATGCAACGCAAGCGCGGCGGGCACGTAGCGCACGTCGTCCACGTCGGCGTGCGCGGCCTGCCCCATGCGGCGGCGCGTGTACGTCGACAGCGCCTCAAGATAGCGCCGCGAGCCTTCCGCATACAGCACGCCAAGTGCCAGCGAGCTTTTCCCGCTACCCGACACACCGGCGATTCCCACCAGCTTGCCCAGCGGAATGTCCACGTCAACGCCGCGTAAGTTGTGCACGCGCGCCCCGCGAACCTCGATGCGATCGGGCGCGCCGCCCACTCCGCTAGCCGCGGAAAGGCCCTGCGCGGCGGCGAACTCGGCAGAAGAAGCATGCGCAGTAGACGGACCCTGAGGGCGAGATGCCATGATGAAGCCTTTCGAAAACACGTATCATTCGCCCAAGATTATAGGCGTTGAAGCCAACTTCAAGCCAAGGCGGTTCAGGCACGGAAAACGAAGGCATAAACAAGAAAACGATGGCAGCCGTCAACGGGGTCTAATTCCCCGAGCCGCTTACTCATCGTGCGCTTCACGCTACCGGCGCCCTTTCTTCGAGGCAAGCCAAACTTCGCCCCTGCAACCAAGTCCCCTCGACGTATGGGAGCGGCGCGGCAGCACACCTGCGATTTCGGTGCGAAATCCACCCCACACCTCGCAAGCCTGTACAATAAGCAGGCATCAAAGACGAGAGGATCCATCATGAGCAAAGTTCTGCTTATCAACGGCAGCTCGCGCCAGGAGGGCAACACCGCCCTCGCGCTTGCCGAGGTTGCCGGCGCCCTTGAGGGCCACGGCATCGAGTGCGAAACGCTGTGGCTGGGCAACAAGCCCGTCAACGACTGCATCGCGTGCGGCAAGTGCGCTGAGCTGGGCGGCAAGTGCGCCATCGCCAACGACGTGGTCAACGAACTGATCGAGAAGGCCGCCGGCGCCGACGGCTTCGTGTTCGGCACGCCCGTGTACTATGCGCACCCCACCGGCCGCATCATGTGCGCGCTCGACCGCGCGTTCTACGCCGGCGGCAAGGCGTTCGCGCACAAGCCGGGCGCGGCGGTTGCCGTTGCGCGCCGCGGCGGCACCACGGCGTCGTTCGACGTGCTGAACAAGTACTTCACCATCAACCAGATGCCCATCGTGTCGTCGACGTACTGGAACAACGCCCACGGCCGCACGCCGGGCGAGGCGGCGCAGGACGCCGAAGGCATGCAGACCATGCGCAACATCGCGCACAACATGGCATGGCTGCTGCAATGCATCGAAGCCGGACGCGCCGCAGGCATCGAAGCCCCCAAAGCCGAACGCGGCGCCCAAACGAACTACATCCGCTAGAGCTCGCACGCACGTTTCCCCGAAAGCCCCGCGCAACCACGCGGGGCTTTCCGTGTTAAATAGCGGCTTTCCCCGTTAAATCTGCTGCGCGCGGGGCGCCGTTGCGGCACAATAGACGCCGACTGAAAACGCGGGCGCCGCGCGCTGCGGCCCCGTTGCTGGAACCCGTGAAATGCAAGGAGGCCCTTCGTGGCTAAGGTCAACCCGAATTACCAGAAACTCCCCGGCAGCTACCTGTTCTCCGAAATCGCGCGCCGCACGGCCGCGTACTCCGAGGCGCACCCCGAGGCCAAGCTCATCAAGATGGGCATCGGAGACGTGACGCGCCCGCTCGCGCCGGCGGTCATCGAGGCCATGCACGCCGCCGTCGAGGACATGGCGAAGGCCGAGACGTTCCACGGCTACGGCCCCGAGCAGGGCTACGACTTCCTGCGCTCCGCCATCGCCAAGCGCGACTTCCACGAACGCGGCGTCGACATCGCCGACGACGAGATCTTCATCTCCGACGGCGCCAAGTCCGACTGCGGCAACATCGGCGACATCCTCGACGTCGACAACGTGGTGGCCGTGTGCGACCCGGTGTACCCCGTGTACGTTGACTCCAACGCCATGGCCGGCCGCGCGGGCGGCTACGACGAGGCCGCCGAGCGCTGGACGAACATCACGTACATGCCCACCACCGCCGAAAACGGCTTCTGCCCGGCGCTGCCCGAAGGCAAGGTCGACGTCATCTACCTGTGCAGCCCGAACAACCCCACCGGCACGGTGCTCACCGCCGACCAGCTGAAGGTGTGGGTCGACTACGCCAACGCCAACGGCTCCATCATCATGTTCGACGCCGCCTACGAGCGCTTCATCGTCGAAGAGGGCGTGCCGCACTCCATCTACGAGGTCGAAGGCGCGAAGACCTGCGCCATCGAGTTCCGCTCGTTCTCGAAGACCGCCGGCTTCACCGGCGCACGCTGCGGCTACACCGTGGTGCCGAAGGAGCTCGTGCGCGACGGCCAAAGCCTCAACGCCATGTGGAACCGCCGCCAGTGCACGAAGTTCAACGGCGCCAGCTACATCATCCAGCGCGGCGCGGCGGCCATCTACACCGAGGAAGGCGAGCGCCAGATCGAGGAAACGCTGGCGTACTACCGCAACAACGCCCGCGTCATCAAGGAAGGCCTCGAGGCTGCCGGCTTCACCGTGTACGGCGCCGTGAACAGCCCTTACATTTGGTGCAAAACCCCCGAGGGAGTCGGTAGCTGGGAATTTTTCGACAAGCTGCTCACCGAGGCGAACATCATCACCACGCCGGGCGCGGGCTTCGGCCCCTCGGGCGAGGGCTATGTGCGCCTGACCGCCTTTGGCGACGCCGACGCCACCGTCGAGGCCATGGAGCGCATCAAGAAGCTCATGGCGTAGCGAACATCGAGCGGCGTAGCGAGCATCCTGCGGTGGAAAGAACACTACCCGCCGCAGGAGGCGCTCTTCCCGCGAAAGCTTAGGAGCAAAACTAAAAGGAGCCTCGAGCATTGTGCCCGAGGCTCCTTCCATCTTATGCGGCAGATCGCGCAGGCTGCAGCGCTTACCCTAGAACCCGCCTTGGCTTGCGCGCTCGGGGACAAGCGTGCGACGCTTTCCCTTCGCCCAGTTCATGCAGCGAAATTCCTTCACCTCGTGGAAGTTGTAGTTCTCAGCCCACATGAAGCAGAAGCCGCGCAGCTCGTCGAGCAGCTCCTCGGGCGTGCCTGCGTGCTCGTCCTCGATGTAGGTCTTGAACACGGAATACGTCTCGCTCTTATCGTGGATGCGCACCTTGGGGAAGCGGATGGAAAGCCACGTGCGGATGGCAGCGTTGAGCTTCTCGGCGCCGGGGTCGTCGCCGAACATAACCTCGATCGGCTCCCAGTATTCCTTGTACAGGCGCGTCTGCTCATCGTGGTCCATCGCAATGAGCAGGTAGTTGCGCACCAGGTCGGCCGTCGTCAGCGGCACACCGCGCGCGTTCAGGCTCTCGAAGATGAGCTGCGGGTTGTCGCCGCGGTCGAGCTCCGCGTCGATCACCGTGAGCACCTTCATGCCCGCCCACAGCACGTCGGCGTCGAAATCGCTCTTCTCCATCTCGCCGTAGAAGTAGTCGAGGTTCTCGGTGATGCGCTCGGAAGGACGCTCAGGCATCGGCGTAGCGTTCACCACCGCCTCAAGTGTCGGGCAATCGTTTAGCGACAGGATGAGCTTCGCCGCCACACCGTTGCTCGTCTTCACGTGGAGGAACGTGCCGGAGATATCGTCGGCAGTAAGGCCATCGGCGGTCGCGCCGTGCGTGCGTAGATACTTCACGAGCGCGGCGATCACGATGGTGAGCGTGGTCATGCGCTGCTGGCCGTCGATCACATCGAGTTGATGCTGCGCCGTCTTCGCGAAACGGTCGGGCGCATAGAGCACCGTGCCGATGAAGTGTGCGTTGCCCGTACGGCCCGAGCGATTGATGTCCTGCCACAGCCCCTTGCACTGCTGCAAGCCCCAGGAGTACACGCGCTGGTACACCGGGATGACGAACTGGGCGTCTTCCGTTCCCAAAAGATCGAGGAACAGCTCTTGCTTGGTTTGCATGCGTAAAACTCTTTCTCCACTTCGCGCCCAAGGTGCCGACCTGGACGCGGCCTCCATCTTGCACCCGAAGCGTCGCCGCGGGTGCGGCCCCAAAAAACCGTGAAGGATTATAGGACAGGCGCCTATGGATGAGTAGATGCTCGAATTCGATTGAGCAGGAGAATCCGCAAATCGAGCACAGAGAGTGGCATTGATGGGGGGAGCAACAGGCGTGCGAGGAAGCCATAAGGTACAATCCTAGAAAACCATGTTCGAAAACGACGCAAAGGCGAGCTCGAAGGACGGCTTGGGAGCAAATGCATCGCGAGGGGTCCCCTTGCTCGCGCCGGCCGTCAAGCAACAACCAGAAACGCGCCCGGCACCGAAAGATTGGGGAGCAACCATGACGAAGAAACGCATCTTGCTTGTCGCCACGGGCGGCACTATCGCATCGAAAGAAGAGGGGAATGGCTTGTCGCCTGCGCTTTCAGGGGAGGAGCTGACGCGGTTCGTCCCCGAGGTGGCAGACCTCGCCACGCTCGACGTGAAACAGGCCATGAACATCGACTCGACCAACATGCGCCCGAGCGACTGGCTGCGCGTCGCCCGCACCATTATGGAAAGCTATGACGACTACGACGGGTTCGTGGTGCTGCACGGCACCGACACCATGGCATACACCGCAGCCGCCCTGTCGTATCTCATCCAGCACAGCCCCAAGCCCATCGTGCTCACCGGGTCGCAGCGCCCCATGGCGAGCGCCTTCACCGACGCGAAGCTCAACCTGTACCAAAGCGTGTTGTACGCAACCGACGACGACGCGAGCGACGTGTCGATCGCGTTCGGAGGCATCGTCATCTCGGGAACCCGCGCGCGCAAGCAGCGCACCATGAGCTTCAACGCCTTCACCAGCGTGAACTTCCCGCCGCTCGCCTATATCCGCACCGACCGCATCGTGCGCTCCGCCCCTTTCGCGCATGCAAGGAAGGCGGAAGGGTCACGAGGTCACACAGCAGATCGCCCCGTCGTGTACGACAAACTCGACCCGCGCGTGTTCGCGCTGAAACTCACGCCAGGACTCGATTCGCGGATCTTCTCGGCTTTGGCGCCGTCTTATGACGCGGTCATCTTAGAAACGTTCGGCATCGGGGGCATTCCCGAACAAGGCGAGACCGGCCCGTGCTTCCAGGACGCTATCTATTCATGGGTCGATTCGGGGCGCATCGCCGTCATGACGACGCAGGTTCCCGAAGAGGGGCTTGACCTGGGAGTTTACGAGGTTGGCCGCGCGTATGCGGACCATCCGGGCATCTTGCGCGGCGCCGACATGACCCCCGAGGCGATCGTTGCAAAGACCATGTGGGCGCTCGGGCAAACCCGCGATGTGACAGAGGTGGAACACCTGTTCAACTGCGAGATCAACCACGACCGCTCGCCGTTCGAATAGGGAGAAAG
>OLPG01000765.1_pt1 | contig 30093 bp, 28 predicted proteins | sample 1672311 | NCBI WGS metagenome assembly OLPG01 (sample SAMEA3136670, study PRJEB25190) | human gut metagenome | biome: human gut; feature: human-associated habitat; material: faeces | place: Austria | collected 2013 | reverse complement strand
CACCCTGAAAAAAGGCGGTATCCCGCCTTAATTCAGATGCTCTGGTAACTCAGTTACCGAGTAATTCACTTGTATTTGTCTGACTGTTCTGTTCCGGTATAAATTCCATAATATCGGAAATCTCACAGTTGATAACCTGACACAGCGTATTCAGAGTGGTAGTCGTGATCGGTCTGCCGCTTCTGAGGCGCTGGATCGTGTCAGGAAGGATTCCATGCCGGTTGATCAAAGCATACGTGCTGATCTGACGATCGGCAATGGTTTTCCAGAATGGTTCATAAGAAATCATAGCATTCACCTCAATATAATAGAAATGTTAACATGATTCTTATTACCTATATGTATGTTTAAACATCTATTTTATGAAACACAAAAAAACAGAAAAGATATTCAAAACATAAAAATATAAGAAGAGATATTTGTGATACAGCCTGTAAATATATTGATATAAATCAAGCGGATCAGAAATAAAAGAAAAACTCTGACATCCTGAAACATTGTTCAGTCTAAAAAATTTCTGGATGTTCAGAGTTTTTTGCAAAATATAAAACTTTTTCCGCTTTTCATTTGTCAGTTTAGTGAAAGGAGAAAAATTTCTATTTTTACAAAAAACTTTATTTATATGGGAGGAACTGCAAATGTGGAAATGAGCAAATTTATGAAGTGGTTTGTGAGTCTGCTGCAAAGAGAAATGGGATATACACAAATGTCAAAGAAAGATAAAGAGCAGATATATCTGAAAACTGTCAAACAAAAGAAATAACAGAAAGACAATACCAAAAAATAAACTGTTGAATCGGAATGTTAAAAAATCTATAATAAAAACGACACTGATAAAGAAGGAGAAATCTATACAAATGAATTACAAACAGGCTGTGGAAGCAGCACTTCAGGGAAATGCGGATGCGTTTTCAGCACTTTATGAATCAACGCAGAACAATATGTATTATCTGGCCTTGAAATATATGAAAAATCCGGATGATGCGAAAGATGTTCTTCAGGATGCCTATATAAAAGCATGGCAGTCATTGCCGACATTGAAAGATCCGGAACATTTTCCGGCATGGCTTGGAAGAATCGTGGCAAATACCGCCAAAAATATGCTTGTAAAGAAAAAACCGGACCTGTTTTCGGACCTGGAAAAGGAAAATGAGGACGGAGATGAGTTCGTTTTCCAGATAGAAGATGAAAATACATCGTATCAGCCGGAACTGAATTATACACAAAAAGAAACACAGATTCTGGTGAGAGAACTGATTGACAGTCTTTCCGATGAACAGAGATTCTGCATCCTGATGTATCATCTGGAAGGGCAGAGTATCAAAGAAATTGCGGAGACATTGGATGTATCTGAAAATACGGTAAAATCCAGACTTAATTACGGAAGAAAAGCCTTAAAGAACAAAGCAGAAGAACTGAAAAAGAAAGGATACCAGCTCTACAGTATTGCTCCACTGCCACTCTTACTGTACCTGCTCCGCAGCGAAAGCAAGTCTCCTGCATTTACGCATGCAGCCAAAACAGTTATGCTTTCCAGAAAAGAAACCATTATGCAGCATGCAGGACAAAGTGTGCAGCTTTATAAGAATAATAACGGAAATGGAAGCGACAACGCCGGAAACGGTAATAATAACCGGAACGACAAAGGAAAAAATGTTTCCGGAACAGTTGCGAAATCAGCCGGTACAGCAGCAAAGCATTCCTTCTTGGCAAGCACAGCAGGAAAAACAGTTCTGGGTATAGCAGCAGGGCTTATTATCGGAGGAGGCGGTGCAACAGGTGTGATATACCTGCATGATACTTTAACAGCGGTACCGGTAACTCAATATGAACCAGAGGGAAATGAAACAGAACAGACAACAGAGGAAGAAGCTTCCCGAAATACTGCGGATATTACAGAAACCCCACAGGCAGAGACGAATCAGGAAGAAGAGACGCAGGCAGAAGCAACACCGTCTCCAACACCGGAACCGTCTTCAACACCGGAACCGTCTCCGACACCAGAACCATCCCCGACGCCGGAATCGGCAGAGAAAATACTGGCAGATGATGAATATTCTTCTAAGATTGCCGGAAATCTGACCAAAGAAGAAATGGAATTTGTCCTGGCATATGGACCACAGGAAATGCCGATAGATGGAGACTCATATATGCCATATGCGATTACGCAGTTCGCACAGGGCAGAACAGCAGCCGGGGAGACATTCCTGCCAGAAGTCGGTCGTGGCACAAATGGATCCTATTTTTACAATCTGGCACAGTTTAACCGTTTGTATTCCGCATTTACTTCTTTCCAGCTTTCAGAAGATAATGACAGTGACACGGAATATGGTATAAATGTAGAAGGAGATAACATCTCTGTAATTCCGGGAACAATGGAATGGCATGCAGAGTGTACAATAAATTCAGCAGAATATACAGACACGGAGATGAAAATCCATTATACATATTTGAAAAGAGATCCGGAAGACGGAGAGTCAACGATCAATAAGGTGGCGACCCTGAAACCGGCAGAGAATAATCTGTATCGTATTACAAAAATAGAAGAAGATACGGGGGCAGCAGATAATCTGGAAACAGAAGCGGTACAGGAAACAACTGCGGCAGAAGGTGAGTCGGATTCGGTTACAGCAGCTTACCAGGCTGTTCTTGAGCAGATTGCGGCAGCTCAGCCGGAAACAGAGTTCAGTGAGGAACTTGGAGAAGCACAATATTCTCTGGAAGGAACGCCAGTCTATACATTATATGATATGAACCAGGATGGAACAGACGAGCTGATCGTGGGACAGGGATTTTACGAAAGCAGTCCGATTGGGGAAATGGTTTATCGTGTGTATACCTGTGAAAATGATGGCTCCGGATACCAGGCAAAAAAAGTCAGCGGAACCTGGGGCGATAACTGTTCTATTTTCCGTGCTCCGGATGGAAATGGACTGTATTCTTATTATTTTTCGAGAGGAACTGGAAAAGAAAGCTACACACGGATCACGATTCAGGACGGAACAATCGTAACAGAACTTACAGATTATGAGACACTGATGGGCTCAGAGGAATCCAATTCATTTTATGAGCAGTACCACCTGAACATGACAGACGTCTCTGATCTGAGCGCACTGGGAAATTGATGTTTCTGTTCTGAGTGCACTGGAAAATTGGTGAGAATGGATAAATGTTGTATTGACCATAAAATCATGTAGCAGTACAATAATCTTACAAAAAATACTCAGAGATGAGTGAGAAAGGGAGAAAAAGTTTATGAAAAAAACGATGAAAAAACTCATTGCATTAGCAGTAGTATTTGTCATGCTGCTGACTGCAGTTCCGGCGTTTGCTTCCGGACAGTCCTGCATCTACGGAGAAGACACAGTATCCGCAGTATTTTATCCAAATCAGAAGATGCACAACCAGTACTTTGGAAGTGTAGGAAGCACAAAGAAAATACAGGTAAAATCCAGCAACTCCAGAGTTGGAGTGTGCGTTACAGAAAAGTATGAGTATGGCTATAGTCTTTATTTCAGAGCAAAAAGACCAGGAACAACAACTCTGACAATTAAAGTTGGAAATGAAACAAAAAAGGTTAAGGCAATTGTAGCAAATTACACGAATCCGGTATCTTCCATTAAGCTGGGAAGCACAACAATTTCCGGAAGAAAATTCAATAAAGCGGACAAAATTACTGCAAGCTATGCACCACATGCCAATAAAAAAGTAAAAGTCAATGTTACAGGAAAAAAAGGATGGAAAGTTCTGTGTGTTGATTACTTAAAGAAGGGCTGGATGAAAACAGAAAGAGTAAAAAACGGAGCGAAAATTCCTGTAAATGGAGGACGTGGCTATATCGTTATGGTAACACTGGAAAATGAAAAAACCGGTTTACAGGAAATGGTACAAGTGACTTTAAACTAAAACCTGAAAATATAAAAGCGTAAAAGAACGTTGCATTTCAGGAAAAACATAGATGCAGCGGTTCTGATATAAGGAAAGGAAATTATGAAGAAATTTTTAAAACAGATTTTGACAATTACATTAAGTGTTATGATGATTCTGGCAGCAATTCCTGTTCAGGCAGCAGCACCATCTTATCTGACGAAGAGCAAGACGATCACTCTGTATACGGGAAAAACTGCAAGACTTATGATGTATCAGAAAACATGGCTTGGCTTTTTTGCATCAGGAGTGGACAAAGTTAAATCTGTGAAAAACAGCAATCCATCTGTTGCGGAAGTATCAGCAGAATATGGAAGTATCTATGCAGCTCCGAAGAAAACGGGAAAAACCGTGATCACAGCAACAGATGGAAAAATTACTAAGAAATGTACTTTAAAAGTAAAAAAATATAAAAATCCGGTTGCATCTGTAAAAGTCGGAAATAAAACTGTTCCGGGCAGTAAGTTTGATGCAGATGCATATAGAGTTTTAAATTACTCTCAGTTTGCAAACAAGAGGAAAAAAATAACATTCAATCTGAAAAAGGGATGGTCAGTACAGGAAACATATTATGCACAGAATGGATGGATGAAATCGGAAGATATGCAAAATGGTGAGATTATCACAATTAAAGGCGGCAAAGGATTCCAGGTTGGTGCGGTAGTAGTGAACGACAAAACCGGACAGAGAGAAGACCTTCTTCTCTGGTTTAAATAAAAATAAGAAAATATTCTGGAGCATGATATGATTCTTTCGAGGGTCTATTGTTTCAGGATAGTCGAGAGATCTCTTGCAAAAAATAAATCTTTTTGGAGAGGTCTCTTTTTGTTATGAAAGTGCTGGAATTGCTATAGATCTGCTTTTAACCGAAAAAACGAAAACGCCCGAAACCCTGTAAATACAAGGCTTTCGAGCGTTTTAAGAGCAGGGGATGAGAGAATCGAACTTGCTTTGTACATGAATCCGCCATAAACTACCGCATAATCAACTTTGTTATTTCTGGTGATTTCATCAAGCTCATTCACAAGATAGGATGCTTTTTCACGGAGAATACCATTCTCTTTTAACCGGATCACATAGCTTGTGCCATTTTCCTCGCACTGCTTATAAAGAACAGGCGTAGCGAAACCGCTGTCACCACGAAGCAGGATTGGAACTTCAGGATAATCATTCAGGTATTCATCCAGTATCGGCTGCAAAAAGTCGACCACTCCGGTACAGGAATACTGAGTTCCATCACGAAGCTGTATTTTTATCAGGTCTCCGGTCATTCCATCATAACAGACAAGTGGATGATAACCATTGCTTTGATAATGAAAGTTAAAGGCTCTGCCTTCCTGTCTGCCGTATGCATCAAGGAGAGTGGAATCCAGATCCAGAATAACAGCCTGTGGCATCTGAATGCTGTAAATTTTCTTTCGAAGCACTCTGTTAATCGCAAGAAACTGATTTAAGGTATCTTCGTCCATGCGGTTAAAGAATCTTGATACCGTAGGCTGTGATGCAAGGGCATCTTTTTCAAGTACAGACTTGAATACAGGATCATTTGTCAGTTCATCGGAAGCATCCTCTTCGAAATAACCGGCAATGATCATATATATCATCTGGAGCAAGTTTTCCTGATCCGTGTGATATCTGAATAATGCAGAATCATTGATCTTGAAAGATTTGACAAAAAGCTTATCAATACCAAGTTTGCTTACGAATTCTTTGATAAGAAGTAAGCCTGCATCGGAGGATAAATCGTTACTGTTCACTCCATTCTCAGTAACACACTTCGCGATACACAGAATTTATGCTAATCGCATAAATTCGCGCCGTATGTCTCGGGTTTTCTGTGACCTTCGCTCACAAAAAACACCTCGCGGGATACTATCAGTGAACAGTAACGCTAAATCGCCTCCATCAAAATTTATTTTTATCTGTCTATTGCTTTCTAAGGCTAAGATGTTTACAATACTCATAAAGGGCTCCTTTGGGTTATTTTTTAAGATTCGACACCTTAATTTTACCACAAAATGGATGCTCTTTTTTCATTCATCTGATAGGTGAAAAGCAATATTCAGTTAAAATATAGAAACTATGTGGTTTTCAGCCACTTTCACGACTGTGCCGTGAATAATCTAGGTAAAATCATCTTATGTAAAGTAAGACGTATTGAATTGTGAAAAATATTTTGCTAAAATTAATTTGAATTTTTTAAAACCAACTCCATCCCTCAATCGTCTATATATCAGAAGGAGGGATGAGATGAATGATGATATCTTGAAAAAACTGATTAAAAATACAATTGATAACCTGCCAATTCCCTGGGAACAGCTGTGGATGGTCTTTCAGCGGATTATACAGTGTATGCCCCAGAGTGCACCGGCTCTCCAGGGGGAAAATCAGGGGAGAATTGAGAAAAAATCAGACAAGGAAAAACATGTAACAAACCAAAGCAAACAGGAAAGAGGGAGGAATTAGAGATGTTTTGTCCAAATTGTGGAGCAGAGTGTGAGGATTCTGCAAAATTTTGTATGGATTGTGGATGCCCGTTGGAGACGGTACCGGTGTATTGCCCGAACTGCGGGTGTAAACTGGAGGAAGATGCTGTTTTTTGCCCGGAATGTGGTACGAAAGTAAATACAGCAGAAAATCAGAAAAATATACAGCCTGCGCAGTGGACGGAACCACAGCAGGATAAGGGCCAACAGTGGAACGTGCAGCAGGATTCCAGACAGCAATGGGAACAGGAAGAATGGACACAACAGCCGTCAAATCCGAAAACGCAGAAAAAGGTGAAAAAAGAACGTCCGGCGAAAAAAAATAAAAAGGGCAAAAAGGGAATTTTAGTAGGAGGTCTGGTAGTTGTGGGAGTTGCTGCAGGAGCAGGGGGAGTATTCCTGTATCTGAACCATAAATCGGCTGTTGAACTGAAATCCTGTTATGAAATCACTTTGATTGGTAATGATAAGGACGCAACCATATCTGTGGAAATAGATGGAGACAAGCTTGAGAAAAAATGCCAGGATCTGACATTGAATGAAAAGAAAGCAAAAGCAGCCATCAGAAAAAAAGCAGACGAGAGCAGTAGTCTGGAAAGCTCGGATATAGATGAAAATTATGAGGAAATGTTTGAATACTCCGGAGAAACCCCAGGAGAGATCATTGGTTACAATCTGGAACAGGATATGAAGGTAAAGCCTGAGGAAGAACTGAGCAACGGCGATACAGTAGAAATTTCCTATGATGAAGCAAGAATGGAAATTCTGGAAGCAGCATACGGATGTGACCTGAAACCACTTACAGAATATACAGTAGAGGGTCTGGGAGAAACTTCTGAAAGCGAAAAAAATACAAGTGATTCCAAAAAGGAAGCTAAGAAGGATTCAAAGAAAGACTCCCAAAAAGACTCCAAAAAAGAAAAATCTGAGAAAGCAGAGAAAAAGGAGAAAGCAGAAGCAAGTCCTACACCACAGCCAACTGCAACACCGACTCCAAGTCCTACACCGCAGCCAACTGCAACTCCAATTCCTGAGCCAACAGCCACACCGGTTCCTGCCAGAACAAATACTGCATTACGGCCAGATTTCTATAAAGATGGAACTGTAACAGGTACCAGTGAGGACTATATATGTCCGGACAGCATATTCAGACAACTGACAGCAGAGGAGCTGGCAGGTTACAGCAATAAGGGTCTTTGCTTTATCCGTAATGAGATGTTTGCACGTCTGGGCAGACAGTTTAATAACCCGGAACTGGCATCATATTTCAGCTCTATGCCTTGGTATAATGGAAATGTATCTTCTGACAGCTTTATGGTAGCTAATTATTCTGGTATTACCATCGATGGCCGTACCGTAGATAGTGCTGCCATAGACTACAATACGGAATTGCTTTTATCCATGGAAAAATCTCTGGGATTATATATTCCACTGTAAGGATTAGTTTATTGTATAAATTAGGAGAAAAAAATGTTTTGCGAAAAATGTGGAAAAGAACTTCCTGCAGACGCCCGTTTCTGTGAACATTGTGGAAATCCTGTAACAAGGGAGGAAAGCCTTCTGGACAGGGCGAAAAGACAGGATCAGGCAGTACTGGCTGAAATTTATGAGCAGACCAGCGGTGCAGTCTACAGAGTGCTGAAGGTACTGATTAAAAATGATGAAGATACTGTGCAGGATTTACTGCAGGATACCTATGTAAAAGCATTTACCAGACTGGATCAGCTGCAGGATGAAAGTAAATTGCTCCCCTGGTTGAAAACCATTGCCAATAATTCAGCCAAGGACTGGCTGAAGAAATGCAAGCCTGTGCTTTTTACAGCCATGGCAGGCAATGAGGGAAATGAAGAAACAGAGGCTTTGTCTTTTGAGGAGAATATAGAGGCTGACCGTATTGACGAGAATCCGGAGCTGGCAATGGATGAAAAGGAAGTCCGCCGTCTGGTGATGGAGATCCTGAACCAGCTGCCGGAAGATCAGAGAGTAGTCCTGGGAATGTTCTATTATGAGGACATGTCTGTAAAGGAAATTGCTTCGATATTGGAGGTAAGTGATAATACAGTAAAGAGTCGTTTGAATTATGGACGTAAAAAAGTAAAGGAACTGGTACTGGATCTGGAAAAGAAAGGCACCAAACTGTACAATGTTGCACCGTTTACCTTCTTTGTATATCTGCTGTACAGACTTGGAAAATCCACATCTGTGGAAGCAGCCGAGCTGGATACCCTGCAGACTGCGCTGCATACAGCATTGCAGCGCACTGCAGCTACGACATCCACAGGAGCTGGCAGTGGAGCGTCAGAGGCAGCATCAACGGTACATCATGCATCACAGGCTGCTTCAGCAGCATCAAAAGCTGCAGGAGCTGCCGCCGGCAGTGTAGCCAGACATGCAGGGCTGAAGGTGGCAGCAGTGATCCTCGCCGGTGTAGTAGGCGGTGGTGGTATTACCTATGGAGTAGTAAAAAATGCAGACAAGATTCCTGTGATCCAGAATATAGCAGAGGACAATGAAGGTCCGTCAGTAAAGGTTGCAGAGAAACCGGAAGAAGAGGAAAACACAGAAGAGCCTGCTGACACTGAAGAAGAGAAAGAAGATACTGAAGACGCAGAAGATACTGAGGATAAAGCAGAAGCTGAGACACCGAAAACTGATGAGGAAATCTATAAGGAGTTTTATGAGGAATATGTAAGGAATGAGAATCTGCAGGTTATAGATAATAATTCCCAGCTGGAGTATCATCCTTATGAGGGTGCATATCAACAGGATCTTATGCTTGGATGTCATATGGAAGATTTTGGAGGAGATGGCAGACAGGAACTACTACTTTTGCGTACCAAAGAAGAAAATTGGGAGTATGATGTTACGCCACCGGATCCGGAAGTGAACAGAGTACTGGTGTTGGAGTTATATGGGATAGAAGATCAGGAGGTATTTCAGAGACAGACTCTGAAAATGCCAGGCAGTGCATTAAATGGGATTGTATCCTATGTAAAAGAGCAGATTGGAATGGAACGGATCGGAACAGATTTTTATCTGTGCCGTTATGGAATGTATCATGGAAGTGTTGGTCCTGGATCTCATTATAATACTATAGTGAAGGTTACAGATGATGAATTACAGATGACCCACAAACTATATTATGTAAGTTCAGGCAATTATGCTATGAGTGGAGCATGTGAAGTAGATGGAACCAGTTACTTTACCGGCAATGCAGAGACAGATGAGAACTTTATTAACAGCGTGATACAGCAATATAATATTTCTGCTTATCAGGATATTTCCCTTCCCCTCCTGTTTAATTTGAACAGGGAAGAAATAACAGCTCAGGAGATGAATGATACCTTCGTGGTAGACAATTGCTTTACAGCACCGGAACAGACAGCACAGGTGGAAGCTGCTTCCCAGTCTGGGCAGGTGGATAACACAGTGTATTACTATACATCACAGATCAATACCCAGGAGATGACCATAGATGGAAATTCCTATGGAAAAGCTGTGATTAGCGGGGTAGAGTATAATGGTGACAATATTACTTTTGACTGGTCATATCACAAAGTAACAGATGCGAATTCTGATGAATATTATCAGAACAGCAGCTTTGTGCCCCGGGAAAAAATAACATTTCAAATAACTCCGGAGACAAAATATTATACTGCAGAACTTGATACAAGCACAGATCAGACAATGTATAATTATTATAACAGGGATGAATTCCTGCCGTTAAAATTTAATGGACTTCAATTGCATATGAAAGTTCAAAACGGAACAATCCTGTCCATGTACGAAACATCCTGACATACTGTGAAAAAATTTTAAAAATGTAAAACCTTTTTCTATTCTCAATCGTCTATAGATTAGAAGAGAGGAGGAAAAGGTAATTGGAATGTTTTAAAAGTACTGGTATCACTAAAAAAGATGGAGAGACGGAGGAAGAAAGTATGTATTGTCCAAATTGTGGAAAAAAGATTGAAAATCCGGCAGCATTCTGCCCGAAATGTGGAACAAAATTAAATATCAAAAAACCGGATACGCAACACAATACAAAGGAGTCCCCAGAAAATTTCCAGGGGGATGGTTCTAAAAGAAATCTGAAAAACAAAAAGCCGGTTTTTATTGCAGCTGCTGTAGTTGTGGCGATTATCCTGGTGTCAATGATCGTAAATCATAAAACAACCATTGATTTAAACAAATATTATGAGATCACACTTGGCGGATATGAGGGAAAGGGAACTCTCAGTGTTACATTTGATTCTGATAAGTTCCAGAAGGATTATAAAAATAAATTGTCCGTAAATAAGGGCAAGGCTAAAAAATGGGTGAAAAAACAATATGGCAGTGATGTGGAGCAGGGACGGACTGCATACCAAAATCTATGTGAAATGAATGCCGCAGAACAAATAAGTGATATACTAGAATACGATGGTATGACTCCTTCAGAGAGTTATGAATTAAGTAATGGAGATGTGGTGACATTTACCTGTAACAAAGAAAACATAGACAGCATCCAGACACTGTATGATGTAAAAATAAAGCTCTTAAAAAAATATACAGTAAAAGATCTGGAGAAAATGAAAGCTTATGATCCATTTAAAGATTTTGATATTACTTTTTCTGGTATAGATCATAGAGGAACTGCAGAGATAACCCAGCCGGATGATGAAATTGGTCAGAGACTGGATTATTCTGTAGACAATAATGGATATCTGTCCAATGGAGACAAGGTTACAGTTGTTGCAAATGATAATAGCTTTACTATTGAAACAGAGTATGGAAAGACTTTAAAAAGAAACAGTCTTGAAGTGGAAGTAAAGGGATTAACAGAATATATTTCATCAACAGACCAGATAACAGATGAAGTTCTGGATAAAATGAAGAATCAGGCACAGGATGATCTGAAAGCAGAGTTTGCGAAAACATCAGATCAGGGCTCTACCTTACTGAATGCTGAATATATAGGAAACTATTTTCTGAATGCCAAGTTCGAACCAACGGAAGAAGATGACGACTATTACTATTATTATGATTCAGACGATTATGACACCTCCAACAATAATATGGTATACCTGTGCTATAAGGTAGATGTTGAAAATTATGCTGAGACTCAGCAGGCTCTTTATGATGAAGTAAATACATATTATACATATTATTGTTTTAGCAATCTGATGTCAGATGAAGAGGGAAATGTTACTGTAGACTGTTCCTCTTATTCCAAACCTGAGAATGAATATACAGTAACCGGTCCGGAAAGAGATTATGATAATTACAGCTGGACATACTGGGGCTATGATACCAGTGATGCTATGTATAATGATTGCGTGAGAGCAAAGCTTGATCAGTACACTCCAGAAGAAAGCGTGGAGGATGTGGACACATCAAGTGAGCCCACAAAACTGAAAACCCTTCCTTCAGATGCAAAGGAATATAATGGACATTATTACGAGAGAGTTGATATTTCACTTACCTGGGAGGAAGCAAAGAGCAGATGTGAGAGAAAGGGTGGACATTTAGTAACCATTACAGATGCAGATGAGAATAACTGGATTGTAAAAAATATCAATCCTGCGGATGACAATTATTGCTGGCTGGGCGGAGAGAAAAATGAGAGTGGAGCCTGGGGCTGGGTTACAGGGGAAGCCTGGGATTATACCAGCTTTGCGGAAGGACAGCCGGACTTTATGAATTCTGCGGAATATTATCTCTGTACATCAAGTCCGGCAAATACCTGGAATGACTCTGATATGGAAGGCAATAACTGGGATCCGGGCTGGGAATATTCCCGTGGAATCAGTGGATACATTATTGAATGGGACAGTGACCCGGCAGCCTGACAGATGTGGGAGAAGAAAGTATGTTTTGTTTTAAAAATAAAAAAGAAATCTCTGAAGATGTGGGAGCTGCCGCCGGCACTACAGCCAGACATGCAGGGCTGAAGGTGGCAGCAGTGATCCTCGCCGGTGTAGTAGGCGGTGGTGGTGTTACCTATGGAGTGGTAAAAAATGCAGACAAGATTCCGGTGATCCAGAATTTTGTGGAAGAGAAGGATGCTCCGGTGGTAAAAGTTGTAGAAAAACCGAAAGAGAAAGAAAAAACGGAAAGTACAGAAGAACCTGAAGCTGAAGTAACAGAGCCTGCGGAAGAAAAGCCTGTTGATCATACATCGGTTAAGACAGAGAGTAATGAAAAGGAAAATATAATTCCGGAGGATGTAATTCAGGAGGGCACCTATGGTGATAATGTGCATTGGTACCTGGGGGCTGATGGTACTCTGGCAGTTACCGGTGAAGGAGAAATTGCGGATGTTGCAGATATGAGCAGTGACTCTACACCATGGTATGCTTATCAGGCGCAGATCAGAAAAATTGCCATCGGAGATGGAATTACCCGGATTGGAAAGGGTACATTTGCGGGGATGGGGTATGTCAAAGAGATTACCATGGCAGATAGTGTGAAGGAAATAGGGCAAAGTGCTTTTTCCGGAGTTATGCCCAGAACCGCAGACCCAGGTGTGCAGCGGACAATTACGCTTTCACAATCTCTGGAAAAAATTGATGAGTACGCTTTTACAGAATCCAATCTTGCAGAGGTAAATATTCCGGACAGTGTAAGAGAAATCGGATATGCGGCATTTAGAAGATGCTATGACTTAAAGAGTGTGACAATAGGCGAAAACTCTAAGCTGGAATCTATAGGTAATCTGGCATTTGAGGATTGTACATTAGATGCAGGGATAATCTATATTCCGTCTACAGTTAAAACCATAAAAAGCGTTGCGTTCGGAAATGGCCATTTTGCAGACCAGGTTGTGTTTTCTGAGCAGCTTCAGGAACTGGGACTGTGTGCTTTTGGATATGGCTCTACCGGAATGAATAAAGTATTTTTTACAGGTGATGCACCTGTGATTTCCGATGATACAATAGCTAAAAATCCTGGAGATACCGTATTTCCGGATACTACAACCATGATTTATTATCCGAAGGATAACCCTACATGGAATAATTATGATTTTACAAAACTGATGAAAGTAGTTCATGCTTCCGGAGTTGATAAAAAGGATATGCAGCATTTTATTGATGGTGAGGTTGAATAAACGAAGCAATAAGTAGTGGAATCAGTTTAGAAATAGTTATTTGCTTATAAACAAGTATTGAAGCGAATTGCGGATATCTGCAATTCGCTTGAAATAAAGAAATACAAGAGGAGGAAAGAATATGTTTTGTACAAAATGTGGAAGAAAACTGGAAGAAGGAGAAATCTGCACCTGTCAGCAGCCAAAGAGTGCACCAAAGATGCAACCACAGGCAAAGGTTGAGCCACAGCCGGTAAAAAAAGAACAGACAGAGGAGCCTAAGCCTGTAGATTCACAGAAAGGTCCGTCAGCTTCACCGCAGAATCAGAAAACCGAAACACAGAGCCAGTCAGCACAGCAGCAGAATGCCGGTTATCAGCAGAGACAGCAGTATCAGCAGAATGCTAATTATCAGCAGGGACAGCAGTACCAGCAGAATGGCAATTATCAGCAGAATATGAACTATCAGCAGGGCAACATGCGAGGATCCAGAGAAGCAGAATGGGCCAGGGAAAAAGGTACGGAGGCACTGGGAAGTGCAAAAACATTTCTGGGAGCAGCTGGCAGTGTATTAAAGAGACCTGTATCAGAGGCTGTCAGAATGTCCGGCGATTGCACTGGCAAAAGTGGACTTCGCTTTATCACTGTAAAAGCAATATTTACAACCATTATTGTTTTGATCCTGTCTATGGTGACAGCAGGAAAAATCGCATCTGCCTCCAATGGATACTTCAGTTTCTTTGATATTAAGATGCCATATTTGACATTGATCGTACTGTCCCTGATTGCTACCATTGGTTTTGATATGATCAAAGTTGGGATTATGACTATGATGACAAAAGCATTTGGCGGTTCTGCAGCTCCAAAGGCAATGTACTCTGTAGTAGGGGTTCAGGCAGTGTTTGATCTGCTTATCACTGCAGTAATATGTGTACTGATGATTATTTCCCCAAGTATTGCAACGGTTGTTGCCTTTACTCTGGGTCTGGTATATGCAATTGGGCTGACACCTTTTGTAGGATATGCTTCCTATACTGCAGTTACCAACATGGACAAAGACAAGAGAGTATATGCTTTCTGGATCATTATTATTCTGTTGGTTATTGTAGCATTAGTGATATGTCTTCTCGTAGGCGTAGGGGTTGTAGAAAAGATTGAGTCTATTGTAAACAGTTCCTATGACAGTTACAGCAATTCCCTGGATTCTCTTTTCAATATGTTCAGCTGATTGCGAATATCCGCTTGACTAAACAGATGAACATATGATTGAGGATAAATAAAATGAAGTCAAAATAAGAAAGGAGCAAATTTATGTTAAGAGAGAAAGTAACAAAACTGGCAAAAATTATGTTTACAGGACTGACAATGGCCCTGTGCGTGACAGCAGTGAATCCTGCTGTCACAGCAAAAGCAGAAGATATGCTGCAGGAAAGCGAGCCAAATGACAATCCGGCAACTGCCAATCAGATTCCATTGAATACCTGGGTAAGGGGAGAAGTAGGATATCAAAAAGAAGACTGGTATCAGTTTACACTTAAAGAAAAAGGAGAGACGAACATTTCAATAAAACTCGATGATGGTAATGCAAATGCTGATTCTAAGTGGGGAATTATATTATATGATGCAAAGCGTAGAACATTATGTGAGTGGTATACGGGCTCAAGGCCTTCAGGAACAATTAGCTGGACACCTGGAAAATATTATATAAAAATAGTAGGTATATATGATAGTGAAGGGTCATACAATTTTGCAGTTTATAATAAAGCATCAAATACATGGGAGCAGGAACGGTATTATGGCGATAAAGCTATAAGTAATGCTAATATGATGTCTTTAAATAAGCAATATACAGGAAAACTTTATTGTGGCAATGATGTAGATTATTATCGTCTGAAATTGAAAGGTTTAAATGGAGTTTCATTTAAGTTTACAATTGACGATACTGTTTCTGAACCAGGTACATGGTATGTTGAATTTATTGAATATAAGAGCAGAAAGGTATTAGAATCTTATGGTATATCTACAAATGAAACTTTACAAATACCAAGATGTTCGGGAGACTTGCTTGTAAAAATCTCAACGAATCCTTATGAATCAGCAGCCGGAGATGTTTATCATATTAGCGCTACCAGTAAACTCAGTGCCACAGAAATTACTTCTCTGAAGGGTGGTACACGCAGTGCGAATCTCCGCTGGAAAAAGGTAAGCAATGCAACTGGATATTATATCTATCGCAGTACCTCAGAGAATGGATATTATAAAAAGGTTGCCACTGTAAAGAGAAAAACAAGCTACACAGATAAGAAGTCTCTGAAAAATCGTGGATACTATTATTATAAAATTGTGGCTTACCGTAAATCCGGTTCCAAAACATTAAAATCTGCACCAACCAGTGCATATTATACATATGTTTACTAAACGAGAATCCATAACAAAATAAAAACATATATCTTTGAATCACTTTTAAACGACTGTTTAAGACCATCGGCTTATCCCAGGCCGGTGGTCTTTTTTTGCCTTTTGGCATCAGAAAAAAATTTTAAAAAAATAAAAAAATTTTCCAAAATATAAAACCTGTCCCCAATGTCATTCGTCTATAGAGTAGAAAGCAGGAAAGACATAATCTGCAAAAGCAGTAAAAAGTAAAAAAATAAAAATTTTTAAAAAACTTAAAACCTGCTTACCACCTCGCTCGTCTATAGAGTAGAAAGCAAGAAATGCAGAAAACAGAAAGGAGAATCAGAATATGAAAAACTGTAAAGAAAAATTTGATGAGAGGATGAGAGAAAATTTTGGAAAAGAGAAATCCAGGAAAGTTTTCCAGGCTGGATATTCAAAAGCTTATGGTTTGCTTTCCTGTGTTCCCACATGGAAGAAACTTATGGATGTGCTGATCAACACAGTATTGTGGTTCGTAATTGTTAAAGTTTTTAACCATATCGATCCTATTGAGGAAGGTCTTTACAAGGGAACCAATAGTTTTATTTACCTGGCCAAAAGTCTTCCGTTGACTTTGGCATTTTACCCTATCGGTGCATATGTCAGTCGTTGCTTATTGAATCGTAAGTATAACCGCTGCAGTTACATACAGAAATTCGGAGTATGGCCAAAGATTTTTCTGTTTTCTGCAGTATGGATCGGAATAATCGCACAGATGGATGCATATGCACCAAGAAATGTATATTACCTCTTTATCTGCATTCCGGTTATCGTACAGTTCTGGCCGGAGCTTATGCTCTGCTGGAAGGGGCTGTGCCGGGTAGTTGGCAGAGGGAGAAAAGAAAAGAGTATCATATCCGGAAACTGAGAATCATTGAAGAAGAAACAACAGGAGGAAATAAAGTATGGAATTTTTACAACAGGCAATGGATCATATCGGGGGAAATCTTTTGAATATAGGAGACAGTCTGGAGAGCAGAAATGCCTGGCTGATCGGTACGTTTGTATTGTTTATTCCTTTGGTGATATGGGGATATTCTATGTTTTGTACTGGTCAAAAAGCTCTCTGGGTACTTAGGCTGGTGGCTGTTGCGGTGGTGTCCTTTGGGGTCAGCTTTCTGGCTTCCAGACTGCTTCTGACAGCAATCGGAGTAGTCTTTGCTATTCTGTCGGGAGTTGTTTATATCATAGGTACACTTATTTATATGAAAGTTTTAATGATTGCGTTTCTTATTGTCTGCATAATGATGGCAATTGCCCCTAAGCGCTAACCGAAGCAAGTAGCGAAGTGGATTGCGAATATCCGCCTGACATTTGTTCATGATATGGAATTTGGAAAGGAGAAATAAAGATGGGTGAAAAATTATTTAATTTTATAGTCGGGATTCCAGTTTTTTTTCAAAAATTATCGGATTTTTTTGCAGGAAAAACAGGATATCTGGCAGTGCTGGGAGTACTGTTTGTACTTATGGCTATTGGTACACATTTCGTATTTCGTGATGAATACAAAAAGGATAAGAGTGCTGGAACAGCAGAGCGGATTATGTGTGAAGGGATTATGCTGGTAATAGAATTTCTCATCTGTGCAGTTTTTGCAAAGGTAATTGCATTTGTGCTGACTTTATTTTTTATATTGTTGTATACATTTGGAGCAATCGGCTTGTTTATAGCTGGTGTGTTTATCGTCTGGGGAATAAGTAGTATGGCCTTATGTTTCCCGCAGATATGGTAATCTGGGACAACGATAAGAAAGCAGGTCGAAATCAGAGAAAACAGGAAATCACAGGAATTTCAGGAGGTAATGATCATGAAGAAAATTTTAATAGGGATTGCAAGATTTATAGTAAACCAGAATGACCTGGTTGCAACTGGCGGGGCCATTTATGCCTGCCTGAAGATTGGAGGAGAAATGCTGGGGGAGGTTATGGATCCGCTATCATTGATCTTTGTGATTTTGGTCCTGAGACTTTTTTACCCATTGATCCGTCTGGTAGCAGGGATTATTGCCAAAGTACTCAAGACAGCAGCTGTTCTGTACCTGGGACATTGCGGCCAGTCAGCAAGTGCTGACTATGAGGATTACGACTTTGATGAGCAAGGCTATGGCAGCAGTGGACAGAATTGGAATAGCAGTAAGACTGAAAATGAAAGCAAAGGGGGTGAGGCCGGACAGACTGCCAGCGATTATGATGTTGCATTGAAATATTTCGGGCTGCAGACACCATTTACGGAAGATCAGCTGAAAGCAAAGCACCGCAAATTTATGAAAACTGCACATCCGGATGTTGGGGGCAGTACAGAGGATGCTAAAAGGATTAATTATTACTATGATGTGCTGAAACAGTATGCTGCATAGACAGAAACTGACTATGCATAAGTGAACCAAAGAACAAACAAAAGTCTGAGAAAAACAACATGAAAAACAAAATGGTAAAAGCTTTATCAATTATGATGTCCCTGTGTATGCTTGGAGGATCAGGAGTACAGGCAGCTGAATTTTCATCTGGTATGGAAAATATAACTGAACTGTCTGAGCAGGAAGAGGCAGCAGAAGTTTCCGAAGCAGCAGACAGTTCTGAAGTATCAGAGGAAACCCCGGATGTGGCGGATGATACAGAGACATTCAGTGCACAGGAAGAATCAGAGACATTCTCTGATTCAGAAACTCCGGATGAGTTTTCCGCAGAGGGAGAAACAGAATAGGTTCCGGGAGCAGAAGATCCGGAAAGTCTTGACAGCACACTGGCTGCCAGATACAAAAATTCTATTGTAGAAGCCCAGTTAGAAGCAGATCCGTCAGTGAAAACAAACTGCAAATTTTATAATATTTCAAATCTAGAAGGCCAGGATTATCCTACTTTTGGACTGCGTGTATCCTCCTATCTGGCCACCAGTCCGGATGGAAGGATCATGCGTGTACAGTTTGGCGCAATTGAGGGAAAGGCGCTGGTAGAATATTATGATACTTCCTATAATATACAGAGTACAGTTACGGTACCGCTGGCACTTCCTGAATTTGGTGGATTTTATGAAAGTGGAAACAGTTATTATATCCTTACAGGACAGAGCAATCCTGACAAGAACGATTCAGCAGAGGTCTATCGCGTGACGAAATATTCCAAGGACTGGAAGGTGCAGGGTTCTGCCAGCCTGTACGGAGAAAATACAAAATATCCATTTGAGTTTGGTTCAGCAAGAATGACTATGGATGGAAGCTATCTTTATGTGCGGACCTGTCATGTTATGTACGATGGTCATCAGGCAAATCTGTCTTTCTCAGTTAATACAGATTCCATGTCCATTGTGGATAAACTGACAGGTGAATGAAGGAGAAGAAGTCAGAAAGGGGAAGTCTGTATTCAGATTAGTGATATTGCTGATGGCAGTGGCGTTTACAGTTATGGCTGGAAATACCGGAATTCATGCTGCTCAGGTTGGAGAGGTAAACGGAAATGATACCACAGAGATCGTCAATCCAACGGTAACACCGGAGCCGGACATAACAATAACACCAGAAGCAACACCGATTGTAAAGAAGGGGCTTTTGAAAGAGGGAAATTCCTATCGCTATTATATCAATGGTAAAATGGTTACAAATACCTGGAAGAAGGTGAAAAACCATTATTATTGGTTCAAGTCCAATGGAAAAGCTGCTACAAATGGTTATTATAAAGTGAAGGGTGTATATTATGTTTTTGATGAAAATGCACGCAGACTTTCCCCTGCTAAAAAAGCAGTAGTAAAGGTTAAAAATATCAGCTATTTTGTAGATACTAAGGGCAGAGCTGTCAAAGGCTGGAATGAATATAAAAATAAAATGTATTATTCATATTCCAATGGAAAATGTGCGGTAAATACGAAAATAGATGGTATTAAATTTAATAAAAACGGGGCTGCAGATCTTACTCAGGCCAGAGAGATGCTGGAAGCCAAAAAGTTTATTGCAGCGCATACCACCAAAAATATGAATAACTACCAGAAGCTTCGTGCATGCTTTAACTATATTATGTGGTATAAAATATACTCCCTGGAAACGCCCAATAGAGGCTGAATTTAAAACACAAACATGGGTATATAAATATGCCTTGGATATGTTTCAGACAAATCTTACCGGAAATTGCTATGGCGTAGCCAGCTGTCTGGCAGCAGTTGCCAAAGAATTGGGCTATGAACCTTATGTGATCACTGCTTTGGAGGATCATGCTTTTGTTATGATCAATGGCCTTTATTATGACAATATGTATGGAACCCTCTTTGGTTCACCTACTCATCCCTATTATCATTTAAGACAGAAAATCAAGTTTTAACAGATTTGATTTTGACAAAAAACGAAAGTGCTCGAAAGCCAGTAAATACAAGGCTTTCGAGCACTTTTTAAGAGCAGGGGATGAGAGAATCGAACTCCCACCAAAGGTTTTGGAGACCCCTATCATACCATTTGACCAATCCCCTATTTCAGTTGTTTTGTAAAATTTCTTTTACTGTTGCAATTATACATATAAAAGCGACGATTGTCAAGGTTATTATGCATTTATTATAAAAAATAATTGAGAAAAATTATAATAAAAGCGGAGATGGAGGGATTTGAACCCTCGCACCGGTTGCCCGGCCTACCGCATTTCGAGTGCGGACCCTTCAGCCACTTGGGTACATCTCCATATTAAGAAAAAAACAGTTCCACGGTGCAACCGGAACTGTTTTTTATTATATAAGGAATTCGCGGAAAGGTCAATTCTTTTTTATTGACGAATTGTTTTCACTGTAATAAGATAATAACAAACTGTATCTGCTTTATTCTGATGCTGATAATATTTGAGACTGATAAATGCGAAGCAGTGATTCGATGTAAAGCCGCATAGCGGGGCGGATGATTTTTTTCGCCTGGCTGACAGAACAGATAGGAAACAGTTCAGAAAAGCAGTTGCGATAAAAAGCAGAATAAGGTGAAAATCATGACAGATAAAAAGAAAACCATTCTGGAAGCTGTTGAGAAGCTGACAGATACTTACCGTAAAGAAGAACTTTTTCTGGGAAGGGACAGAGAACGTCTTCCGAATAAGAAAGAAATCATTAACTTCATCAAAGATATGAGATCTATTATCTTTCCTGGATATTTTAGTGTGGATTCCAGTGCGAGTGTGTTCCCGGAGCATTATGTGGCATACCGCCTGAATGATCTGTATGACTGCTTACAGGAGCAGATTGAGATTGCGTTTTTATATCAGGGGGAAGAAGAACAGAAGGCGAAGGAACATACAGAGCAGATTACAGAGAGATTCTTTGCAAACGTACCGGAGATTCAGCGTATGCTTTTAACTGACCTGCAGGCAGGATTCGACGGGGACCCGGCTGCCAAGAGTAAAGAAGAGATTATTTTCTCTTATCCTGGATTTTATGCGATTTATGTATACAGACTGGCTCATGTTCTGTATCTGGAGAATGTGCCGTTTATTCCGAGAATTATGTCTGAATATGCACATGGTTATACAGGGATTGATATTAACCCGGGTGCGACCATCGGAGAATATTTCTTTATTGACCACGGAACCGGTGTTGTAATCGGTGAGACAACAGAGATTGGAAAAAATGTCAAGCTGTATCAGGGTGTGACTCTTGGTGCGCTTTCTACCCGTCAGGGACAATTACTTGCCAATGTGAAAAGACATCCAACCATCAGAGATAATGTGACAATTTATTCTAATTCTTCTGTATTGGGCGGAGAAACTGTGATTGGTGAGAATACCATCATCGGAGGTAACACCTTTATCACAGAATCTATCCCTGCAAACACAAAAGTCAGTGCAAAGAGCCCGGAACTTGTGATTAAGAAACCGAGAAGCGCAGTGGAAGCTACGAATGTGTGGGACTGGGAGAACTGATATTTTTCAGGGAAGTTTTCTTACAAAAAAATCGTGATTGACTAAAAAACAATCCTGACAAGTGCAATATTTTTAAGAATTGCATCTTGCTCAGGATTGTTTTTTATTTTTATAAAGATTTTTTTAAGATTTCATTCCACTTTTGTACAACTGACGATTTCATTTTTACTTTCTTACGGTCGTAAGTGATCAGACCGTTCGTTTCTTCTTCAATATCTGAAAGCTGTGTATAAATAGTCGCAGAATAGCCCTTTTTTGCAGAAGGTACAATCGTATCTTTCATCAGTCTGGAAAAACCATCAGTAAGAGCTTGTCTGCTCTTAAATTTTTTATACCCATATACATTTTTGCATGCACTGTGCTTCGGGATGCGAAGGGAGTAGCCGCCGAATTCAGAAAGTGCAAGCACACGGTCTGATTTTGGAATTGGAAGTCCAAGGAAATAATAGTGGAGACTGTTGACATCGCCACAGTTCTGGTCGAACCAGCCGCTTGCGGAATCTACCAGACGGGAAGAATCCAGTTTGTGGATGAAATCGGTTACTTTCTTCGTAGAAAACTGACCCCAGCCTTCATTGAAAGGTACCCATGTGACAATGGAAGGATGATTGTACAGGTTTTTTATCATGTCACGAAGTTCATAGATATATTCCTGACGGCCGTCTTCGTCTGTGCGGGAGAGAAGGTGGGCATGGATATCTTTTACCGGAATCCGTGTCCAGTTCAGTAATGTGGCCAGGTAGGTGACAAACCAGTGCTGATAGTCAGAGCCGCCGTTTGGCATATCCTGCCATACCAGCATTCCCATGCGGTCACAGTGGAAGTACCAGCGGTCAGATTCGACTTTGCCGTGTTTGCGGAGCATATTAAAGCCAAGATTCTTCATTGCCTGGATATCATAGATCAGTGCATCGTCAGAAGGTGCTGTGTAAAGTCCGTCCGGCCAGTAACCCTGATCCAGAACACCGCTCTGGAAATAAGGCCGGTTATTCAGGAAGAAACGGGGATAGCCATCCTCTGCCATTTGGACATCGCATTTGCGGAGGGCAAAATAGCCGAGAATGCGGTCTTCGCCGTATTCGAGAGAATAAGGGTACAGCCACGGTTCCTCCGGAGTCCAGGATCTCTGCGCATCTTCCGGAATGGCGATGGTGGCTTCCCTGCCTGGATGTATGACCGCAGAAGTAATTTCATTGTTCAGTAAAGCATCTGTGAGTCCTTCTTCGTTCAGAAAAACAGGCTGATAAATCCGGCAGGTAATTGTATGGAAAGACTTCTGGCTTTGAGTGAAAGCTGTACGAACCCTGATGCGAACCTGACCATTATCGTAATCCGGGGTAGTGCGGATATCTTTTATATATTCATTTGGCACAATTTCCATCCACACAGTCTGCCAGATTCCGCTCTGTGCAGTGTAAAACATACCCCCGCGTTCCAATTGCTGTTTGCCTCTTGCATGGTAGGAAGTGTCGCTGAAATCACGGACACTGATGAGAATCGAGACGGTAAGAGTTTCGGAAACAAAATCTGTAATATCCACGGTAAACGGCAGATATCCGCCCTTATGATAAGTCACAAATTTACCGTCTATGTACACGCTGCAGATCTGATCTACAGCACCGAAATGCAGAAGAAGCCGCTGACTGCTCACATCCAGACAGCCTTCCGGAAGCTGGACCACACGGGAATACCATAGGACTTCATCAGGCAGAAGCTGTCTGTTTACCTGAGAAAGCGGAGCTTCTGGTGAAAATGGCACCAGAATCTGACCATCGAATGGAAAATATTCATTTTCATAAAACTGATATGGCAGAATACGCTTATCTGTGATCAGATAATCCCACATACCATTCAGATTGATCCAGTGTTTTCGTTTCATACCCGGACGTGGGTATTCTTTTAATGTCTCTCCCTGGGCTGCTGCTTCAGTCCAGATGGTTTCCAGATTTTTCAAATTTATCTCCTCCTTAAATTATAAAGTTTTCTGAGTAAATCAGGTAAGTATTCTGAATTCGGGTGTTTGGGTAAATTTATCAGGTAATATCAAGTATATAGTTACTATTATATTACAGGAAAATCTTAGAGTCTGTCAAAAGAAACAGGAAAGGAAAAGAACAGAATTGTGCCTGTTGTCAAAAAAATATAAAAAATTTAAAATAAGTGTTGACAAATGAAGAATCATCATATATACTAGTCTTCGTCGATGAGACAGAGACGTACAGACAACAGGCTGTGCGGGTGTAGTTCAATGGTAGAACACCAGCCTTCCAAGCTGGATACGTGGGTTCGATTCCCATCACCCGCTTATGCGATAGTGGCGTAGTTGGTAACGCGCGACCTTGCCAAGGTCGAGACCGCGGGTTCGAGCCCCGTCTATCGCTCTTAAAGCATCAGCTAAGGCTGATGCTTTTTTCATCCCCTTCTATTAACTTTCCATAACTATAGCAATTCCATATCTGCGAATAACATCTATAGCCAATATCCTTGATTAACATCCCTGAGTCAAGCGTATATTCGCAATCCGCTTCGCTACGCGGCTCTACACCAGCGCAGGACATTATATGTTTTTGCCCGCATTTGCAGGAGTCTTAGAAAAAGTTAGCGCCAGGAAATCTGCGTTATGTAAAAAAATTTCACTGTCTGAGCCGCATTTGCGGCGAGTTTGAAATTTTTTTACATGTTTTTAGCAGATTTCCTGGCGCTTAGTTTTTCTTAGGCTCCGAAACCGCGGACAAAAACATATAATGTCCTGCGCGTCCCCATACCAGCACCTTAGTGATGGAACAATCTGATACCAGTAAAACTCATCACCATTCCATATTTATTGCAAGTCTCGATCACAGCATCATCACGCACAGATCCACCCGGCTGCGCAATATACTTCACACCACTCTTATGAGCACGCTCAATATTATCACTGAATGGGAAGAATGCATCAGATCCCAGTGTAACATCCGTCATCTGATCCAGCCATGCACGTTTCTCTTCTTTTGTAAATACTTCCGGTTTCTCTGTGAAAGTTTTCTCCCACATACCATCAGCAAGTACATCCATATATTCATCCCCGATATAAACATCAATGGCATTGTCACGTTCCGCACGTGAAATTGTATCTTTAAATGGCAGATTCAGCACTTTCGGGCACTGGCGAAGGAACCAGTTGTCTGCCTTCTGTCCTGCAAGTCTTGTACAATGTACACGTGACTGCTGTCCTGCACCAACACCGATAGCCTGTCCATCTTTTACGAAACATACAGAGTTGGACTGTGTATATTTCAGGATGATCAGAGAAATCTTCATATCACGTTTTGCTTCCTCTGTAAGCTCTTTATTCTCTGTCACAATATTGGAAAGCATTGCATCATCGATCTCAAGCTCCTGACGGCCCTGCTCAAAAGTTACACCAAATACTTCTTTGTGTTCCAGCGGAGCCGGTACAAAGTTCTCATCAATCTGGATCACATTGTAGTTTCCTTTTTTCTTCTGCTTCAGGATCTCCAGTGCTTCCTCTGTGTATCCAGGTGCAATAACACCGTCAGATACCTCTCTCTTGATCAGAAGTGCTGTATCTTTATCACACACATCAGAAAGAGAAATAAAATCACCAAAAGAGGACATTCTGTCAGCACCGCGAGCTCTTGCATAAGCGCATGCTAATGGTGAAAAATTCTTCCAGTCCATATCATTTACCCAGTAGATCTTTGCCAGAGTCTCTGTAAGAGGAAGTCCTACAGCAGCACCGGCAGGAGATACATGTTTAAAAGATGTAGCTGCAGGAAGTCCTGTTGCTTTCTTCAGATTGGATACCAGCTGCCAGCCATTAAAAGCATCCAGGAAATTGATATATCCCGGTCTTCCGGAAAGGATCTTTACCGGAAGCTCAGATCCGTCTGCCATATAAATTTTTGCAGGTTTCTGATTCGGGTTACAGCCATATTTTAATTCGAATTCTTTCATTATATAAATCCTCCGTATGAACCAAATAAGTATTTTAAAATTAATTCCTGTAAATAATTTCTTACTGCGAAAGCATCGTCTTATGTTCACAATAATCTATGAGCACTATCTGTACTCAGTAAGTGACTATTATTTATTCTTATTAATGATCTTGCTTTCGTACTTACCTGTCTCAATATCAATATATCTTACAAACAGAGATACTTTGTTATCTTCGTTCAGGCTGTTCCAGAGAAGTTCTGCAAACTCATCCATATCATCCGGAATTGCTACCAATTTCGGTTCGCCTTCAAAGCTTGGAAGTGGATTTCCGTCACATTTATAAGTATGGATGAAATGTCCCTCTCCTGCAATGGCATTCTCGTATGCAAATGTGTATCTGTTACATGCATCCGGATTTCCGTTGTTGCTCTTGAGAATTGACATTGCATAGTTGAATTTTCCGTTCTCTACGTGCATAACACCGGAGATACGAGGTGTATAGTTCGGACCGTCCGGCTCGAATTCTCTGCTTCTTAAGGACTGCTCAAAAGTAAGCTGATGATCCATTCCCTCATAAATGGTATCTGTCTGATCTCCGTTAGTTACGATTGTTTTGTTTCCCAGTACACGTACAGGTGCATAGATGATCAGACTCGGATCTGTAAGTTTGGACGGATCAAATGCCTGGGTACGGATTCCCTCACCATCCTCTACAAATACTCTGTTTCTGCTGTTCTCGCTTCTGCCCATGATGAAATAAGCTGTCACTGCTTTCTTACCGTCTGCGGAACGTCCAATCACAATTCCTCTGCCAGGATAGGAATTCTCTTTCAGTTCTTTTTCCAGTGATAACATTTCCATAATTTTTCTCCTTTTCGTTAAAAATAAGGTTAAAAAAAGCCTGGGAAACCTATTTATTCATTGAATAATTTCCAGGCTGCCCAGGCGGTCGGCTCATATACTCGCTGCACTCCCTGTAGGTAATCCTACTTCCGCCAGTCATGCAGGCACTGTTGTGAAAAAAAATCACACGTTGTTATTATAGTACAATACTTCTTTGTGGATTTCAAGGCAAATTTTTTTGTACTGTGCTGAATTTTCGTTTTACTGAACATCCTGCAAACCATAATCAACATCAATCTGCGCCGCAATATCCGATTTCATCTGTATCCATGCATCCGGATTCTCCACATAATATTTCGGACAGTTTTTTCCGGTAACATCATAATGCCGGATCACGTTCTCTGATGTAAGCCCAAACCGCACGCACAACCACGCAGAAAGCTTCACTGCCGAATCATAAGTTGCCTCATTAAATTTCCCCGTCTCATCCGGATGACAGCACTCGATGGACAAAGTATCTACATTACGTGAGTTCGTCGCATAGGACATCTCTGACGTAGGAATACACTGCACCACTTCCCCATCCAGCCCCACTACAAAATGACTGCTCACCTTTGTGTCATGAGTAGTCGCCAGATTCTCAAAGTAGTTCCTGTTTGCAATGGCTGTTGCCCCCGGATTTGCAGTATAATGAATGGCAATATACTGTACACTCTCAATGGGAATCTGCGGTCTGGAATATTCATTCGGCGTCAGCAGTTCCACATCTATGTACGGCGCCCCTTCTTTTTGCCATTGTTCCGGTCCGCCTGAAGAATCCGTATTATCTGTTCCTGACTGTTCCCCATCAGAAATCATCGTGTCAGAATTATGTAAAAAGTCCCCAATACTCCATCCATTTTCACCGGCCCGATTTATTATGATCCACCCAATCAGAACTATGATCACGAGCAGCATGAGACTCATAAGAATTCTCTGATTTCTCTGCCTTACTCTACTGCTCTTTCGTCTTTTCGACCTGCTGTTTTTCTTTTTTACTGCAGTTTTCCCTGTTCTGGTATCTGTTTTTTTCTTTTTGTTTATATGCTTTTGCATTTTTACCTTCTCTTACGGGATTTTACTCCCTGCAAAAAATACCCCGGCCGGCATGCCTGGAAATCTTATTTCTTTCCATCAGCAGCCAGCCGGGGCATATATTACACCTGAAATTTATTATTTGTCATCTACGCTATAGTTCGGAGCTTCTTTTGTGATATGAATATCATGTGGATGAGATTCCTTAAGAGATGCAGCAGAAATCTTGATGAATCTGCCTGTTTCTTTAAGCTTCTCAATAGTTTCTGCTCCACAATATCCCATACCGGAACGGAGACCGCCCATGAGCTGGAATACAGTATCCTCAACATGTCCTTTGTAAGCAACACGTCCTTCTACGCCTTCCGGAACAAGTTTCTTCGCATTCTCCTGGAAGTAACGGTCTTTACTTCCGTTCTCCATAGCTGCGATAGATCCCATACCGCGGTATACTTTATATTTTCTGCCCTGATACAGTTCGAATGTTCCCGGGCTCTCGTCGCATCCTGCAAACATGCTTCCCATCATGCAGACATTCGCACCGGCTGCGATTGCCTTTGTGACATCTCCGGAATACTTGATACCACCGTCTGCAATGATCGGGATTCCATATTCTTTTGCAGCTTCGTAGCAGTCCATAACAGCAGTGATCTGCGGAACACCGATACCTGCAACAACTCGTGTGGTACAGATAGATCCAGGTCCGATACCAACCTTAACTGCATCTACACCGGCCTCGATCAGAGCCTTTGTCGCAGCACCTGTTGCTACGTTACCTGCGATTACCTGCAGTTCCGGATATGCTGCCTTGATCTCGCGTACAGCCTTCAGAATGTTCTCTGAATGTCCATGTGCAGAATCAATTACGATCACGTCTACAGATGCCTTTACAAGTGCATCAACACGTGCAAGTACATTAGCAGTGATTCCTACCGCAGCACCGCAGAGAAGACGTCCCTGCTCATCCTTTGCAGCCAGAGGATATTTGATCTGTTTCTCAATATCTTTAATAGTAATTAAGCCTTTTAAGTTAAAGTCATCATCTACAATGGGTAATTTCTCTTTACGTGATTTTGCCAGAATCTTCTTGGCATCTTCCAGTGTAATTCCCTCTTTGGCTGTAATCAGTCCCTCAGAAGTCATGCACTCTTTGATCTTCTTGCTGAAATCTGTCTCAAACTTCAGATCACGATTGGTAATGATTCCGACCAGTTTTCTGCCCTCTGTGATCGGCACACCGGAGATACGGAACTTTGCCATTAACTCATCTGCGTCCTTAAGTGTATGTTCAGGAGATAAATAGAAAGGATCTGTGATAACACCGTTCTCAGAACGTTTTACCTTGTCTACCTCTTCTGCCTGCGCTTCAATGGACATATTCTTATGAATAATACCAATACCACCCTGTCTCGCCATAGCGATCGCCATGCGATGCTCGGTTACTGTATCCATTCCTGCACTCATCATAGGAATGTTCAGTTTAACCTTCTTTGTTAAGTAAGTTGTGACATCTACCTGATTCGGAATTACCTTTGAATATGCCGGAACTAACAGCACGTCATCAAAAGTAATGCCTTCACCAATGATAGTACCCATTGCATTTCCTCCCTTGCGTATATGAAATTAAATTACTATTGTAATGTAAAAAGGAACCAGCAACTGGTCCTTTTATTTTCAACAAGTGTAACAAAAATCAGATTCTATGTCAATCCAAAAAAACTTTGCTCGGTGCTGAATTTTTCATAGCCTGTGCAAGTGCCTCATCCGGTTCCAGGATGATCTTGCATAAATTTCCGTCCAGTCTTGTGATAACACCAAAGCGTTTATGCTCCGGATTTCCTGATGAAAAGTCCAGTACTTTCATGTTCTGGTTTCCGTTGTAATAGTCCATTCTGTGGGAATCCAGCGGTGCTGCCAGATCTGCTTCTGATAATTTGAAGCTCTTTACTTTCTTTCTTTTTGTCTTTGACATGATCATGTCGATGTCAAAATCGCCATTGATAAACAGATATTCATATTCTACATCTGTTTTCGGGATTACAAAATAGCATGCAATTCCAAGCGCTACGGCAATGATCAGTGCCAGCGGTGTGATGATAAGTCCGGCAAATACTGCCAGCACTGTCAAAACGATCAGACCGTATTTGAGCAGGCTGTCTTTAGCCGTCTTATCTTTCTTTACCAGTAATTCTGAATACAAGTCGCCCATTGTTTCGTCTCCTTTTCATTTGTTCAGCTGTTGAAAGCAGCTTTTTTTTGCACAGCATATTTAACAATTATATTTTATTCATCATGCTGTTTTTCTGCATTATATCACAAAACGGAACCATCGTCTATGACGACGGTTCCGTTTCACATATTTCCGCCTGCGCTGTTTTTATCTATAGCAATCCTCGTAAATAATGCATTTAAGACAATTCAGCAGAGTGCGAAAGAC
>OLPG01000755.1_pt1 | contig 30445 bp, 28 predicted proteins | sample 1672311 | NCBI WGS metagenome assembly OLPG01 (sample SAMEA3136670, study PRJEB25190) | human gut metagenome | biome: human gut; feature: human-associated habitat; material: faeces | place: Austria | collected 2013 | reverse complement strand
TGCTAGTATCTAAAAATAATTTAGTAAAGCAAAGCGATGAAAGAGACTCTTGCTTCTGGAACTTGACAGGAATACGGCGTCACCGACTGAGAGCGCTGTTTGAGGAATGAGGCGAAGGGAACACTCTGGAGCAGATTATCTGAATGGAAAGCACAGGTGCTTTAGTAGGGTAATACGGTTCATGCACGTTACGTATGTAAGAGAGGAATCCCAAAGGATTCAATGCGGGTGGTACCGCGGATCATCAGATTATCCGTCCCGGAATACGAAAAAGTATTCCGGGGCTTTTTTATTGCCATGTACATCAAAAAACAATCCGGAATACGAAGTTGACAAAAGCAAAACATATTTTAGGAGGATTGTGACATGGAATTTATGACAGGTGTAAAAGAAAAAGAAACGCTGGAACTTAGTGAATTACTGGAAGAGGGAAGACTTGGAGAAGAAGTGAAGGTAAATGGAGCCGTTCATACAATTCGTGACATGGGAACAGTCGCTTTCGTGATTCTGAGAAAACGGGAAGGTCTGGTCCAGTGTGTATACGAAGAAGGCGTTGAAAGATTTAAGAGAAGCCGCTACAGTAGAAGTAACAGGAAAACTGACCGAATCAGAGAAGGCACCGAACGGAATTGAAATCCGTCTGAGTGAGATAAAAGTACTCAGTATGCCAAAAGACAGCCTTCCACTTGCTGTTTCAAAGTGGAAACTGAACACTTCCCTGGAAGCGAAGCTGAACTATCGTTCCATTTCTCTTCGGAACGTAAGGGAAAGAGCGAAGTTTAAAATTCAGGAAGGAATCGTAAGAGGATTCAGAGAGTTCCTGTATAAAGAAGGTTTTACAGAAATTCATACCCCGAAGATCGGAGCAAAAGGAGCAGAAGGAGGATCTAACCTCTTCCGACTGGATTATTTCCATCGTCCGGCAGTGCTGGAACAGAGTCCACAGCTGTACAAACAGATGATGGTTGGTGTTTTTGACAGAGTATTTGAGACAGGACCGGTATTCAGAGCAGAAAAACACAACACCAAGCGTCATCTGAACGAATATACCAGTCTGGATTTTGAAATGGGTTATATCGACAGCTTTGAAGATATCATGGCGATGGAAACGGGCTTCCTTCAGTATACGATGGAGCTTCTGAAAAAGGATTATGCGAAGGAACTTAAAATCCTGGACGTGACACTTCCGGATGTCTCTAAAATTCCGGCAATCCGTTTTGATGAGGCAAAGCAGAAGGTTTCAGAAAAGTACGGACGTAAGATCCGCAATCCATTTGATCTGGAACCCGAGGAAGAGCATCTGATCGGACAGTACGCAAAAGAGGAATGGGATTCTGATTTTGTATTTGTAACCTACTATCCGTCAAAGAAGCGTCCGTTCTATGCAATGGACGATCCACAGGATGAGAAATTCACACTCAGCTTTGACCTTTTGTTCCGTGGACTTGAGATCACGACTGGAGGACAGAGAATCCATGACTACGACATGCTGATGGAAAAGCTTGCAAAGCGGGGAATGACGGAAGAAGGACTGGAGACCTATCTGGATACATTCAAACATGGTATGCCGCCGCATGGAGGTCTTGGAATCGGAATGGAACGTCTGACAATGCAGCTTCTTGGTGAAGATAACGTCCGTGAGACAACCCTCTTCCCGAGAGATTTAAGCAGACTTACTCCGTAGAGACGAAGCTCCCTGGCTGGCAGGTAAAAAAGGAAGCTGACAAGAGGCAGCGGGGGAGGTCAAAATGAGACGAAGATGTTCCTTATGTGGAGGAAAATTAAACGGAAATATCTGCACAGAGTGTGGGCTTGACAATTCAAAGAATGACGATCAGTATGTGACACTTGGAAATTCCGGTCATGAAGAATCGCTGACACATATACATACGGAAGCGGAAAAGCCGTATGAAGGAAAGACCATGACTCGGGAAAATGTGCGTAAGGCGAAGAATGCAGATAAAAATGCAAAGAAAGCAGCTGCAAAAAAGGCGTCAAAGAATGCGGCAGCAGGAAAAGTAAATCCGGCGGGGAATGGATATTCTGCAGCAAATGCGAGCTACAATACCGCAGGCACAAGCTACAGCCAGACAGGAAACCAGAGTTACAGTTATACATCATCTTCAATGCGACAAAGCAGCAGACCGGTAAAAAAGAAAAGGAAGCTTGGAAAGTTTCTGATCGGCTTTGTGATCATTGCAGCATTTGCAGGTGAGCTTGGCGGAACGATCAGCGATGAAGTTCAGCATTATTTTGATGACTATACTCATGATGACAGTGACAGCTACACCGAGGAAGATCCATACAGTGATTTGCAGGAAGTGATGCCGGAAGAAGGAGAACTTTATGAAGCAGACCTGACAGCCGGAATTTATAAAGGCGGTGTACATCTTCCGCAGGGAACCTATACACTGACCTGCAAAAGTGGAAGTGGTCAGGTAGAGCTGACAGACAGCAAAAATAATATCTGGGTGCAGTACAATTTTGGTGATGACTACGATAATACGGAAGAAGAAGTCAGTGACTTTGAAGTATTTCCGGGATGTTATGTGATAGTAGAGGATACACTGGAGCTTCACATGACAGCAGAGAATGCACAGATGAATCTGACAGCAATTGCAAATCCGCTTACAGAATCGAAAACCGTATCGGATAAATTTACAGTAGGAAAAGACGTACCTGCAGGTGTCTATGATGTGAAATGTGTGGAAGGTTTTGGGATTTTTGATTATGACGTGACAGTAAGCGCCGGATACGAAAACTATATGGGAATGCTGATCGGTAATGAAGAGTCGGGATTTCCACAGGAGCTGAAAAATATTGTCCTGATCGATGGAACAGAAGTTGATCTGGAAGGACTTACAGTAGAACTTACACCGAGTGAGTGGATTGAATCGGAGGAGTACGAAAGCTTTTACGATAATTATTATTAGAAAGGACGAGTACAATGGCAAACAAGATTTCGGATGAAACAATCGAATACGTTGGAATCCTGGCAAAGCTGGAGCTTTCTGACGAAGAAAAAGAGCAGGCAAAGAAAGATATGGAAACCATGCTTGATTATATTGATACCCTGAATGAACTGGATACAGAAGGAATTGAACCGATGTCACATGTATTTCCGGTAAATAATGTATTCCGTGAGGATGTAGTGACAAATGGAGACAATCACGAAGCAATGCTGGCAAATGCGCCACAGCAGAAAGAACAGAGCTACAAAGTACCTAGAACATTCGCATAGGAGGAAATCGAAAGATGGATTTGAAAGGTCTTACTGCCGTTGAACTTGGGAAAAAGATTCAGGCAAAAGAAGTTACAGTAAAAGAAGCAGTGGAAGCCTGCTTTGCGCAGATTGATAAAGTAGAAAAAGAAGTCAACAGTTTTGTATCACTTCAAAAAGAAGCTGCCTTAAAAAGAGCGGAAGAAGTGCAGAAGCTGATCGATGACGGAACACTGACCGGACCGCTTGCAGGAGTACCGGTTGCGATCAAGGATAACATGTGTACGGAAGGTGTGACGACCACCTGCAGTTCAAAAATTCTGAGTAATTTTGTACCGACATTTTCAGCAGAAGCAGTTCTGAACCTGGAAAAAGCAGGTGCAGTTGTGATCGGAAAGACTAATATGGATGAATTTGCGATGGGAAGCACGACTGAGACTTCTTATTATGGAGAGACAAAGAATCCGTGGAATCTGGAGCATGTACCGGGTGGATCTTCCGGTGGCTCCTGTGCGGCAGTTGCGGCTCTGGAAGTACCATATGCTCTTGGATCTGACACCGGCGGATCGATCCGTCAGCCAAGTTCTTACTGCGGAATCGTTGGAATCAAGCCAACCTACGGAACGGTATCCCGTTATGGACTGATCGCTTACGGATCATCTCTTGACCAGATCGGACCGGTTGCAAGGGACGTAACCGACTGTGCGACGGTTCTTGAGACCATCGCATCCCATGATGGAAAAGACAGCACTTCGGTAGAACGCCAGGACACGGATTTTACGAGTGCGTTGGTAAACGATGTAAAAGGGATGAAGATCGGTATTCCAAAAGATTATTTTGGAGAAGGTATGGACGAAGAAGTGAAAAAACCGATTCTGGAAGCCGCAGAGGTTCTGAAAAATGCAGGAGCTGAGATTGAAGAATTTGATCTTGGACTTGTAAAATATGCGATTCCGGCTTATTATGTCATCGCATCAGCAGAGGCAAGTTCCAACCTGTCCCGATTTGACGGTGTGAAATACGGATACCGCACAAAGGATTATGAAGAGCTTCACCAGATGTACAAAAAGACCCGCTCCGAGGGCTTCGGACCGGAGGTAAAGCGTCGTATCATGCTTGGGTCTTTCGTACTCAGTTCCGGATATTATGATGCTTATTATCTGAAAGCACTCCGTACAAAAGCACTGATTAAAAAGGCATTTGACAGTGCATTTGCAAAATATGATATGATCCTGGCGCCGGCAGCACCGACGACAGCACCGAAGCTTGGAGCTTCCTTAAGTGATCCGATCAAAATGTATCTGGGCGACATTTATACGATTTCCGTCAACCTGGCAGGACTTCCGGGGATCAGTATTCCGGTTGGACGGGATGCGAAAGGACTTCCGGTTGGAATGCAGCTCATCGGAGACTGCTTCCAGGAGAAAAAGCTTTTTCAGGCAGCTTATACCTATGAGTGCCTGACAGAGAAAAAATGGGTATCTATGTACGACAAAACAGAAGCAGCCGGAAAGGGGGAAGCATAGATGTCAAAGCAGTATGAAACCGTAATCGGTCTGGAGGTTCACGTAGAACTTGCAACAAAGACAAAAATTTTCTGTGGATGCAGTACCGCATTCGGGGGCGCACCGAATACACATACCTGCCCGGTATGTACCGGTATGCCGGGCTCCCTTCCGGTATTAAATAAAAAAGTAGTAGAATATGCGATGGCAGTAGGACTTGCGACAAACTGTAAGATCACACAGGTGTGCAAATTCGACCGTAAGAATTATTTCTATCCGGATAACCCGCAGAACTATCAGATTTCACAGCTCTATCTGCCAATTGCGAGAGACGGCTATGTAGAGATTGAAGTCGGAGAGCAGAAGAAAAAAGTCCGGATCCATGAGATGCATATGGAAGAGGATGCCGGAAAGCTGATCCATGATGAGTGGGAGGACTGCTCTTTAGTAGATTATAACCGAAGTGGGGTTCCGCTGATCGAGATTGTATCGGAGCCGGATATGCGTTCGGCAGATGAAGTCATTGCTTATCTGGAAAAATTGCGTATGATCTGCCAGTATCTGGGAGCATCGGACTGTAAGCTTCAGGAAGGATCTATGCGAGCAGACGTCAATCTTTCGGTTCGTGAAGTAGGTGCTTCTGAGTTTGGAACACGTACTGAGATGAAGAACCTGAACTCCTTTAAAGCGATTACACATGCGATCGAAGGAGAGAGACAGAGACAGATCGAACTTATCGAAGAAGGAAAGAAAGTCATTCAGGAAACCAGAAGATGGGATGATAATAAAGAATATTCTTATGCAATGCGTTCCAAAGAGGATGCGCAGGATTATCGTTATTTCCCGGAACCGGATCTGGTGCCGATCGTGATCAGTGATGAATGGATCCAGAAGATCAAAGACCAACAGCCGGAGCTGAGAAGTGAAAAACTTGCACGTTATGAGAAAGATTATGATATTCCACGTTATGATGCGGAGATCATTACCGGAACGAAGAAGATGGCAGATCTCTTTGAGGCGACCTGTGCAATCTGCAACAAGCCGAAAAAGGTGTCCAACTGGCTGATGGTAGAAACCATGCGTCTGTTAAATGAAAACGGACAGGAGCCGGCAGATATTAAATTTTCACCGGAGAACCTTGCAAAACTGATCGAACTTGCAGACGCGGGAACCATCAACAGTTCTGTAGCAAAAGAGGTATTTGAAAAGGTATTTGCAGAGGATGTGGATCCGGAAAAATATGTAGAGGATCACGGACTGAAGACCGTCAACGATGAAGGTGCACTCCGCACACTTGCGGAAGAAGTGATTGCAAAGAATCCAAAGGCAGTGGAAGATTTCAAGGGTGGAAAAGAAAAAGCACTTGGCGCACTGGTTGGACAGATCATGAAGGCAATGAAAGGAAAAGCAAATCCGGGTATGGTTAATGAACTGCTCAGAGAAATGCTGAAATAAAAATCAGACTGACAGAAATCCTTTGCGGAATAAATAAGAAAAACGAGTAAATGTCATGTGAAAAGACATTTGCTCGTTTTTTATTACATATACTGTATCTGCTCTTTCGCCGGTTCCGATGCCGGATTTTCAAAGAATTTCTCTTTTTCCGTCACTTCCAGTACTTCTCCATGATCCATGAAGATCACCTGATCGGCAATTCTCTTTGCCTGAGCCAGATTATGTGTGACGATGACGAAAGTATACTGGTCTTTCAACTCCAAAAGCGTTTCTTCGATTGCAATTGTATTCTTCATATCCAGTGCGGAGCACGGCTCGTCAAGGAGCAGGATCTCCGGACCGGCACAGAGGCTTCGTGCGATAGCAAGACGCTGCTTCTGACCGCCGGATAATTTGAGGGCGGATTTTTTCAGTTGATCTTTGACCTCATCGTAGAGTTTTGCTTTCTGCAGAGACTCTGTAATTTTCTCAGCAATCTCTTTCTTATTACGGACACCGTGGTATTTCAGTACATAAGACAGATTCTTTTCGATACTGTGCGGGAAAGCGATCGGCTGTTGGAAAACCATGCCAACACGCCTTCTGAGTTTTTCTTTCGGAAGAGATTTGATGTCGGTTCCTTCTAAAGTAATTGTTCCTGAGAGATAGCCGCCTTCTTCTTCTACCATCCGGTTCAGGGTTTTCAGAAAAGTTGTTTTTCCGCAGCCGGACTGACCAACGATGGCTGTAATCTGTCCTTTCGGGATCGTCAGGCTGATTCCGTGAAGAATTTCGTGTTTTCCAAATCCACATTTTAGATTTTCTATATTCAGCATATCAGTTGTCCTTTCGTAGATAGGTGATAAATTTACATATTAACTGGATGATGAGCAGGAAGAGCATCAGTACAAATGCGGTTCCATAAGCATAATCCAGAGAAAATCCGTTGTTCACAAGGATATACAGGTGATATGGAAGTGACATGAACGGATCGGAGAGAGAATGCGGAACATCTGCCTGCATGACAGCTCCGGTGTATAAAATCGGTGCAACGGCACCCATGCCGTATGCCATTCCAAGCGCAACGGTTCCGAGAAGCTCTACAAAGCAGACCGGAAGGATCAGTTTTCGGAGGGCATACTCACGGGAAAGTCCGAGACTTAGGGAGTTCTTCATATATTCACGCCCCTTCTCTTCCAGAATCTTTTCTGCTCGGATTGCAACAAAAGGAATGATCATTGCTGCAACACACAGTGCCGAACACAGAAGGCTGCGGTTAAGTCCAAAACGGTAGATCAGAAGCGTATATCCAACCAGCCCGAACAGGATCGAAGGGATTCCGGAAAGTCCGGTGATCGCCATATTTACAAGGACGGAAAATCGTTTTCCGGTGCTGTAAAATACAAGATAAATGGCAGCGCCGATACCAAGGATACCGCCGATCAGTGCAGAAAGTGCGCCAAGGTAAATGGAACCCATCAGTGCAGGATAGATACCGCCTGCAGTTCCAAGTGGAACACCGGCAGGCTTATCCAGAAGGAAGGACAGGCTAAATACTTTTTTCCCTTTCCAGAAGACATAAAGGAAAAGGAAGAGTGTAACAACGATCACGCAAAGTCCGAGTATACTGAGAATCAGGCGTGTGAAAAATTTCTGCAGTTTAGTTCTCATGGGTGGCAAGCCTCCTTTTCAGAAGATAGCTGATACCGAGTACGATGAAAAGAATCACAAGCAGCACAGCATTTGCAACGTAAAGTACGGAGAGGTGAAGGCTTCCGTATTCAATACTTCCCATTTCCAGTGCGGTGAGGGCAGGAAGTGTCTGACCACGTCCAAGGAGTTTGGGATAAATCGGGGAATTACCGATTACCATCATGACGGCCATTGTCTCGCCAAGTGCGCGGCCGAATGCCATCATTGCACCTGCAATGATTCCCGGCCGGATTGCCGGAAGAATAAAATGCAGCAGGGTAAATTCTCTGGAGAATCCAAGTGTGATCGCACTGAACTCGTAAGTCTTTCGTGCAGTCTGTAAAGATTCATGACAGGTGGAAATAACGAATGGTAAAAGCATGATCCCCAGCACGATCCCGGCTGCCAGGATACATTGACCGGCTGCCATATGGAGGTGGGTGGCAAAGGCTTTTACAAGAACCGTAAGTCCGATAAATCCGAAGATGACGGACGGGATTCCTGCAACCAGATCGATGAACGCAAGGAATAAGGATGCCACCTTTTTCGGAAGGTAATAGTCCAGAAAGCAGGCACAGGCAACGCCGAAGATGAGTGCGAGGACAACTGCGATCGCTGAGACATAAAGGGTACCGGCAATCGCAGGTAAAAGTCCGTACTGCGGTTTCTGACTGACAGGGCGCCATTCAGTGGTAGGCAGGAACATTTTGATTCCAAGCTGTGAAATGGCAGGAATACTTTCCTTCACAATATGGATCATCATGACTGCCATCAGTGCCGTTACGAGAAAGGCAGCCAGATAAATGATTCCTTTGCTGAATTTATCTGAAAGTTTCTTAAACATAGTAAATCCTTTCTAGGTATGATGCAGGACAGACAGCGCTGTCCGGATACAAATCAAAATTGACCCCTGGGATTAACCAGCGACATATAGCAAGAAAAAGGGGTGTGTCTTTGCACACCCCTTCAATATCGGAAGATTATTTCATAGGAATGAATCCCATATCTTCTACAGTTTTCTGTCCTTCATCACCAAGAACGTAATCAAGGAAAGCCTGCTGTACATCTGTCGGATCACCAGAACCTACAAGAAGAAGTGGTCTCTGGATGATGTAAGATCCATCAAGAATGTTTTCTTTTGTTGCAGCAACACCGTTTACTTTCAGTGGAGTTACTTTTCCTTCATTCTGGTTAGCAACACCAAATGAAGCATATCCGATTGCGTACTGGTTATCAATGATATCCTGAACAAGTTCACCCATAGAAGAAGCCTGGATCGCATCCGCTTTTACTTCTGTGTCACCCATGATATTCTTCTGGAATACTTCGTGAGCTCCACCGTTGATATCACGTGTAATAACAACAACTTCTTCGTCAGGAAGAGATGAGTCAAGATCTTTCCATGTAGCATATTCGCCGGAGAAAAGTCCTACGATCTGTTCCGTTGTAAGGTTATCAAGAACATCATTTACCGGATTAGCCGGGTTTACTGCGATCGTCAGAGCATCGATACCAACCTGGTATTCTTTTTCATCTTTGATTGCTTCTTTTTCTTCATCCTTTACGCTTCTTGCAACCATACCAAATGTTGCAGTTCCATCGATAACGGCTTTGGTTCCCTGTCCGGATCCGCCTGCTGAAACGTAGATTGCGATATCTTCTTTTGGAAGAGATGAATCATATGCATCCCATGTTCCATAAGTATCAAAGAAAGTAGTAGCCATAGAAGTGATAACCGGTGCTAAAGTAGAAGATCCGTTAAATAAGATCTGGTTACTTTCTGTATCGGCAGAAGCTTCTGTCTTTGCACCCTCTTCTTTTTTGCTGTCAGCAGAATCTGACTTGCTGCTTCCGCATCCTACTGCCATAGATGATACCATAGCAAGTGTAAGAGCGATTGATAAAAATCTCTTTTTCATTGTATGTATTCCTCCCTGAATAAAATTTACATATCTAAAATATAAATTTAACATTCTTTTAATAAAATGTATGTTGCATGGACAACATTTTTTATAGATAATCTACATGAATGATATAGAATATATCTATACACTAAATATCTATGGAAGGAATGGGAAAGCCATGCTATACTGTACATACGAATATGTGTTTGGTTTTTATTCTACGGGAACTTCCTGTGAAATAAAAGGTATTGCGTGCTATAGGTGCACATTTTTTAAATTATGGAGGAATTCATGACGGAAGAAATTAAAAAGCTGATCATTTATACAAGAAAAATGAAGAAAAGGGAGCCGTTGTACCGGGACTACCCGGAGGAGTTCCGGGAAGAAATCCGGGGATATCTGGAAAGCAACCATATTTCCAGACTCTATGCACATCAGGTTGAGATGTTTGAGAAGGTCAGAGCCGGAGAAAATGTGGTTATTACGACTTCGACGGCAAGTGGAAAGACGCTTGCCTTTCTGCTCCCGGTATTGCAGAAAATTCTGGAAGACCCGCTGACACGTGCGATTTTTATTTACCCGACCAAGGCACTGGCAAGTGACCAGTACCGTGCGATGCAGTCGATTTTGAAATTTTTCGGAGAGGGAAGAGTTTCAGCAGGCGTGTACGATGGAGATACTAAACCTGCCGAGCGGACAAGGATCCGCAAGAGTGCAAATATTATCCTGACCAATCCGGAGATGCTGAACTCGGCATTCCTTCCGAATCACAGCAATTACGGGTTTGACGCGATTTTTGCAAATTTACGATATGTAGTGATCGATGAGCTTCATTCTTACCGCGGTGCTTTCGGAGCACATCTGGCAAATATTTTCCGGAGAATGCACCGGATTTGCCGGTATTACCATTCGAATCCGCATTTTCTGTGCAGCTCCGCGACGATCGCTAATCCGGTAGAGCTTGCCGAAAAGATCTGTGGAAGCGGATTTACGCTGATTGACCGGGATGGATCGCCGGCACCGGAGAAGGAATACTGTATTATCCAGCCGCCGGAGATCAAGGGGAATAATGACAAAGTATACGGAAGGATTGCGGCGTCAACCGTAGCAGCCGGACTGATACCGGAGCTGGTGGAAGAGGATCATCATTTTATCACCTTTGGACGATCCAGAAGAAATGTAGAAGTTATTCTAAAAGAAGCAAAGGATAAATTAGATGCTGCCGGATTTCTTGGAATGGCGCGGGTGGGCGGCAAGAATCCGGCAGATCTGATCGCAGGATACCGTGGCGGTTATACCCCGCTGGAGCGAAAAGAGATTGAGCGGAAGATGACGGAGGGAGAACTGACCGGGCTGGTATCGACGAATGCACTGGAGCTTGGGATCGACATCGGAAAGCTGGATGCAACTGTGATCGTCGGTTATCCGGGGACAAGGGCGTCCTTCTGGCAACAGAGTGGACGTGCCGGACGAAGCGGCAGTGCCTGTGTCAATTATCTGATTCTGGAAAATGAACCGTTTGATCAGTACATTGCCATCGATCCGGAATGGCTGTTCTCAAGAGAAAGTGAAAATGCGATCGTGGATCCGGACAATCTTCTGATCGAGCTTGCACATCTGCGCGCAGCGGCTGCTGAGATGCCACTTTCACTGGATGATATTGCGCTTTTTCCGGATCTTGGAGAAATGATCCCGGTGCTTTTAAGCGCCGGAGAAGTAAAAAGCCTTGCCGGAAGATTTGCCTGGGCGGGACCTGCATTTCCGGCAGGGGATTACAGCCTGCGTAATATTGACAAGACCAGGTTCAAGCTGCTCGCGCAGGAGGATGGACATGAGATCACGGAGATGGACGAATCCCAGGCATACCATGAGATCCATCCGGGTGCTGTATATATGCATGATGGTGCATCCTATGAGATCACGAAGATGGATCTGGTCAGCCGGACAGCTTACGCCATTCCGTTTACAGGGGATTATTATACGGTACCGGCAGGACAGGAAGAGACGCGTATCCTGCATGTATTTCAGGAGGACGCGTACCAGAGGACGGAAATCCGTTTTGGAGACATCAATGTAAACGAAATCATTGCCATGTACAAGAAACTGCAGTTCCATAACCATCAGAATCTGGGCTATGTGACGCTGACACAGCCGCTTCAGAAGGATTATGGCACGGAAAGCACCTGGCTTACGATGCCGGAGAATGTTGTCAGAGTCTACCGGAGTCTTCTTTTGCCAAATCGGATGGGAGAGCTGGTGCTGAACAATCATTTTGACGGAATGCAGTATGCGATCAAGAATGCGGTAATGATGGTGACGATGACGGAACGGGATGATATCGATGTGACCATGTCCAACAATGCGACCATTCCGGATGAGTTCCGGGAGGAAAAGGTGTCCCTCTTCATTTATGACAAATATGAGGGCGGACTTGGTTATTCGGAGAAGATCTATGATCTGATTCCGGAAATTCTGGAAAGTGCGATTAAAATGGTCAGCGGCTGTCCGTGTGAGGATGGCTGTCCGGCATGCGTAGGTGACTACAATCTGGATAAGAAGACGGTTCTGTGGGGACTTGATAATCTTCTGGAAGAGAGCGAACCGCCGGTTTATCTGAAGAAAAATATCAAAGAGCCACAGCCTGTGATCCGGAAAGAATTTTCTTTCTTCAATCTGCCGGATGAGTGGGAGAAGGTCTGTTATGCCGTGGTCAAAAATGGCGAAGCAGGCGGGCAGTTCCTGAAGACCATTAAAAAAGTCAGTACAGAAGGACACAAGCTGATCCTGACGATGGAAAATGAATTTTATGCAAAATGGCTGATGGAGCCGGATAACCTCCAAAGTCTGACCAATACCTTGCGGTATCATGTGATCTGTCCGGCGGATATGCAGATCCGGGTACGGTATGAAGCAAAAATGGATGAGCAGGAGAAAAAAGAACGACAGAAGAAGAGAGACCGTTTGCAAAGGCGATATGATGAACAGCTTGGAAATGAATAATATAGAAGAAATAAAAACTTTAAATCCTTACCAGCAGGAGGCGGTGCTGGATGAAAGCCCGGCATGTCTGGTAAATGCAAATGTAGGGAGCGGAAAGACAACAGTGCTGATCGAGAAAGTGCGGCATCTGCATGAGAAAAAGCAGGTTTCGTATGAGAAAATGGCAGTGCTTACCTTTACCAATAAGGCGGCAGATGAGATCGCAGAACGTCTATCCAGAAAAGAAGCAGAGCTTACGGAAGAAGAACTGTGGGGATTTGGAACCTTTCACAGTGTTGCCTTAAGGATTCTGCGAAGATTTCTTCCGGAAAAGGCAGAAGACGGAACAAAATTGGAAGAATGGAACCGGGAATTTACCGTTATCACACCGGAAGATGAAATGGAAATGGTGCTTGCCATTGCAAAAGAAGGCGGTTATAAGATCAAATACCAGAACCGTCTGAAAAAGCGGATGGAAGAGGATTACGCGGCATATCGGAAAGGAAGAACACAGGGAAAATACAAAGATGATCTGTTTCGGGTCTTTCCGCTTCTTGAGAAGGCAAAAAGACAGCAGAATAAAATGTCCTTTGCAGATCTTCTGGAAGAAGGAACGCAGGTGGCAAAAGAGCAGGAAGAGGTGCTGGATCTTAAGTGGATCATTGTCGATGAGGTACAGGACAGTGACGAAAAACAGCTGAAATTTCTGGAGGCGTTAAAAGGCACACAGACCCACTTTTTTGCGGTGGGGGATCCGAATCAGGTGATCTACAGCTGGAGAGGAACCGGACCGAATATGTTCTTCCTGATCAAGCACAGATTTGGCGCAAAAGAACTGACTCTGCCGGTTAACTACCGGTCCGATGAAGTGATCCTGGAAGCGGCGAACCGTTTTCTTCAGTTTGGAGGAAAGATTGAGGGAAGTGGCGAAAGAGGGGAGAAGATTCTGGTAAGGAATCATTATGATCCATTTATCGAGGCAGAGTATCTGACAGAGCGGATCCGTGAGCTTCATGAGCAGGGACTTCCTTACCGGGAGATTGCGGTTTTCTACCGGGTGCAGAAGCAGGCAGAGATTCTGGAAAAAGTATTTGAAAGAGCAGAACTTCCTTATGTTCTTCCGACAAAACAGAAAGAGGATGAGGATCCGGTTCCGGAAAGACCTCATATGATCCGGGAGTATGTTGCAGAAGGGAAACTGAATGCGGTTTCGGGCGAACATACGATGGAAAAAGCGGCAGATACAGAACGACAGACGGAGGAAGAAGACGCAGTTCATCTTATGACACTGCACGCCTCAAAAGGTCTGGAATTTGACTATGTATTCATCATTGGAATGAATCAGGGACTGATCCCGCTTCGCTGCAAAAGCATAGAACAGGAAGAAGAGGAGCGCCGTCTGTTCTTCGTAGGACTGACCCGTGCAAGGAAGAATCTGGAACTTTCCTATTATACAAATCCGACGATCCCGGGGACATATGAGACACCAAGCAATTATCTGCGGATGCTGCCGGAGGAGCTGCTCGACTGGGAAGAAAAGCCGGGAAGTGAGTCGCGGAAAGCGAATCTGCAGAAACTGCGGAAAGATACGCGGGAGCTGATCAGGGAGAAAAAGCAGGAGGAAGAAGAACAGAAAGAAACACGGAAGCCAGAGCGAAAAGGCAGACATCCGAAGTACGGGGAAGGGGAGATTATTTCTGAGGACGAGATGATGATCGAACTGGAATTTCCGGGATATGGAAAAAAACAATTTCTGAAAGCATTTGGCGAAGTGGAAGTTTTGAAAGGCTTATAGAAAATGGCAATACAAATTGTTTGCTGAAAGAATTTATCAATAAAATATTTTTTCATGAAAGGGCATATGGGAGTGAATTTTTTTTCACCTCTATATGCCTTTTAAAAGAAAAGTGAATATTTATTCATAGAATTATCGCGATAATTTTATTATAATTTCAATAAATTTTATGAATATTTTATTTATTTCTAAGGAGGTAGCAATATGGATGCTATGAAAATCGCCAACAGTATACCGATGTGGATCGCCTGTGGAATCCCGGTAATACTCGTTATCGCACAGGCCCTGATCTTTGCAAAAAAATCTTATTCGGCAGGAAAGAAGATCGGACTTACAGAAAAGCAGATGAAGAACGCAATCAAGAGCAGCGCGATCACTTCCATTGGACCATCTATTGTAATCTTAAGTGGAATGCTTTCCCTTCTGATCACTGTTGGAGGACCGATGGCGTGGATGAGACTTTCCCTGATCGGTTCCGTTATGTTTGAATCTATCGCAGCAGGTTTTGGTACTGCATCAGTTGGTGTACAGCTTGGAGCAGATACACTGACACCACTGGCACTTGATATGGCAGTATGGACCATGATCCTTGGATCGATCGGATGGATCATCTTTGCAACTATTTCTGCAAGCCGTATGGACAAGGTACAGCACAAAATTTCAGGTGGAGATCCGGCAAAACTGATGGCAATTTCAAGTGCGGCTATCATTGGTGCATTTAGTTCAATGTCATCTTCTCATCTGATCAAGCTGAATAAAAACTCAGTTGCCTGCGTACTTGGAGCTGTATTTATGGCAATACTTTTAACCATTTCAGAAAAAAAGAATATCAAGTGGCTGAAAGAATGGAATCTTACGATTTCAATTCTGGCAGCAATGATCATCACAGCCGTGATTTAAAGGAGGAGCGAACATGGAAAAAAAAGATTTTTATGAAGGCGAATATATGCCGCAGATGCATAAGATTGGTAAACTTACCGGATTGCTTGGAGCTGTATTATCTTTCCTGCCGGCACTTGTACTGGCAGTTGTGTACGGACTTCTTCCAAAACCTGCTGCACTTGCCACCGCATTTATTTCTGCAGCAAGTGCATTTGGATTTCTCTGGGTTGTAGAACCGATTTCTTACTTTACCGTACTTGGTCCGGTAGGTACATACATGGCATTTTTGTCAGGAAATATTTCCAATATGCGAGTTCCTTGTGCCGGTATGGCTCAGGTCGCAGCTGACGTTGAACCAGGAACAGAAAAAGGTTCGATCGTTTCAGTAATCGGTATGGCGACATCCATCGTCATCAACGTATCTGTGCTGACAATCGGAGTTATTCTCGGAAGCTCTGTACTTTCAGCAATGCCGGCAAGTGTGATAGAGGCATTGAATTATCTGCTTCCGGCACTGTTTGGTGCCCTGCTTATGCAGTTTGGACTGAAAAGAATCAAATTTGCAGGTGGTATGCTTGCATTTGCAATTCTCATCGGTATTGCAATTAACGCAGGTCTTTTCAACTGGCTTCCGGGAGCAGCAAACTATCTGACAACTCTTGCAAGTGTATTTGTAGCAATCGGTGTAACACTTGCAACTTATGGAAAGAAAAAAGAAGCCGGAAAGTAAGAATAGTGTATAATTGGATGGAAAAGGAGAGGTAGATATGACGAAAAAAGAGATGCTTGGGCAGATGGAGGAACTTAGGTCTACCTGCGTGGACATCTGCACTAATTTATGGAATAATCCTGAGAGTGGCGGGAATGAGCAGAAGTCAGCGGATATGATCCGTGAGCTTCTTCATCATGAAGGATTTGTGATTGTAAATGAAGAACATCTTCCACATGCGTTTTATGCAGAATATGGAAGTGGCAAACCGGTGATCGCTGTTCTTGGAGAATATGATGCGCTTCCTGGACTTTCCCAGAAATGCCAGATCACGAAAGAGCCGGTAACACCGGGAGCAGCAGGACATGGATGTGGACATAACCTTCTGGGCGCAGGGGCTGTGACAGGAGCGATCATGATCAAACGGTTTCTTGAGCAGGAAGGAATTCCGGGAACCTTAAGATTCTATGGATGCCCGGAAGAAGAATTGCTAAGTGGAAAAGTAAAAATGGCATATTATCATATGTTTGACGGATGCGATATGGCACTGAGCTGGCACCCGATGTCTGCAAACATGATTTATGATGAAGGATATCTGGCGAGTGCATCTGCGAAGTTTTATTTCAAAGGAAAAACTTCACATGCAGCATTTGCACCGGAAAGAGGGCGGAGTGCGCTTGACGCAGTGGAACTTATGAGTGTAGGCGCCAACTATTTAAGAGAGCATGTAGTTGACAAGGCAAGAATCCACTATACTACAGACAGTGGCGGATTTTCACCGAATATCGTGCCGGATAAAGCAAGTGCATGGTATTTTACAAGGGCTCCGCACATCAGCGATGTAAAAGACATTCTCCGCAGACTGACACTTGTGGCAAAAGGTGCTGCAATGATGACAGAGACGGAGGTTGAGACCAAAATTGAATATGGCTGCTGCGATATGGTCAGCGAAAAATCATTTGCAGATCTGACATGGAAGAATCTGCAGGAGGTCGGAACACCAACTTATACGGAAGAGGAAATGGAATTTGCAAGACAGTTGCAGGCTACCGTTGATCCGGCTATCAAAGACAGAGATCAGAGAATGTATGAAGCAAAAGAAAAGGCATTAGCAGATGGTGTTGTTTCCAGAAATGCCTGGGAAAAAGCACCGCTTACTGCTTCTTCGGACAGTGGAGATGTGAGCCAGATGATGCCGATGAACCTCTTTACTGCAGTTTGCTGGCCGGTTGGTGTTGCACCGCATACCTGGCAGAGCTGTGCATCTGCCGGAAGCACGATCGGACAGAAAGGTGCATTTTACGCAGCAAAAGTCATTGCAGCAACAGCATATGACCTGTATACACAGCCGGAACTGCGAAAAGAAATTCAGGACGAATTCGATGCGCAGGACAGAGAACCATATGCACCGATGTATGACGGTGAATAAAAACAAGAAAAAGTAAAGAAAAAAGATCCCGGAGCCGTGAGGTTTCCGGGATTTTTATGAGGAAAAAAAGTAAGTGTGTGACTGGATTTGACAAGAATTTTCATGAATGTTACACTGAGAAAATAGGAGAAAAACAGACTGTGTGAGGGGGATAAGTGCAGTCAGGCAGGAGACAGAAATGGGTATCGCAATACAGGAATTATTATCGCAGGAATATTTTAAGGATTTTTACGTTCTGGCGGGGGCAAAGGGACTGCACCGTGAGATCCAGGGGATCACAGTTATGGAGGCACCGGATGCATTTCACTGAACAAAAGGGAAGGAACTGGTACTTTCATCAGGGTACGTTATTGCAAAGGAACCAGATTGTATTGAAAAAGCATTCCGGGAGGGAAGTATCCAGAAATCAGCGGGAATGATGATCAAAAGAGAACGATATCTGGAGAAAATACCGGAGGAAATACTGGAGCTTTTTGATCAGTATGAGGTGCCCCTTATCTCCATGCCATTTTCAGCACCATGGATGGAAGTGATGAGCCAGATTAATACTGCTGTGCTGAACCGGACCATACGCAGGCTGCGGCTCAATACCAGTCATATGACATTTCAGATGTCGAATTTTTCATATAAAGAGCAGAAGATCAAGCGGATCTTGCAAGCGATGGAGGCTGAGATGGGTTTCCCGGCATTTTTATATGATTTTGTAGAAGAAGAGGCGTATTACAGTTCGATGAATTTTCAGAAGATAGCAAAAGGATTCGGACTTGAAACAGAGGATTTCTGGGAGCCGTCAATGCCGTATACCCGGCATACGCTTTGTGATTACATGGACATGGTGAGATACCGTCTTGTGAATCAGAGTCACCAGGAGGGACCGAGAATCAGCTGGATACGGGTCCCGATTTCTGTAAATGGAAGTGTACAGGCGTATTTTGCCGTGATGGAAGCGCGGGAATTCCTGGATTATTATGATGAGTACAGTATCCGGATTGCCTATCTGATGCTGCAGGGATTATATGAGCAGATCGTAGCGGCACAGAACATGGGAAATATCGGATTTGAGAACTTTGTGTTATACGCTTTGAGTGCAACGGAAGATGATACACAGAAGATGATGTTTCAGGCGAATGTACAGGGAATTTCCATGAGTACAAAATACAGGTATGTATTGTTCCGGCGCGCGGACAATCAGGAAGAACTTCCAAACCGGAGAAAAGAGATCCTTGAGGCTTACAGGAAAAGCAGTCTGATCAAATATGCCAGAATCGCAATGATCGGAGAAAATGTGGGAATTCTTTTTTTGGAGGACAGAGAAGAAGACTGGGAGAAAGGTCATATCCTTGCACTTCTGGAAGAATTCCGGAGAAGAGTTCTGAAGAGCTGTCCGGAGACGGCACTGGAATTTGGTTATTCACTGGATGCCGCTTCTCTTGGACGTATCCGTCAGAGCATAGAGAAATGCCAGAAAGCACTGAATATGGGAAAAATGATTTATCCAAGCCTTTTTGCATGGGAGTATTCTCAGCTTGGTGCACTTGCATGGCTGGATATTCCGGAAGAAGAGCTTACTCATATGCTATCGGCTTACAGTGTACTCCTGAAAGATGAAAAGAATATCGAGCTTTTAAAGACTTTAAAAGTATATCTGGAAAATAATATGAACTACAGCGCAACAGCTGAAAAATTATATGTACATATCAATACGATCAGGAAGAGGATCGACAAGGTAAACGAACTTCTGCAGATTGACTGGAGCGATAATATTGCACGGATGAATGCAGAGCTTTTACTGCGCTTTTTGAATCTGGAAGAAAAAATTTAACGTTTCCTTGAACAAGAATTGATGATTTTCAGGGCAAAAGATGATACAATATATATTGTGTGAAAAAAAAGACAAAAAGGGAGATGCCTATGCCAAAGAAACAGAAGGCAAAGATAAAGCAGAAAAATAAGTGCCCTGAAAAGCTGATCCGGACAGAGGCTGCAAAAGAGATTGCAGAGATAGACCGTTCGCTTCAGGATCAGAAGTATCAGCTCAGATGCAGAGCTGCAATCGATCTTCTTACAGCAAAGCTGAATATGATAAATGCAGATCTTTCGCGCAAGAAACGCCATGTTGTGATCAACCAGATCAGCAGTAGAGTGAAGACGGCAGAGAGTATTTATACAAAACTGATCCGGAAAGGCCTGGAGCCGGATTTTGACACGGCAAGAGCAGAACTGAAGGATTTGATCGGAATCCGCGTGGTCTGTCCATTTGAAGATGAAGTGTACGAGGTCGCAGACCGTCTGAAAGCGCAGGGAGATGTACAGATCATCCGTGAGAAAGATTATATTAAGAATCCCAAAAAGAACGGATACAAGAGTCTTCACATGATCGTGGAGGTCCCAATTTATTCATCCAAAGGACCACTGAAGGAAAAGGTGGAGATCCAACTCCGTACGGTGGCAATGGATTACTGGTCTGTGCTCGAGTACCAGATATTTTATAAGAAGACAGAGAATGAAGAGGTTGCAAAGGAATTAAAAACCTATGCAGATGAAATTTCTGAGCTGGATGCAAAAATGCTGAAACTCAGGGATAAGATTGAAAAAATGTAGTAGAAACACAGGGAAAGAATGTGCGAAGGCGCATTCTTTTTTTGATACAATCAGGAAATCAATTGCATAGGCATTCCAGTTAGGTTATAATCTAGTACAGTATGGACAGATAAATTACAGAATGGATATGAGGAAATACCATGAAAATGATCAAGACAGATAAACTTGTATTTGAATATGCAAAGCGTGACGAAGAAGGTAATATTATAGGGAAAAGCCGCGCTATTGATGAGGTATCGCTGGATATCGAGCCGGGACAGTTTATTGCGATCCTGGGGCATAATGGCTCTGGGAAGTCTACACTTGCAAAGCATATGAATGCCCTGCTGGTTCCGTCTGACGGAACCATGTGGGTAGACGGAATGGACACGAAGGAAGATGAACATCTGTGGGATGTACGTCAGAGCGCCGGAATGGTATTCCAGAATCCGGATAATCAGATCATAGGAACGGTCGTTGAGGAAGACGTGGGATTTGGTCCGGAGAACCTGGGTGTGCCGACAGAGGAGATCTGGCAGAGAGTGGAAGATAGCCTGAAAGCGGTTGGGATGATTGAATACCGTCACCATTCACCGAATAAATTGTCCGGGGGGCAAAAGCAAAGGGTTGCGATCGCCGGTGTCATGGCAATGCGTCCAAAGTGTATTGTACTGGATGAGCCAACTGCGATGCTGGATCCGAATGGAAGAAAAGAAGTACTTCGAAGTGTGATGGAGCTGAGAAAAAGAGAACACATTACAGTGATTCTGATCACCCATTATATGGAAGAGGTTGTAGATGCAGACCACGTATTCGTAATGGATCACGGTCATGTGGTAATGCAGGGAACACCGAGAGAAATCTTTTCACAGGTGGATACTTTAAAGCACTACAGACTGGATGTGCCGCAGGTGACGATCCTTGCTGATGAACTGAGAAAAAGAGGACTTGATATTCCGGCGGGAGTTTTGAAGAAGGAAGAATTGGTGGAGATATTATGTCGATTAAATTAGAACATATCAATTATGTATACAGTGAAGGAACTGCATATGAAAAGCATGCGCTGAAGGATGTATCCCTGGAAATCCCACACGGTGAATTTGTCGGGATCATTGGTCACACCGGCTCCGGTAAATCGACACTGATCCAGCACCTGAACGGACTGATCAAGGCGACAAGCGGAGCACTTTATTACAACGGAGAGAATATTTACGGAGAAAACTATAACTTACGTGAGCTGCGAAATCAGGTCGGGCTGGTCTTTCAGTATCCGGAGCATCAGCTTTTTGAGGTCAATGTACTTCAGGATGTCTGTTTTGGACCGAAGAATCAGGGACTTTCACCGGAAGAATGTGAAAAGCGGGCAAGAGAGGCGTTGCAGCTTGTTGGTCTCAAAGAAAAATATTTCGATCATTCCCCGTTTGATCTGTCAGGCGGGCAGAAAAGACGTGCAGCGATCGCAGGTGTACTGGCAATGCGTCCGAAGGTACTGGTTCTGGATGAACCGACTGCAGGACTGGATCCGAAGGGAAGAGATGAGATCCTGGATCAGATTGTCTATCTGCACGAAAAAGCAGACATGACTGTCATTCTAGTTTCCCACAGTATGGAAGATATTGCAAAATATGTGGATCGTATTATTGTGATGAATAAAGGCAGCGTCATGTTTAATGATGTGCCAAAGAAAGTGTTTGCACACTACAAAGAACTGGAGAGTGTGGGACTTGCAGCACCACAGGTAACGTACATCATGCATGCGCTGAAGGAAAAGGGAATGGATGTTCCGACAGATGCAACCACGATAGAAGAAGCAGCGGATGGCATTATGAAAGCACTGAAGAAGGAGAGGGCAGCCAAATGATTCGAGACATAACGATTGGACAATATTATCCGGCTGACAGCCGTATCCATAAGCTGGATCCGCGTGTGAAGATTGTATGCACACTGCTGTATCTGATTTCTCTTTTTACATTTAAAAGTATTTTGGGATATGTACTTGCGACTGTGTTCTTGTTTGGATGCATTAAGCTGGCGAAGGTACCGTTTAAATTCATTGTCAGAGGACTGAAGCCAATTATCATTCTGCTTCTGATCACAGTATGTTTCAACTTATTTCTGACACCGGGCGGAAAGACACTGGTCCATGTGGGCTTTATCAAGATCACGGAGTACGGCTTAAGCACAGCGGTTTATATGGCGATCCGGCTGATCTATCTGATTATGGGATCCTCACTTATGACACTGACAACTACACCGAATTCACTGACAGATGGTCTGGAGAAGCTTCTTCACCCATTGAATAAGCTCCATGTACCGGTACATGAGATTTCGATGATGATGTCGATCGCACTTCGTTTTATTCCGATCCTTCTGGAGGAAACGGATAAGATCATGAAGGCACAGATTGCCAGAGGTGCGGATATGGAAAGTGGAAATCTGATCCAGAAGGCAAAGGCAATGATTCCGATCCTGGTTCCGCTCTTTGTATCCGCATTCCGCCGTGCCAATGATCTTGCAATGGCAATGGAAGCAAGATGTTATCGCGGTGGCAATGGCAGAACCAAGATGAAACCTCTGATTTATAAGAGTGCTGACCACATGGCATACCTGATTACGATCCTGTATGTTGTGATCGCATTTGTTGTTGGAAGATATGTTCCATTCAAGCTGTGGATCTTTTAAGGAGTCATAAGATGAGAAGAATCAGATTAACAGTGGCTTATGATGGAACAAATTATTGTGGCTGGCAGATCCAGCCAAATGGAATTACGATCGAGGAAGTGCTGAATAAGGCAATCTGTAAGCTCACCGGAGAAGAGATTCAGGTGATAGGGGCGAGTCGGACGGATTCCGGGGTTCATGCAAGAGGAAATATTGCTGTGTTTGACACGGAAAGCAGGATACCGGCAGAACGTTTTTCTTATGCCCTGAATCAGCGTCTTCCGAAAGATATTGTAGTTGTAAAATCAGATGAGGTGGATCTTAACTGGCATCCACGTTATCAGGATACTCTGAAAACCTATGAATATCATATCATCAATACGAAAGTGCCGATTCCGACAGAGAGGCTTTATAATTACTTTGTAAGTTTTGACCTGGACGTGGGGCAGATGAGACGCGGAGCGGCTTATCTGGAAGGAGAACACGATTTTGCACCATTTTGCTGTATCCGTACTAATGCAAAGACAACGGTGCGGACAATCACGGATTTGCAGATTCTGCAAAGCGGAGAGCATATTACGATCCGGATTACGGGAAATGGATTTTTGTATAACATGGTGCGCATCATAGCCGGGGTACTGGTGCGTGTCGGAAGAGGATTTTACGAACCGGAAAAGGTAAAGGAACTTTTGGAAGGCGGAGAAAGAACCAAGGAAGCGGTCACGGCACCGCCGCAGGGACTCTGCCTGATGGAAATCCGCTATCAGAATGAAGAATAGTGCATGAGTCTGCTTTTTAGGCAGGCTCATTTTTTAACAGGAGATTCCGAATAGAAGGTATTACATATCGGAGAAATTTTACAATAGAAAAACTCTATAGAGAAGTCGGACTATCCGGATAAACAATAAGTAAAACAGGCAGTTTTATTGAAGAAATATTATGAAAATGTTATCCTAATAACCAGAGGCATTTTGTAAAAACAGCATAGAAACAGGATGTCATTAAAGAGAGAAAAGGGAAGAAATATGAATTATGTAGGAATTGATATCGGATCAACAGCATCCAAGGTTGTTGTTGAAGGAGATAAGAAAGAACATTTCGTACTGCCGACAGGATGGAGCAGCAAAGAGACTTGCGAAAAGATCAAGAATAAGCTGCTTGAGATGGGGGTAGATGTTACCTCAGATGATACAAAGGTAGTTGCTACAGGATATGGAAGAATCGCAGTTGATTTTGCAGATCATGTAATTACAGAGATTACCTGCCATGCCAGAGGTGGCCGTGAACTTGCAGGGGGGGACTGTTCGATCATTGATGTGGGAGGACAGGATACGAAGGTGATCATTGTACAGAATGGAATGGTATCTGATTTCCAGATGAATGATAAATGTTCGGCGGGAACAGGAAAGTTTCTGGAGATCATGGCGAACCGTCTGGGTGTTACGATCAATGAATTATTTGATATGGCGGCAGCGGGAGAAGTTATTCCGATCAGCTCACTTTGTACGGTATTTGCCGAATCTGAGGTGATTAACTATATCGGAGAAGGAAAAAAGCGTGAAGATATTGCGGCCGGAGTTGTAGATTCTGTTGCCAATAAAGTAGTGCAGCTTGCGCAGAAAAAGGAACTTGGAGACAGAGTGATCCTGACCGGAGGACTCAGTCACAGCATTTATTTCACAGGAATCCTGTCAGACAAGCTGGATCAGAAAGTGGAATCAGAAGAGTTTGGCCGTTTTGCGGGGGCATACGGGGCAGCACTTCTTGCCAGAGAAAAAAAGGATAAAAGGAGATAATGAAAATGGAACTGATTAAAGATTTACCAGAGGTATTTGAGGAATTCGCAGAGCAGAGACAGAAATCGTTTCTGGCTGTCAAGGAGTTAAAAGAGAAAGGGGTTCCGGTTGTTGGATCGTACTGTACATACTTCCCGAAAGAGATTGCAATGGCGATGGGGGCAGGATGCGTAAGCCTTTGTTCAACTTCTGATGAGACAATTCCGGAAGCAGAGAAAGATCTTCCGAAGAACCTCTGTCCGCTGATCAAATCAAGCTATGGATTTGCAAAGACAGACAAATGTCCGTTCTTCTATTTCTCAGATGTAGTAGTTGGGGAAACAACCTGTGATGGTAAGAAGAAGATGTATGAATATATGTCAGAATTCAAAGATGTATTTATCATGGAACTTCCGAATAGCCAGAGAGAACCGGGACTTCAACTCTGGAAAGGCGAGATCATCCGTTTCAAGGAATATCTGGAACAGAAATTTGGCGTGACGATCACGGAAGAGCAGATCCGTGAAGCTGTAAAGACAGAGAATCAGGCACGTCGATCCTTAAAGAAACTTTATGAAGTAATGAAATATGATCCGGCTCCGATCAAAGGACAGGATTTGTTCAAAGTTCTGTACGGAAGCACCTTCAAATTTGACCGTTCCCTGATCCCGGGTGAAGTGGATGCTCTTACTGCGAAGATTGAAAAAGAATATGCAGAGGGCAAGAGAGAAGAGAAGAAACCACGTATCCTGATTACAGGATGTCCAATCGGAGGAGCAACTGAAAAAGTAATCCGTGCCGTAGAAGACAACGGTGGTATTGTTGTAACTTTTGAAAATTGCAGCGGTGCAAAATCCATTGACAAGCTGGTAGACGAGGACGCAGAAGATATCTACGATGCAATCGCAAGAAGATACCTCAGCATTGGATGCTCTGTTATGACGCCGAACCCGAATCGTCTGGAGCTTCTTGGAAGACTGATCGACGAATATCAGGTAGACGGTGTGGTAGATATGATCCTTCAGGCCTGTCATACCTACAATGTGGAGACTAATACCATCCGCAAGTTTGTGACAGGTGAAAAGGGAATTCCGTATATCAGTGTGGAAACCGATTACTCTCAGGCAGACATCGGACAGCTGAACACCAGACTTGCTGCGTTTGTTGAGATGCTGTAAATGGAGAGTATGACGAAGAGAAATGCGTTTCAGTTCCGCAGGGCGAATGAGGAGGATCTTCCTGAAATTTGTCGTATAGTAAAGCTTGCCGGAGAAAGTGTTCCCGTGAAAGAATGGTTTGAGGCAGAGGATGAAGAATTTCTTGCAAAGCATATCCGTGAGGAAGGATTTACCCTTTTGGCAAAGAAAAATGGACAGACTGCAGCAATCATGATTGTCCGTATTCCCGGACTGGCAGAGGACAACCTGGGAGAATATCTGAAGATTTCCAGGGAAGAAATGAAGCGGGTTGCGCATCTGGAGATTGCTGTTGTAGTACCGGAGTATCAGGGATACGGACTGCAATATGAGCTTTTCTGTCAGTCAGAAGCAATCGTAAAAAATAAGCAGATGAGGTATCTGATGGCAACAGTTCATCCGGATAATATATACAGTTTTCGCAATATGGAAAAGCTTGGGATGAAGGCAGTTCTCGAGACAAAGAAGTATGGCGGGAAACGAAGATATGTTATGAGTAAAACATTAGAATCTTAGAAAGAAACGAAAGAGCTTATGGAAAATGTAATGACACATTTTCCATAAGCTCTTTTTGAATACAAGTATGAATTGTAAAATGAGAAAGTTTCTTAACTAACAACTTCAATGTTGACATACTAACTTTCGGTAATATAAACTATTCTAAGTTAGATAATACAAACAAGAGGAAACAGAATGAAATTCAAAAATAAAATCATTGTGGTCTGTCTGTGCGCATCTGTATTCGCGGGTGGATGCGGTCAAGGTGGTCAGAATACAACAAAGAGTAAAAATAGTGAAGGAACAGCCAGTTCGAAGGAAAGTACAGAACGAATCTCTCAGGATAATGAGGCATCAAAAGACATTTTTGCAATGGATACCTATATGACAGTGACAGCATATGGAGAAAAAGCACAGGATGCGGTGGATGCCGCTGAAGCAGAGATTGAAAGATTAGATACACTTTTATCAACGGGAAATGCAGACAGTGAGATTGTAAAACTGAATGAACAGAAAAGTGCAACACTTTCAGAAGATGGCGGATATCTTGTGAAGCGCGCACTGGAACTGAATAAGGAAACGGATGGGGCATTTGATATCGCAATTTATCCGGTTATGGAGGCGTGGGGATTTCCGATACAGAATTTCCGTGTCCCATCAGCTGACGAACTGACAGGGCTTCTGAAGCATGTGGATGCAGCGAAGATCTCATACGATAAGGATACGAGAGAAATCTCTTTTGAAGATGACCAGATGAAAATCGACCTTGGAGGAATTGCAAAAGGCTATACTTCTTCGCGGATTATGGATATTTTCAAAGAAAACGGGATTACAAGTGGGCTGGTAAATCTGGGTGGAAATGTACAGGCACTCGGAACCAAGACAGACGGAAGTAACTGGCGGGTTGCGGTACAGAGTCCGGACGACACAGAGGATTATCTGGGAGTTTTATCCATTCGGGATAAAGCGGTGATCACATCTGGTGGATATGAACGCTATTTTGAACAGGATGGTGTGACCTATCATCACATTATTGATCCAAAGACCGGATATCCGGCAGAGAACGGACTGGTATCTGTCACGATCGTAAGCTCGGACGGAACCCTTGCAGATGGGCTTTCCACCTCCCTTTTTATCATGGGAGAAGAAAAAGCGGCAGAGTTCTGGAAGGCGCACAGTAATGAGTTTGAGGCGATCTTTGCGACAGATGATGGGACGATTTATGTGACAGAAGGTCTGAAAGACAGCTTTACAACGGATCTTAACATGAAGGTTATTACGAAATAATTTGCGTGAAATGAGAGGATAATGAGAGATGGACATCAAAGAAACCGGTAAAAAATTAAAACCGTTTGCACCCGTTCTTTCAGTTGCACTGGTTACGGCGTGCGTGGCAGGCTCTTTAAGTGGATATGAGGCTCCGGTCTATGCGGCGACACAGGAAGAAACACCGGTAAAAAAAGAAGAGACAAAAGAGAAGAAAGAAGAAAAAAAGACAGCAGCCAAAGGATCATTTGATCTGGAGGATGGTGTGTATAAGGGAACCGGAACCGGGTATGCAGGAGACATCACCGTATCGGTACTGATCAAGGACAAGCAGATCGTTTCGATTGATATTCTGAGCTCTTCCGATGATGCGGCGTTTTTTACGCGTGCGAAAGCGGTGATCGACAAGATCATCGAAGGTCAGACGCTGGATGTGGATACTGTATCGGGAGCAACGTTCAGTTCCAGAGGAATCATCAGCGCCGTAAAAAATGCGCTGACCGGGGAAAAGGATACCAGCGAGACAGGACAGGCGCAGTCCGGTCAGACAGGGGCGGCGGCAGGAAGCTCAACTAGTGTGGCACAGGTAGAAGATGCGGCAGCGTATAAGGACGGAACTTATTACGGTTCGGGAACCGGATTTGGCGGTCCGCTGAAGGTTATGGTAGAAATCAGCGGAGGGAAGATAGCATCCATCCAGATTGTGGAGAACAGTGACGGAAGCGATTATATTTCCAAAGCAGCTTCTCTGATCGATTCTATTATTACGACACAGAGTACCAATGTGGATACGGTGTCAGGGGCAACCTACAGCTCTGTCGGAATTATCCAGGCAGTCCGGGATGCACTAAGTCAGGCTGCGGTAAATGGTACATCAGATACTTCGCAGAATAACAATAACAACAGCAACAGTAATAATAATAGTTCATCAGACGACAATAATTCTACCGTAACCGGAACCGTTCCGTACAAGGAAGGAATCTATTACGGAACGGCAGAGGGCTACAGCGGAGATGTATCCGTTGCAGTCGTGATCCAGGAAAAGACGATCAAAGCGATCCTGATCACAGAAAGCTCGGATGACGAAGCGTTCTTCAACCGTGCAATGGATGTTGTGAAAAAGGTGATCCAGATACAGAAGACAGACGATGTAGATACAGTGTCAGGAGCAACCTACAGTTCCAAAGGACTGTTAAATGCAATCAAGAATGCACTGAAACAGGCAGAGAAAGTGACAAATGGAGAATCCATTGATGAGAAGCCGGATCTGACTGATCTGAAAGAGCTGATCGAGAGAGCAGAAAAGTTGGAAGAAGATAAATACACAGAAACAAGCTGGGCAGTTCTGCAGACCAGACTTGCGGACGCAAAAGATGCACTTGAGGAAACGAAACAGACTGCGGTTGATAAAGCGGTGGAAAAGCTGAAAAAGGCAATCGCACAGCTTGAATCGAAGGATGGAAAAAACGAGGAAAATACGAAGTATGTCAGTGGAACTTATGAAGTGACCGTACCTTGTGAACCAGATGAAGACGAAGATTTTGAAGGATATAATCTGACGATGTCAGTGACGATCCGTGGTGATAAGATTGTAGCGATTACAGATATTACAGGTGATGGTGCAAGCGACAATGACAGATATATCTTGAAAGCAGCAAATGGTACGTCAAGCATAAAAGGCGTGGTATCTCAGATCATAGAAAAAGGAATGTCGGAGGACATCGATACTGTTTCCCACGCAACCTGCTCTTCCAATGCAATCCTGGAAGGATGCAAAAAAGTACTGGAAGCAGCAGAAAGACCGACAGATACGGAGGCTGAATAACAATGAGAGAATTCTGGGTAAGACTGGTAAGTATGCTCGCAATCGTGGGAGTTCTGCTGGGATACAATTCAGTGCTGGATGCGCGTGCGAAAGAAGATGAGATTGCCCGGCTTTCCGCACAGATTGCCGGAAACGGACAATCAGACAGCGAAAATGGAGATTCCACAAATTACAAGGACGGAACCTATACCGGGGAAGCTGATGGATTTGGCGGAACGATCCAGGTAGAAGTAAAGATTGAGAAAAATAAGATTGCAGAAATCAATGTAGTATCTGCAGAAAAGGAAGACGGAGCATATCTTTCCATGGCAAAGGATATTATTCCCAAAATCATCGATGCACAGAGCGCGGATGTAGATACGGTCAGCGGTGCGACATTCAGCTCGACCGGAATCAAAAATGCATCGGAGCAGGCACTGGAAAAGGCGGTAAAGTAACGTGAAAAAGATGGATATTCATAATTTGACGGCGAAAGAAATAAAAAAATTACATGTATGGCTGAGAGCCCTGATTCAGGTCCTGTATTTCCTGTTTATCCCGTCTGTGTATACAGCGGCATTTGCCGGAGTGAAATACATCTTTACACAGATCGGTGCAGGCGAAAAGGTTGCCATGACCTCGTTCGTGACAGTACTGGTTGTGATCTGCATTTACACGATTCTGTTCGGAAGATTCTTCTGCGGATTTGCCTGTGCATTCGGTACGCTGGGAGACGGCGTGCATGCACTCTATGTGTGGATCTGTAAAAAAATGAAAAAGAAACCGCTTCAGATTGCAGAAGCATGGACAGAAAAGCTCTGCTATCTGAAATATATTGTACTGGCACTGATTTCAATCCTGTGCTTTGCAGGCGTCTACGGCAAGGCAAAAGGAACCAGCCCGTGGGATGTATTTTCCATGCTCCATGCGGGCAACTTTAAGCTTGGCGGATATCTGGTGGGACTCGTTCTTCTGGCTCTGATCCTTGTGGGAATGTGTTTTGAAGAACGGTTTTTCTGCAGAAATTTCTGCCCGATGGGAGCTGTGTTTTCCTTGCTTCCGGTCCTTCCGTTTTTCGCGCTTCACAGAGACCGGGAAAACTGCATCAAAGGATGC
>OLPG01000749.1_pt1 | contig 30584 bp, 22 predicted proteins | sample 1672311 | NCBI WGS metagenome assembly OLPG01 (sample SAMEA3136670, study PRJEB25190) | human gut metagenome | biome: human gut; feature: human-associated habitat; material: faeces | place: Austria | collected 2013 | reverse complement strand
GAGAGCATCTGCCTTACAAGCAGAGGGTCATAGGTTCGAGCCCTATAGGCCCCATTTTTGAACAATTTAATTGAATATGCGGGTATGGTGGAATAGGCAGACACAAGAGACTTAAAATCTCTCGGGGGCAACTCCGTGCCGGTTCAAGTCCGGCTACCCGCAGTATCAGTAAGATTCCTTTTCAGGAATCTTTTTTTGTGTCATAAGATTTGTTTGCAGAAATAGGAAAATATTCCTAGTGTGTTGGTAGGGATATTGACAAGGTTATTTTCCCATGATAGAATCCTGACAGTTATAAAACGAATCAGACAGACATGGATAAAATCAGTCTGTTAACTGCAGAAATATATATGGAAAGAATATAAGGAGAAATCAGAAAATGCTGAATCAGTTTTCAAGAACAGAATTATTAATTGGAAAAGAAGGAATGGAAAAGCTGAAAAATTCTAGAGTTGCAGTATTCGGAATTGGCGGCGTTGGCGGATATACAGTGGAAGCACTGGTGAGAAGTGGTGTGGGAACCCTGGATCTGATCGATGATGACAAAGTATGCCTTACCAATATCAACCGCCAGATTTATGCAACAAGAAAGACGGTAGGAAAATATAAAGTTGATGTGGCCAGAGACCGTATCCTTGAAATCAATCCAGATGCAGTTGTAAATATCCATAAGACATTTTATGTGCCGGAGACAGCAGATTCCTTTGATTTCTCCCAGTATGATTATGTGGTCGATGCCATTGACACGGTAACTGGAAAACTGATGCTTGTAGAGCAGGCAAAAGCTTCAGGAACACCAATCATCAGCTCCATGGGCGCCGGAAATAAGATGGACCCTACCGGCTTTATGGTGACAGATATTTATAAGACATCTGTCTGCCCGCTGGCAAAGGTCATGCGTCGTGAGCTGAAAAAACGAGGGATCAAAAAACTGAAAGTTGTTTATTCACAGGAGAAACCGATGACTCCCATTGATGACATGGCGATCAGCTGCAAATCTCACTGCATCTGTCCTCCGGGAACGAAAAGAAAATGTACCCAGCGCCGTCAGGTACCGGGAAGCAACGCTTTTGTGCCATCAGTAGTGGGTCTGATTATTGCCGGCGAAGTTGTAAAAGATCTGATCAAATAAAATCTAAAATTTGGATATTCCGCAAGAACAGATATTGCAAGTTACTTATACTGTGCAGTATCTGTTTTTAATTGTCTCCGCAAAAACAGTTCTTTTTATAGAATGTTCAGATTTTTTATGATAAAATATTTTCTATAGATAATTCTGTAAATAAAAGAGAAGGACAGATAAAGTATGGGGATCGTTGAAAAATTTATAAAAGAGGGACAGCTGACAAAGGAAGAATATCCGGAACTTCTGCGGTTATATCAGGATGTAGATGCGGTTCGTCTGCTTCGGGAAGAAGCTGTCCGTATTCAGAAGAAATATTTTGGAAATAAAATCTATACAAGAGGTCTGATCGAATTTACCAATTATTGCAGAAATGACTGTTATTACTGCGGAATTCGCCGTTCTAACAAAAATGCCATCCGTTACCGTCTTACAAAGGAAGAAATCCTTAAGTGCTGTGAGAATGGTTATGAGTTGGGATTTCGGACATTTGTGCTCCAGGGCGGAGAAGATCCATGGTTTAACGATGACCGAATGGTGGATATCATCCAGTCCATCAAACAGGGATATCCGGACTGTGCCATTACGTTGTCCATTGGGGAGAAATCAAAAGAAAGTTATCAGAAGTTCAAAGAAGCCGGCGCAGACCGTTATTTACTCCGCCATGAGACAGCCAATGAGGAACATTACCGCTATCTCCATCCGGAGAATTTAAGCCTTACAAACCGGAAACAGTGTCTTTATGATCTGAAGGATCTTGGATATCAGATCGGAGCAGGTTTTATGGTAGGGGCCCCGGGACAGACCATGGAGCATCTGGCGGAGGATCTTGTTTTTCTGAAAGAGCTGAACCCGCATATGGTGGGGATCGGACCGTTTATCCCACATCATGATACGAAATTTGCAGAGGAACCTGCGGGAAGTGTGGATCTGACGCTGTTCCTTTTGTCTGTGATCCGGATTATGCTGCCACAGGTACTTCTTCCGGCGACCACAGCACTTGGAACCCTGGATCCCAGAGGTCGGGAAAAAGGTTTCCAGGCAGGCGCCAATGTGGTAATGCCAAATCTTTCTCCTGTGAAGAACCGGAAACAGTACGAACTTTATGATAACAAAATCTGTACGGGAGAGGAAGCGGCAGAGTGCAGAGGATGTCTTTCCAGACGTGTGGAGTCGGTAGGATATGAGATCGTCACAGACCGTGGAGATTCCCCGATGATGGCCTGATACTTCCCTGATTCGGTTAAATATTTTATATATCAATACTTTCTTTTTTGGGTAATTTACGGTAAAATACCAGTAAGATCAGATTGCTAAAAAATTAACAGCTGATCAGAAACAAGCGGAATTTTCCTGTATGCGGATAAAACAGGAAAAATTATGGAGTGCGTACAATATGGAAAAAACAGAAAATGCTGTGCGGAGCAGACTTCTGGAAGCTGGAATGGAAGAATTCAGAGACAGGGGATTTCTGAAGGCTTCTCTTCGGGCGATCTGCAAAAAAGCAGATGTGACTACGGGAGCGCTATATTTCTTTTTTGAAAGCAAGTCGGCTCTTTTTGAGGAGATCGTGGAAGAAACGGTGGAAAAGTTCAAAGAGATTACCGGGGATTTTTCCAATCAGGAAAAACAGTTGCAGCCAGAAGAAAATGACAGGATTCTTATGGAATTTATCTGGGAAAACCGGGATATCGCAAGAATCCTTATGGATGGGGCGGAAGGAACCAGATATGATAATTTCCGGGAAGATACCTGCACCAAAATGGAGCAGTTTCTTCAGGAAAATTTCAGGGAAAAATGTGGAAAAGAAGCAGATGGTGATCTGGTACATATTCTGGCAGAAACGAAATTGCAGGGATACAGTGAATTGCTCAGAGGTGATTATTCGAGAGAAAAGTTCCTGGAGATTTTCAGAATGTTAAAGATCTGTTCCAGCCAGAGTTTCCTTGCAGTTGCAGCGGAAATAAACAGGAATCAGTAAAGACCTGGCAGCTTTGGGCTGTCAGGCTTTTTTTCTGTGAAAACCATTGCTCATTTTCCGGAAGTATGCTATGATTAACTTGGTTAGTTTTAACAAACCGAGGGAGGTGTAAACAGCATGAGATCAAATGAATCATCGGAAGATTATCTGGAGACGATCCTGATTCTGGGAAATAAGAGTTCTCTTGTAAGAGCTGTGGATATTGCATCAGAAATGGGCTTTAAGAAACCAAGTGTCAGCGTTGCCATGAAGAATCTTCGCCAGAAAAATCTCATCACAGTAGCAGACAACGGAGATATCCGTCTGACAGAAGAAGGGCATAAGATCGCGGACAAGGTATACGAACGTCACCAGCTGATCTCTTCCTGGCTGATGATGCTGGGAGTACAGGAAAAGACAGCACTTCATGATGCCTGCAGGATTGAGCACATTATCAGTGAAGAGAGTTTCCAGGCACTGAAGAGAGCGGTACATGAGCTGAGAGAACAGCAGGAATCTGCAAAAGAGGATGCTGCAGATCAGGCTTAAGAGGATCTTTCACAGTGTCACAGAGTATATCAGGAATTGACAACTGAAAAAATAAGAATATAATGGAAATCCAGGTTATAAAATGGAGGATACCAAAAGATGAAATTACTTTTTATACGACATGGCGACCCGGATTACACAATAGATTCCCTGACCGAAAAGGGCTGGAAAGAGGCGGAATTCCTTTCCGAGAAGATCGCTGCTCTTGATGTCAGGGATTTTTATGTCTCACCACTTGGAAGAGCAAAGGATACTGCATCCTGCACATTGAAGAAAACCGGAAGAACAGCCACAGAATGTAAGTGGCTCAGAGAATTTGACGTAAAGATCAAAAGACCGGATATGAACGGGGAGAAGATCATTCCCTGGGACTGGCTCCCCCAGGACTGGACGAAGATTGAGAACTTCTACAGTTTTGACCGTTGGTGGGATAATGATATCCTGAGAGAAGGAAAAATGAAAGAAGAGTATGACTGGGTTACACAGAATTTTGATAAAGTTCTGGCAGAACATGGTTATGTGCGTGAGGGACATTACTACAGAGCGGAGAAAGCCAACGAGGATACCCTTGTGTTCTTCTGCCATTTCGGAGTAAGCTGTGTGTTGATCAGTTATCTTCTCAGCATTTCTCCACTGGTCATGCTGCAGAATTTCTGTGCGGCGCCGTCATCGGTGAGCACCATCGTAACGGAGGAGAGAAGAAAAGGAATCGCATCCTTCCGTATGAGTTCTTTTGGGGATATCTCACATCTGTATGCCCATCAGGAGCCACCGGCCTTTGCTGCCAGATTCTGTGAGACCTATGATAATAAAGAGCAGAGACATGATTAAAGAGAGAAAGAAAAGGCCGTAATATCCCGGGAATTTTCCGGAATACAACAGAAAATAAAGGTCAACAGGATTATTTTGGGAAATGGTTAGACTTCGTTAATAAAATTTATAAATTTATTAGAAATTGTACAAATTTCTCTCACATTTATCCTGTATGATATAAACATCTTAAGAGAACAGAAGCTCTTAAGAAAAACTCTTTCCTTTCCCTAAAATATGTATGAAGATAAACCACCGTTCCGTTGGCAAGACAGAGCCGACAGGACGGTGGTTTTGATTTACGGTCTTCTGTAACGGTTGAAACAGGAATAGATCTCCTGGATCCTTGGCATGGCATAACCACATGGAATATAGCTTCCCTCAGAGAAGAAATCCAGGCCCTGTTTTTTCAGCTGGGAATCCAGATAAGTGACGATCTCCGGCAGAGTACGTTTTCCGTCAAGGAGATGTTCACAGGCATACTTCAGAAGCAATGCCAGAGAAGCTGTCTGCTCGGAGTCGATCAGTTGCTCCACATAGCGGAGGTCCACTTCCGTTTTTCCAATAGAGAAGCCGTCTTTGCCGTGAACTTTGGTTTTCAGTCTTTCCGGCTGGCCCGGGCGGCTGTGGCGGGATGGAGCTGCTTTGGCTCTGGTCATGACACGATGGCTTTCCGGCAGGCAAAACGCTGGTGTTTCAACGTCTGAGAGCGGATATTCCTGACAGAGTTTTCTGGTAACTGCTGTGATATCTACAGGATGATAATTATCCATCTGGATCACAGTATCCGCAATGTGGAAAAATGCTCCGGAACTTCCTGCAACCAGAATGGTGGAGATCCCAGCCTTTTCATAGAGATCCCGTGCACGTTCCAGAAATGGAGTGATGGGCTCTTTTTCCCGGCAGATCACGCGCTGCATGAAGGAATCCCGCACCATAAAATTGGTGGCAGAAGTATCCTCGTCAAGAAGAAAAACTTTACTTCCGGCTTCCATACTTTCCACGATCCCGGCAGCCTGGGAAGTGCTGCCGCTGGCATCCTCTGTAGAAAAGCAGAGGGTGTCTTTTTTGTTTGGAAGATCGTTGATAAAAAGAGAAATATCTACATCTTTGATAAAACGGCCATCTTCAGAGCGGAGTTTCTGGGCAGAGGAATCGGTAATAACATATTCACGGCCATCACCGGAAATATGGTTGTAAATACCCAGTTCCAGTGCGTTAAGCAAGGTAGACTTGCCGTGGTAGCCGCCGCCTACGATCAATGTGATGCCGCAGGGAATGCCCATGCCTGTGATGGTTCCTCTGTGGGGCAGATCCATGGAAATCCGCAGGTTTTCCGGAGAAACAAAAGGAACGGAATTTTTCATCGGGCGGGAAGAGATGCCGCTTTCCCTGGGAAGGATGGCTCCATCGTTTACAAAAGCAGCCAGGGAACGCTTCGCAAGTTCCTGGCGGATATATTCCTGGTCTTCGGCGAGCTCGATGGCTTCTTTCAGACGGCTGGCGTCAAGGTTCCGGTAAAAGAACGCTTTATGCACGCAGACCGGGAGAAAATCGAAGAGGATTTTTTCCAGTTCGGGGGAGTTGATGGTTCTGCCATTGGCCGGGAAACCGATAAAAAACCGGGCAGTGATGCCTTTTTCCGTAATCTCGCAGGCAGTACGCGCAAGAACTTCCTGACCACAGTGACTGACGGAGATAAGGCCACTTTTTCCGGAGCCTTTTGCACGGAAGGTATAATGATTTACCTGCTGTTCAAACTGTCGGTTCAGGAAATCTCCCAGTGTGATACGGGTCAGGGAATCCTTGTAATATTCTCCCGGAAATCCGGTGTCACGGTGGGAAAGTTTCACGCTGATATGAGACGGAGATGCAAAAGGATCTCCCTGTACGTGGTCAATAGACAAAATGTAACGGTCAAACTGGTATGCACCCCGCAGGGACTTGTATGCGGGATAACTTTTGCGGTTGATGCTGTGAAGAAGCTCTTTTAACTGAGCAGATGATTGCATGTTGATTCCTCCTTTGCCCTGGTAAAGTCAGACAGGGCTAATTCTTAAGAACTACTATAACGAATCATAAAGATTTTGTAAAGAATGTCAATTGCGGTGGAAATTCATAAGTGTTTGACCTATAATAGTAGACAGATTGCAGATAATATGATGAGAAACGGTATCTGTCAGAAGTTATAAAGAAAGGTGGAACATGAAGATGGAAAGAAGAAATGCGTGGCTCTCCTACAAGGAAGCAGAAGAGACAGAAATAGAGAATCTTGCAAAAGCCTACAGAGAATTTCTGGATAAAGGAAAAACAGAGCGTGAATGCGTTACAGAGATCGTGAAGGAAGCAGAAGCTGCCGGATACGAATCCCTTGAGTCCAAGATCGAAAAAGGCGAGAAGATCAAAGCCGGTGACAAGGTTTATGCAATAGGAATGAAGAAGATCGTCGCCCTGTTCCATGTAGGATGCGAAGAACTTTCCAGAGGCATGAGTATCCTCTGTGCACATATTGACTCACCGAGGCTGGATGTGAAGCAGAATCCACTGTATGAGGATACAGACCTTGCTTATCTGGATACCCATTATTACGGCGGTGTGAAAAAATATCAGTGGGTGACACTTCCACTTGCCATGCATGGTGTTGTTGCAAAGAAGGACGGCAGTGTTGTGGAGGTCAGCATTGGTGAGGATGAGGAAGATCCGGTACTTTACATCACAGATCTTCTGATCCACCTTTCCGGAAAACAGCTCCAGAAAAAGGCTGCTGAGGTTATTGAGGGTGAGAAGCTGGATATCCTGATCGGCAGCAGACCTCTTGCGGACCTTCCGGATGATAAGAAAAAAGATGCTGTAAAACAAAACGTTCTGAATATCCTGAATGAAAAATATGGTATTGAAGAGGAAGATTTTCTTTCCGCAGAGCTGGAGATCGTTCCGGCAGGAAAAGCCAGAGACTGTGGACTTGACCGCAGCATGATCGCGGCATATGGACAGGATGACCGTGTATGCGCCTATACTTCTCTTGCGGCAATGCTGGAGATGAAAGAGACACCGAAACGTACCGGATGCTGTCTCCTTGTAGATAAGGAAGAGATCGGAAGCGTTGGTGCCACCGGTATGCAGTCCAGATTTTTTGAGAACAGTGTGGCAGAGCTTCTGGATGGAATGGGCTGCTATTCCGAGCTTGCCTTAAGACGTGCACTTCGCAATTCCAGCATGCTTTCTTCTGACGTAAGCGCAGGTTATGATCCGGCTTATGCAGAGGCTTTTGAGAAAAAGAATGCGGCATATCTGGGACGCGGCATTGTTCTTAACAAGTTCACCGGAGCAAGAGGAAAATCCGGTTCCAACGATGCCAACGCAGAGTATGTGGCAAGAGTACGCAGGATCTTTGATGATCATGATGTTGCTTTCCAGACAGCGGAGCTTGGAAAAGTCGATTTTGGTGGCGGCGGAACCATCGCTTATATTGCGGCACTTTACGGAATGGAAGTCATTGACAGCGGTGTGGCTGTGCTGAGTATGCATGCTCCGTGGGAAGTTACCAGCAAGGCGGATGTGTATGAGGCATACAAAGCATATAAAGCATTTTTACTTGATGCATAAAAATGTGTCAGTTCTGAAGACATTCAGGTGATCTTTTCGTTACAGATTAATGAGCGGGGTTTTCCCGGAAATGACAGAGCAGTCTGCCTGCTGCTGTTTTGGTGCGGATTGTTCCGACCATAAACAGCAGTATCCCCTGCAGACTTCGCTCTGTATTTTTTAACCAAATCAAGTAAGTCCCCTGCGGGGTTGCGAAAAGTAATAAGCAGTGAGTGTGGCTTTCCTGAGTCTGGTTTACTTTAGAAGGAGTACTTTAATTATGGAAGAAGCATTGGTACGGGTAGTGGATCTGTGCAAGGTCTACAATCCCGGAGAAAATGAGGTGCGGGCGCTGGATCATGTGAACCTGGAGATCCATAAAGGTGAATTTGTGGCTATCATCGGACAGTCCGGATCCGGAAAATCTACATTTATGAACATGCTGGGCTGTCTGGATGTTCCCACCTCCGGGAAATATTATCTGAATGGAACAGACGTATCCACAATGAAAGATAATGATCTTTCGGTGGTACGAAATAAGGAGATCGGTTTTATCTTTCAGGGTTTTAACCTGATTGCAAATCTTACTGCAATAGAAAATGTGGAGCTTCCTCTGATCTATCGTGGGATTGACCGGAAAACAAGAAGAAAACTTGCTGTGGAATCCCTCAAAAAAGTCGGACTTGAGAAGCGTATGGATCATAAACCAAACGAAATGTCAGGAGGACAGCAGCAGCGTGTGGCCATTGCAAGAGCCATTGCTGCCAAGCCGCCGGTGATTCTGGCGGATGAACCAACCGGAAATCTGGACTCTGCATCCAGCCGGGAAATTATGGAAATTCTGAAGGGAATGCACAGATCCGGAGAAACTTTGATTCTGATCACCCATGATAATGGAATTGCGGCTCAGGCCAAACGAGTGGTCCGGATCATGGATGGAAAAATTGAATCAGATATGATTAATGAGGAATTCATCGAGGAGGCTTAACAGAAATGAAAAAAGGGAAAAAGATTGTGATCGGTGTGGCGGCAGTTGCTGTTGTAGCAGGCGGTGTTTACGCAGTAGCGGGAGGAAGCCGCGGTGAGGCACAGATTCCTCAGGTTTCAGTTACAAAGGCGGAAACCGGAGATGTGGAAGAAATCGTGGACGCAACCGGAACGGTGGTCAGTGATGAACAGAAAACTTTTTATTCACCGGTAAACGCGCAGATAAAAAACGTATCTTTTGCAGAAGGTGATTCTGTCTCAAAGGGCACAAAACTTGTGGAATTTGAGTTGAAAGATCTGGAGAGAGATAATCAGAAGGCAGAACTGAATGTGAAATCCGGAGAGTATGATTACAAAAATTCCATCAATAAATCCGATGAGGCACAGCAGAAACAGAATGACGCCAAATCAAAAGCTTCCAGTCTGGAACAGCAGGTGAAAGATAAGCAGAACTATCTGGCATCACTGAAATCTCAGCTGGCATCTGTACAGGCGCAGGCAGCAGCAGACGCACAGGCCCAGGCTCAGGCGGAAGCCCAGGCAAAAGCCGATGCTCAGGCAGCCCAGGAGGCAGAAATCCAGAGAGCATATGCGGCAGCGCTTACTACATATCAGAATGAAACGCTTCCCCAGTATCAGAAAGAACTGGGCGAGCTGAATGCTGCCTATATTAAGGCGCAGAGCGAGTATAACCAGGCGGATAATAATTACCAGATGGCTTTTGCCCAATGGCAGGCAGACCAGAGTGATGAGAACGCGCAGGCACTGGATGAAGCGGAGAGTACAAGAAGCCAGGCTGAGATCGACTGTCAGGCGGCGAAAGAAGCTTACGAGGATAAAAAGGCGGCTCAGCCGAAAATGCCGGAATATTCGGATTACAGCAGTGCAGGAGGGGAAGATTTTGTTACAGACGGAACACAGGACGATGGACAGGATCTGACAGACCAGGGAAGTGTATCCGCTGCTTCCACAGGTTCATCTGTGGATACTTCAGGAATTGAGAATGCCATTGAGCAGGCAAGTTCTGATCTGGCAGATCTTCAGTCTGATCTTGCGACACAGAAATCCATTGCAGAGGCAGATTCCACCAGCCTTACAAAGGAGGAAAAAGAGAAGCTGCGTGTCAGCAATAATCTTACAGAACTGGATGCCAAATCCGCAAAAGAACTTGTTGCAGAAGGAAAAAAAGGCATCACGGCGGATTTTAATGGCGTTATTTCCAAGTCTGCAGTGCAGCAGGGCGCGGCAGTGACACAGGGAATGGAACTTTTTACCCTGCAGAATACAGATAAAGTCAGCGTGGATATCAATGTATCCAAGTATGATTATGCAAAGGTAAAAGAAGGCCAGACTGCGGATATCACCATTGGTGATAAGAAATATACTGGTAAAGTGACAAAGATCAGCCACATTGCGATAACCAATGAGAAAGGTTCTACTCTGATCGCAGCTACCGTCAGCATTGACAAACCGGATAAAGATATTTTCCTCGGTGTTGACGCAAAGGTGAAGATCTATGCGGAAAAGGCTGAAGATGTAGTTACGCTTCCGGCAGGTGTGGTAAATATCGGTAAAGATGGTTCTTTCTGCTATGTGCTGAAAGATGGTGTGATCACAAAACAGGATATCACAACGGGAATCAGCTCCGAGGATTTTGTTGAAATTACAGATGGAATCAGGGCAGGAGACGAGGTCATCGAGGATCTGGGTTCCCTGGAAGAGGGAATGACCGCAGAGGCAGCGCCAGCGGATGTTGACAGTGCAGCAGAGACAGGGGAGACTGCCAATGAGTAATATTTATGAATATATCAAAATGGCGATCCACAATATTATGGCCAATAAGGGAAGATCGTTTCTTACCATGCTGGGTATCATCATCGGTATCGCGTCGGTGATCGCCATTGTTTCCATTGGTGAGGGAACCAAGAATCAGATGAACAGTGAGATCAATGATATCGGCGGCGGTCAGATCGCGGTTTACTGCAGCGATGATGCCACTGCAGATGATGTCTGGATCCAGCCGGAGGATATTGATGCAGTCCGGGAACTGGATGGCGTGGAAGGTGTCAATGTTTCAGATTCCTATATCGGTGAGACTGTAACCGGAAAAGGTGATTTTAATCTGACTGTGACCGGAGAGGCTCAGGATGCAAAACTGGTGGACAATGCTTCTATGAAGTACGGAAGCTATTTCGGGCAGAAAGAGGTGGAAGAGGGAAAAAATGTCTGCGTAATCTCCGATGCTGATGCGAAGCGGCTTTTTGGAACGGACGATGTAGTGGGAATGACTCTAGATGTCACCTGCTATGATCTGACCAAAACGTTCCGCATCTGCGGAGTTACCACACAGAAGGAGAACGGCACTTTTGTCAGCTATACCTATGATGGCATGCCTGTGTCCATTAACGTGCCTTATACGGCCATGGATGACTTTACAGGAAGTACCGGTGAGTTTTATCAGATCACAGTCCAGGCAGATAAAAATCTGGATTCCCAGGTGGTGGCAGATAAGATCGTAAATCTTCTGGAGAGACGCCATCAGTGTGCCGGAGACGATTATTTCCAGGTACAGAGCTTCCAGGATATCATGAAATCCATGAACCAGATGCTTGGAATGGTCACCGCATTTATTTCTTTTGTTGCGGGAATTTCCCTTCTGGTAGGCGGTATTGGTGTTATGAATATCATGCTGGTGTCCGTCACAGAGCGTACTAGGGAGATCGGCATCCGTAAATCCCTTGGGGCAAAGACTTCTTCCATTATGCTTCAGTTCCTTGCTGAGGCAGCGATCCTGACCATCATGGGTGGCCTGATCGGCATTGTGCTTGGTATCGCAGGGGGGCATGTGATCTGTGCGGTGATCGGAAACAGTATGGGAACCACCATCACACCAGGGATCAGTCTGGGAACCATCCTGGCGGCAACATTATTCTCCTGTGCAGTAGGTGTATTCTTCGGAATCTATCCGGCAAGAAAAGCAGCCAAACTCAGTCCTATTGAGGCACTCAGAAGAAACTAGAAAACTGTTGCTTTTGCATCAAAAATAGCAATAAAAAATATTTTTTAAAAAAAATAAAAAAACTTTCAAAAAACCCTTGACATTTTATAGGTCTTAGAGTATCATACATATTGTTGCAGCGGTGATACGAAATATCACAAAGGAAAAGCAACAAAGATGTGCGTTTAGCTCAGCTGGATAGAGCGTTTGGCTACGGACCAAAAGGTCGGGGGTTCGAATCCTCTAACGCACGCTATAACCTCTGGAAATCAAGGTTTCCAGAGGTTATTTTTTTGTCTTGACAAGGTTATATCTGACCTTTTGGTTATTTTTATAAGGGGATTAAATATAGAGGGTGCCGCTGAATCATCAGTTTTTGATGATTTTACGGCACCCTCTTTTAATCTGATCAGGCAGTGAAGTAACTGCGTTTATCTGTTTGATATCAGCACTTTTCCGCAATATCATAGATAAGGCGTTCTGTATCTTCCCATCCAAGGCATGGGTCAGTGATGGAGCAGCCTGGAGTCATGTGGTCGCTGATGTCCTGACGGCCTTCGAGGAGGTAGCTTTCGATCATAACGCCTTTGACCAGTTTTTTGAGGTCCGGGTTGTAGTTGCGGCTGTGGAGTACTTCTGTAACGATGCGGATCTGTTCTTTGTACTGTTTGTTGGAGTTGGAGTGGTTGGCATCTACGACAACAGCAGGGTTCTTGAGATCTTTCTTAGCATATAATGCAGCCAGAGTCATCAGATCTTCGTAGTGGTAATTCGGGATTGTCTGTCCATACTGGTTTACACCGCCGCGAAGGATGGTATGAGCCAGATCATTTCCGGATGTCTCCACATCGCATCCTCTATAAATGAAATGATGCGGATGCTGTGCAGCAGTCACAGAATTCAGCATAACAGAAAGATCACCGCAGGTTGGATTCTTCATACCAACCGGAATATCCATACCGCTGGCTGTGAGACGATGCTGCTGATTTTCTACGGAACGTGCACCTACTGCTTCATAGGAAAGGATATCATCCAGGTAGCTGCGGTTTTCCGGGTAAAGCATTTCATCAGCAGAAGAGAGTCCTGTTTCCTGCATAACTCTCATATGCATCTTACGGATTGCAATAATTCCGGCAAGAAGGTCAGGAGCTTTGTCAGGGTCCGGCTGATGGAGCATTCCTTTGTAACCGTCGCCTGTAGTACGTGGCTTATTGGTATAAACTCGTGGGATGATCATCAGTTTGTCAGATACTTTATCCGCAACTGTTTTCAGTCTGCGCACATATTCGCAGACAGTATCTTCGTTATCAGCAGAACAAGGTCCTACAAGGACGATAAATTTATCTGATTCACCGGTGAAGATTCGACGGATTTCTTCATCGCGCTGTTTTTTGACTTCTTTCAGTTCAGGGCTGAGGGGGTACTGGGATTTCAGAACCTCCGGTAAAGGGAGTTCGTGATTGATTGTGATTGACATGTGTTGTTTCCTCCATATAGATGTTATGCATGGTTCTTATAAATATCATGCATATTTTTTTCCTTAACAAGTATAACATGATGCCATTTTAAAATCCAGTACTTTAGTACTTTAAACCGACAAATTTACGCGATTATTTGAAAAAAAGTTTGGTTAAAAAGTATAAAACAGACTTATAGCAATTCCAGAAAATAATGCAAGCAATCCAGCCCATCAGAGCGTGAAGTCCTGCGTTAACGCACGGCAAAGATATCTGACGCAGGATTTCACACTCTGATGGACTGGATTAAGATGCATTATTTACTAGGACTGCTATAGGTACCGGTAAAACAAATGATATGTTAATATTGTTACTGGAAATTGGAGCAGAGATATATTGCTTACCTGATAAATATGTTGCTATAATAAGACCAGAGATTTCACAGACTTCCGGTCTTATTTTATGTTAAAAGATATTAGTGACCTGGAAGCTGGTGACCAGAAAGTTTTGGAAATTTCGTGTGATTTTACTAAGGGGGAAAGAGTTGTGGTTACAGATCTGACAAAGGAACATCCCAATAAAACGTTGTGGCGTTTCCTCCTGCCGATGATGCTCAGTGTAATGTTTCAGCAGATTTATAATATTGCAGACAGCATGATCGCAGGAAAATTTGCGGGAGAGGATGCGCTGGCAGCGGTTGGAGCCTCTTATCCGATCACTGTGATCTTTATGGCATTTGCAGTGGGAATGAATCTGGGAACTTCGGTGATTGTGTCCAGATTGTTTGGTGCAGGTGACAGAAAAGGGGTAAGAAGAGCAGTAACAACTGCATTTGCAGCATCTGGAGCACTTGGAATTGCTCTGACAGTGTTTGGATGCGTGGCATGCAGAAGCATGATGGTGTGGATTCGGACACCGGAGAACATTCTGGCAGATGGAGAATTGTATCTGAAAATTTATGTGTTCGGATTGCTGTTTCTGATGCTTTACAATGTCTGTACAGGTGTCTGTACGGCGCTTGGAGATTCTAAGACTCCGCTGTATTTCCTGCTGGGTTCTTCTGCCGGAAATATTTTGTTGGATTTTCTGTTTGTGGCGAAATTCCGCTGGGGAGTCAGTGGTGTGGCATGGGCAACATTTATTGCACAGGGAATTTCTGCAATTCTGGTTCTGTTCACTGTATTTCACAGACTCAGTGCCATGACTGCGGAAAAACAGCCACTGTTTGACGGAAAATTATGCAGGCAGATTCTGGCAATTGCAGTGCCGAGTATTCTGCAGCAGAGTGTGCTCAGCGTGGGAAATCTGGTAGTGCAGGCGATCATTAATCAGTATGGTTCGGCAGTTGTGGCAGGATATTCCGGTGCGATTAAGCTGAATACGTTTGCCATTAATATTTTCATGACACTTGGCTCCTGCCTGTCCAGCTATACTGCACAGAATCTGGGTGCGGGAAAACCGGAAAGAATTCCCATGGGATTTAAAACAGGTTTGAAACTGTCAGAACTGACAGCGCTGCCGTTCGTAATTCTGTATTTTGGTTTCAGCCGCCAGATGATGAGTTTGTTTCTCAATGCAGAGAGCACAGGTGCTCTGGACGCAGGAGCAGTATTTCTGCGGATCGTGTCGCCATGGTATCTGATGATCGTGGTGAAACTTATGACAGACGGTATCATCCGTGGATATGGTGCGATGCTCTACTTTGTATTAGCAACAATTCCAGATTTAATTCTGCGAATTATATTTGCACTTATTTTTTCACAGAAATTCGCCAGTACAGGAATCTGGATGGCATGGCCGTTTGGATGGCTGGCGGCTACGGGGCTGACGATTTTCTTTTACAGGAAAGTGCTGAAGAAGATGCGAGGTAACAATTTCTAAAGCCGGGTAAGGAGGTACGTTGAGAACATGAGTTTATACGCAATTGGTGATTTCCATCTGTCATTTACGGTGAATAAACCAATGGATGTATTTGACAGGAGATGGAAGAATCACGTAGTAAAAATTGAGAAATACTGGAAGAAGAAAGTGACGGAGCAGGACACGGTAGTGATTACGGGAGATCATTCCTGGGGACGGAATCTGGAGGAGTGTCAGGCGGATCTGGATTTCATTATGGCATTGCCGGGAAGAAAGATTCTGCTTCGTGGAAATCATGATATGTTCTGGGATGCGAAGAAGACGGAGAAACTGAATGAGATGTTCAGAGGAAAGCTGGAGTTTCTGCAGAATAATTTTTATACATATGAAGACTATGCACTGGTAGGAACCAAGGGTTACTGCTATGAGGGGAAAGACAGCTATGAACATTTTCTGAAGCTCAGAGACAGAGAACTTCAGAGGCTGCGTTGTTCTTTTGAAGCGGCGAAGGTAGCAGGGTGTGAGAAATTTATCATGTTTCTTCATTATCCACCGACAAGTATTGGCGAAATGGAAAGCCCGTTTACATTAATGGCACAGGAGTATGGAGCTGAGAAAGTGATTTATTCTCATTGTCATGGAGAAAAACGATACGATGACAGTTTCAAAGGATATGTGGATGGAATTGAATATAAGCTGGTATCGGGAGACTATCTGAACTTCAAACCGGAACTGGTACTGCGCTAGGCAGCAGGAAAAAGAATATCGCAGCAGGATTATATTATCTGGAAAAAATCCCTGGGAAGTATTATACTTTTCAGGGATGATTTTATTATGCCACAGCAAAATTTTCTGTGCCATAATAAAGTGATTTTCAATGGATTTTAATCAAATCAAGTAAGTCCCCTGCTTCAATTGCGAAAAGCAATAAGCAGTGTGTGGGGACTTGCTTGTATCAGGAGGCGTGCAAGCGCCTTCTGATAAACTGCGGAGCAGTTATTTGGTTATGAGCAAGTAGCGAAGCGGATTGCGAATATCCGCTTGACCTTGTAACTGTGAAGATACTGAACAGTTACGATTGTAAATGGAAATGTTTTTGAAAAAACAGATCTCCGGGGAGAGAGAAGAATGAAGATTTATTACAGAGAGAAATCTGGTGGGATTGAGATTCTGCGGTGTTTTGGAATTGAGAGCAGGGTTGAGATTCCGGAGATAATAGATGGAAAAATGGTGATCAGTGCGGCACCATATGCGTTTTCCAGTCATATGGATGAGGATGAAGAGCTTAAAAATGCCAGTGTCTGGGAAATGGAAGACGGTTTTGGATTTGGCAGGGAAGAGCATGTTCTGGCTGGAAATGAGGTGGAGGAGATTGTTTTTCCGGACAGTTTGCGGGAGATTGGACGGTATATTTTTTACGGATGTGGAAATCTGAAGAAACTGGAATTTTCTGACAGTCTCATGCAGATTGGATGTGGGGCATTTACAGGCTGCCATGCACTGGATAAGCTGACTGTGCATATGAAGCAGGGAAAAAAATCCGGTGTGAAGGAAATGCTTGGGGAAATGTGGCAGAGGATTGATGTTGCATTTCTTTATGAGCCGGAAAAGGATCAACAGACAGAAAGTGAACAACGGTCAGAAGGTGGGACCGGGATATGGATGCCGGATGTGCTGCATCGGAAAGAAAGCAGACCGGAGGCAAGACTGGTATTTCCGGAACATTATGATGAGGCGGTGGAGAACACACCGGCGCGTATTCTGTATACGGAATACCACGGTTCAGGAAGTAATTACAGGCAGTGCTTTTACAACAAAGAATTGAACTATCAGGAATATGATAAGCTGTTTGAGATGGCGGTAGTGATGGATAAACTGGAAGTTCTGGTGGATATGTCTTTTGGCAGACTGGAGTTTCCTTATGAGCTGACGGAGAAAGCCAGAGAAGAGTACCGGGGATATATCGGTAAGAATCTGAGAGAGATTGCAGTTTATCTGGTAAAGCAGGAGGATGTACACAGACTCGAAGTGATATCGGCGCAGAAACTCTGGACACTGGAAGGAATTGATGCCGCGCTTGACTGTGCATCCCAGAAAAAAGAGACAGAGATTTCCGCATTTCTCATGAATGAGAGAGCTGATCTGGTGGATAAGTCAGAGGGTAATGAGCAGGTGAATGTGGATAAAATAGAAAATAACCAGGAAACAGACATGTCAGTTCAGGAAAAAGATGTTCAACCATGTCCCGTGAAAAAGCCGCTGAGTATGAGAAAGAAAAGATTTGAACTGTAAACGAAAAATCCAATCACCAGATAAGCAGTGAAGCGAACAGAGAATATCTGATTGAAAATGAATAATATATAGACAAATACAAATAGATAGACAAATACAGAGGAAAATAATTATGCAGCCAGAGGATAGAACAAGGGAAATGGCAAAGACTGCGGAAGCAGAGAAAGCGGCAGAAACAGCAGAGCGTTTGCAGGTGATTGGCAGCAGTATTCTGCGGGCGACAAGGGATGAATTGTATCTGGGAATGAGGTTTCTGGATGTGGCATTGAGCAGTTTTTCTTATCAGATGGATGGTGCAGTGCATGGTTTTGGCACAGATGGAAGAGTGATGTATTTCCAGCCGCAGATGCTTGGAGGACTGTATAAAGAGAACAGGATTCTGGTGAACAGAGGGTATCTTCATATGGTATTTCACTGTATTTTCCGGCATTTTGAATGGCGGGGAAATGAAGAACGATTGCGGGATTTAAGCTGTGATATCGCAGTGGAACACATTATAGATGGAATGAACTACCGGAGCATCCGCTTCTCACGCAGTCTTCTGCGCAGGGAAACGTATCGTCTGCTTGACAAAGAGGGAAAAACACTCAATGCGCAGCGGGTATATAAGATTCTGTCAGGATGGAATTTAGGTGAACAGGATCTGATAAAACTGGAACAGGAATTTCGCGCAGATGACCATAAATACTGGGAGAGCAAGAAGCCCGATCAGAAACCAAACCCTATGCTCAGCCGCAAATGGGGGGAGATTAATGACGGGATTGAGACAGATTTGGAGACGTTTTCGCAGGAGGCAGGAGAGCGTGATGGGGACTTTCTGGAGCAGATAAAAACGGAAAACAGAAGTAAATATGATTACAAAGAGTTCCTGCAAAAGTTTGCCGTTTTCCATGAAGAACTGGCAGTGGATGATGACAGTTTTGATTACAATTTCTATACCTATGGGCTGCGGTTATATGGGAATATGCCGCTGATTGAACCGCTGGAATCCAAAGAGGTTAAGAAGGTAGAGGAGTTTGTGATCGTCATTGATACTTCCATGTCCTGTTCCGGGGAACTGGTACGGAGATTTCTGGAGGAAACGTACGGTGTACTCAGTGAGAATGAGAGTTTTTTTACAAAAATAAACGTGCATATCATTCAGTGTGATGAGAAGGTCCATACGGATAAAAAGATTACTTCACAGGAAGAAATGAAAGATTATATGGAGCATCTGGAATTGTACGGTGACGGTGGAACAGACTTCAGACCTGCGTTTGAGTGGGTGGATGAACTGCTGGAACAACATGAATTTCATAACCTGAAAGGGCTGATTTATTTCACAGACGGATTCGGAATTTATCCGCAGAAAATGCCGCCGTATAAGACTGCATTTGTGTTTATGCAGGACAATTACCGGGATGTGGATGTGCCGGTGTGGGCGATGAAGCTGATTCTGGATGAGGATGACTTAACTGATTCAGATGAGAATAAAAAAAGACACTTTCAGTAACAGGAAAGGATTTATATTATGGACATAAAACGAGCAAAACAGGAGATAAAAGACTCAATAGAAGCATACCTTGCAAAGGATGAATTTGGTAATTATCTGATCCCTGCGATCCGGCAGAGACCAATCCTTCTGATGGGGGCACCGGGTATCGGTAAGACTCAGATCATGGAGCAGATTGCCAGAGAATGCAAGGTCGGACTGGTGTCCTATACCATTACACATCACACCCGTCAGAGTGCGGTCGGTCTGCCGTTTATTAAGGAGAAAACATTCGGGCAGGAGACATTTTCGGTTACGGAATATACGATGAGTGAGATCATTGCATCAGTCTATGAGAAGATGGAAAAGACTGGTCTGAAAGAGGGAATTTTGTTTATCGATGAGATCAACTGTGTATCAGAAACTCTGGCACCGATGATGCTGCAGTTCCTTCAGGGAAAGACATTTGGTAACCAGAAAGTTCCGGAAGGATGGGTGATCGTGACAGCGGGAAATCCGCCGGAATATAATAAATCTGTCCGTGAATTTGACGTGGTAACTCTCGACAGAATCAAGAGAATTGATGTGCAGCCGGACTTTGAAGTATGGAAAGAATACGCTTATGAACAGGGAATCCATCCGGCAGTCATCTCTTATCTGGAGCTTCGCAGAAAGAATTTTTACAGGATGGAGAATACGGTGGACGGACGTATTTTTGCCACTGCCAGAGGATGGGAGGATCTTTCCAGACTGATCCAGGTGTATGAAGCACTGGGAAAAGAAGTGGACAGGGAAGTTGTTTATCAGTATATTCAGCATCCGATGATCGCGAAGGATTTTGCCGCATATCTGGCATTGTATAATAAGTATAAGACGGATTATGCAATGGAGAATCTGCTTCTGGGAAAATGGACACAGCTTACCATACAGAAGATCAGGAATGCTTCTCTGGACGAGCATCTGAGTCTGGTGGGACTTCTGAACGGAAAATTAAGCCAGTTATTTACAGAATGTTATTTAATGGATTCTTATGTAACAAAACTCTATGAATATATGGTATATTATAGAGACAATCTTGCAGATATTTCTCTGAAAGCGATCTGCCGGAAGGCGGAAAATGATCTGGAGTCAGCGAGAAAGTCTGAGCTGCTGACCGGAAATGAGGAAAAGGCACTTCTTCGGGTAAATGCTTTTCTGGAGAAAATCTGGCTGGAACTGGGAAGCCTGACACAGGAAGAGCAGAATCTTTATGAGAAGGTGAAAGAAGCTTTTTCCAAAGAGGCCGATGGTCTGGAAGAAAAGACGGAAGCTGCGGCGCAGACGTTACAGAATGTGTTTGATTTTATGGAGGCTGCGTTTGGAGACAGTCAGGAAATGGTAGCATTTATTACGGAACTGAATGCAAACTTTTACAGTATCTGGTTTATCCGTGAAAATGGTTCGGATCAGTATTATCGTCATAATAAGGGGCTGTTGTTTGATAACAGACAGAAACTGATCCTGGGACAGATGGAGGAACTGGAGAGTACGATGGAACGGGGGATTACAGATGACATCTGAATTAAGATTTGAGACAAAGAAGATCAGAATTGCCGATCTGGGACAGGAGAGTTGTGTACCGGATCTTCTGGACGGGCTGACCATGCAGAACAGTCTGGAGTTTCATCTGGATGAGACGGATGAGATTTATGAGGGATATGGACGGGTGAAAAGTGCCTATCCTTATCGCCAGAGAAATACTTACACAAGGAAGCTCAAAGAGCAGGAGGTGCAGACGGCAGTTCTGGAGAACCGGTACTTAAAGGCCGTATTTCTTCCGGGGTTTGGCGGAAGACTGTGGGAGCTGTGGGATAAATATACGGGAAAGAATCTGCTGTATGCCAATGATGTGCTGCAGTTCAGTAATCTGGCTGTGCGCAATGCGTGGTTCAGTGGTGGCGTGGAATGGAATATCGGTGTGATCGGTCATAATCCGTTTACAACGGAGCAGCTTTATACGGCACAGACGACCAATGAGAACGGGGAACCGGTTCTGCGTATGTATGAGTATGAGAGAATCCGCAAGGTGACTTATCAGATGGATTTCTGGCTGGAAAAAGACAGCAGTTTTCTGAATTGCAGGATGCGTATTGTGAACGAGGGAAAAGAAGTGGTTCCGATGTACTGGTGGAGTAATATGGCAGTTCCGGAATATAAAAAGGGCAGAGTGATCGTGCCGGCAGTGCAGGCGTTTACTTCCAGAGAAAATCAGGTGATGAAGGTGGATCTTCCGATCGTGGAGGGCATTGATATTTCGGATTATACTGCGATTAAGAAATCGGTAGATTACTTTTTTGATATTCCGGATGGGTGTCCGAAGTATATTGCAAATGTGGATGAAACCGGGTATGGATTGCTGCAGATTTCCACGGATCGTCTGCGCAGCCGGAAGCTTTTTTCCTGGGGAAATCAGGATGCCTCCAATCACTGGCAGGAGTACCTGACGGATAAGGCAGGGCGTTATGTGGAGATTCAGGCGGGGCTTGGAAAGACGCAGTATGGATGTATTCCGATGGCACCGCATACAGCATGGGAGTGGATGGAACAGTATGGTTCTGTTCAGGTTGCTGAGGATGTGATGGAGAAAGAATATGTGGATCGTACTGCATGGGTGACTCACAGGATCATTGGTTCCGGGCTGCATGAAAAGCTGAAGGAGAAGCTGGAAACTTCGAAAGGGATGGCGAGAAAGAGTGCGCAGGTTGTCTATAAGGGAAGTGGATATGGTGCGCTTGCTGCTCACGGAGAAGGGACAAAGCATCTGGCATTCACAGAGGAAACTTCGGATCTGGAGAACTGGAAGCGTTTTTTTGAGACGGGGATTTTGCATTGTCCGTCACAGATGGATGCGCCGGATGAGTTTATGATCGATGAGGAAAATGTAGATTTTCTGGAGGCGCATATGGAGGAAAATGCGCAGAACTGGTATGCGTATTATCAGCTTGGACTGGGATATTATCGCAGGGGAGATTATGAAAAAGCGGGGAGAGCTTTTGAGGAATCTCTGAAATTGAAGGAGAGTGCGTGGGCGTTCCATGGACTGAGCTGTGTGAAACTGGCGCAGGGAGAGAAGGAGCAGGCCGGAGATTGTATCTTGCAGGGGATGGCGTTTAAGAGGAAGGAACTTTCTTATTTGAAGGAAGGATTCAGGATTCTTTTACTGGCTGAGAAGTATGAGGAACTGAGTCGTTTTTACCGGAAGCTGGATAAGGAAGAGCAGGAAGACAGCAGATTGAAACTGGGGTATGTAGAGGCTCTTCATGGTTTGAAGCAGGATAAAAAGGCGTTGGATCTGTTAGAGAGTAAGGGCGGTCTGGTGCCGGATGATATCCGTGAGGGGGAGGATTCTCTGGGGGATATCTGGATGGAGCTTTACAGAAGTGTGTATAAAAAGGAGGGAAAACTTCCTTATAAATTTAATTTTCATGCGAATTAGCATTGGATTTTCAGATAAATAGTGGTATTCTGGTTATTAGAATTGCAGTTCTGTTATTTGAAAATCAGAACAGAGAACGAGGAGGAATAAAAATGGAACTTGAAGCGTTAAGAAAAGATATGGTTGCGGCTATGAAGGCTAAGGATAAAGTGACAAAGGAGGCGGTATCTTCTTTGATTGCGGCGGTTAAGAAGGTTGCTATTGATGAGGGATGCCGTGATGAGATTAAGAGTGAGCTGGTGGACAGAGTTATTTTGAAGGAACTCAAAACTGTTAAAGAGCAGTTGGATACCTGTCCGGAGAGCCGTGAGGATCTGAAGGCGGAATATCAGGCAAGATATGATGTGATCGCGAAGTATGCTCCGAAGCAGATGGATGCTGATGAGATCAAAGCATATTTGGAGAAGAAGTTTGCGGATGTTCTTGCAACTAAGAATAAGGGACAGATCATGAAGGCTGTTATGGCTGACCTGAAGGGTAAGGCAGATGGTAAGGTGATTAATCAGGTGGTTGCAGAAATCTGTAAATAAGTATTTTGGTAAGAGGATAACCGCAGTGTGGGTTGAGAGGCCGGATGCTGCGGTTATTTTTTACTTTTTGTATTGCATGGGGGCTTGCATAGAGGGACGCGCAGAAAAATAGTTTCTTTTGTGTGCGGTTTCGGACACTAAAGAAACTATTTTTCTGCGCTGGTTATTGGATAATAAAAAGAATTGTGCGGAAAAAGTGGATTTTATTGTTATGGATTTGTAATGGAGAGAGGTGAAGTGATATGGAGTTTCAGCATGAATTGATCATTCCCAATGAGGGACTGCCGTTTAAGGTTTTTCTGTTTGAGGGGGGAAATGGAAATTATGTGCGGGAGAAGCACTGGCATACTTCGATTGAGATTTTTGCGGTTCTGGAGGGGCATCTGGAGTTTTTTATGAATAAGGAGGAGTATCCGCTGAAGGCGGGGGAGCAGATGATTATTAACTCCAATGAGATTCATTCCATACGTGCGGTGGAGAAGAATAAGACGGTGGTGCTTCAGATACCGTTGAAGCAGTTTGAGAATTATTTTACGGCACAGAGGTTTATCCGGTTCCGGAGTCAGGATGAGGCGGCGGATGTGAAACTGGCTTCATTGATTAAGAAGCTGTATAAGGTTTATACGGCGAGGGATGTGGGGTATGAGTTTCGGACGATGTCTCTGTTTTATGAGATTATGTATATGCTGGTCAAAAATTACCGGTTGACGGAGGTTCATGAAAAGGAGATACGGCACAGTAGACGATTGGATGCTTTGTCAAAAATTACCACTTATATGCGGGAACATTATAATGAAGATCTGAAACTTTCGGACCTGGCAGGTACATTTGGTTATTCCGACGCATATTTGTCGCGAATGTTTCAAAAATATGCAAAAGTTAATTATAAAACGTATTTGCAGGATATTCGTATGGCATATGCGTACAGAGATCTGATGAATACGGACCGTACGATTAGTCAGATTGCACTGGATAATGGATTTTGCAGCAGTCGTGGTTTTTCGGGGGAATTTCAGAAAAGATATGGGATTCTGCCGAGTGAGATGCGGAAAGAGATTAAACAAAAAGGTCAAAAAAGTGCTATAGAATAGTCAAGAAAAATGGCGAAAAGAATATCGTGTGTCTGCTATACTCGAAGCACAGTAAAGATAACGTGACAGCCCTGAGAAGGGAAAAGGAGGTTTTTACAGGTGAAGATTCAGAATGTAGCGGACGCTTCCTTCCGTAAATATGGAAAGGTGCTTGAGGGGTATGACTTCAGTGCTCTTCTTAAAGAGATGAAACACACACCGGTTCCGGATGATGTGGTTTATGTTCCTTCTGTAGAGGAGCTGGAGGCTCTGGATGTAGCGAAGGTGCTGCAGAATAAAGGTTTTGGTGGAATCCCGATTGAGATTGGATACTGTAACGGACATAATAAGAAATTAAATGCAGTAGAGTATCATCGCAGTTCAGAGATTAATGTGGCAGTGACAGATCTGGTTCTGCTGATTGGATCTCAGCAGGATATTACGGATGAACTTACATATGATACTTCTAAAATTGAAGCATTTCTTGTACCGGCAGGAACTGGTATTGAAGTATATGCAACAACACTTCATTATGCACCATGTAATGTACAGGATGGAGGTTTCCAGTGTGTAGTTGTACTTCCGGCAGGAACGAATACAGAGCTTACTTTTGAAACTGCAAAGACTGGCGAGGACAGCCTGATGACAGCGAAGAATAAATGGCTGATTGCACATGAGGATGCTGCCATTGAAGGTGCTGTAAACGGACTTCGTGGTGAGAATATTTCAATAGACTGACAGAGGATTTCCGACCAGAGTGCTGGTGGAAGAAGTAATGAGTATAGCAATTATAGAAAATAAAAAGAGATAGCACTATAAAAGAAAAAGGAGAAAAAATCATGATCGATAACATGCCAAAAGTAAAAATCGGAATCGTAGCAGTAAGCCGTGACTGTTTCCCGGAAAGCCTTTCCGTAAACAGAAGAAAAGCACTTGTAGAGGCTTATACAAAGAAATATGATGCAGCAGATATCTATGAATGTCCAATCTGTATCGTAGAGAGCGAGATTCATATGGTTCAGGCTCTTGAAGATATCAAGAAAGCCGGATGTAATGCACTTTGTGTATATCTTGGAAACTTTGGACCGGAAATTTCTGAAACACTTCTTGCAAAACACTTTGATGGACCGAAAATGTTCTGTGCAGCAGCAGAAGAAACACAGGGCGACCTGATCCAGGGACGTGGAGATGCATACTGTGGTATGTTAAATGCAAGCTATAACTTACAGCTTCGTAATGTAAAAGCATACATTCCGGAATATCCGGTTGGTGATGCAGAAGACTGCGCAGATATGATTCATGACTTCCTTCCGATCGCAAGAGCAGTTGAAGGATTAAGCAACTTAAAGATCATCAGCTTTGGACCACGTCCGACTAACTTCCTTGCTTGTAATGCACCGATCAAACAGCTTTATAACCTTGGTGTTGAGATTGAAGAGAACTCCGAACTTGACCTGTTTGAAGCATTTAATAAACATGCCGGAGATGAGAGAATCCCTGCAATTGTAAAAGAAATGGAAGAAGAACTTGGTGCAGGAAATAAGAAACCGGAAATCCTTGAGAAACTTGCTCAGTATGAACTGACTCTGAAAGACTGGGTAGAGGCTCACAGAGGATATCGTAAATATGTAACATTAACAGGAAAATGCTGGCCTGCATTCCAGACTCAGTTTGGATTTGTTCCATGCTATGTAAACAGCCGTCTGACTGCTCAGGGCATTCCGGTATCCTGTGAAGTTGATATCTATGGTACATTAAGTGAGTTTATCGGAACTGTTGTAAGCCAGGATACAGTTACTCTGCTTGATATCAACAACTCTGTACCGAAGGATATGTATAAAGAGTCTATCGAAGGCAAATTTAACTATACACTGAAAGATACATTCATGGGATTCCATTGTGGAAATACAGCTTCCAGCAAACTTTCATTCTGTGAGATGAAGAACCAGATGATCATGGCAAGATCTCTTCCTGTAGAAGTCACAAACGGAACTCTTGAAGGAGACATCGTTCCTGGAGATATCACATTCTATCGTCTGCAGAGTACTGCTGATAACAAACTTCGTGGATATATTGCACATGGTGAAGTTCTTCCTGTTGCAACAAAATCTTTCGGTTCTATCGGTGTATTTGCGATTCCGGAAATGGGACGTTTCTATCGCCATGTACTGATCGAGGGAGGATATCCACATCACGGAGCAGTTGCATTCGGACATTATGGAAAAGCTCTGTTTGAAGTATTCAAATATATCGGTGTTCCGGTTGAAGAAATTGGATACAACCAGCCGGCAGGAGTAAGATACCCAACAGAGAATCCTTGGGGTTAATGAGAAAGTAAAAGAATGGATGTCAGATGTCCTCGGGACATGGCTGAATCCTGATAAATGATAAAGCATAAATAAACTGACACAATGAATCATAAGGCATCCCGGGGTTTTACCCTGGGATGTATTAGATTAGATGGATATGAGAAATTGAGTCAGTAAGAGAGAAAGAGTTAAGCTGCTTAACTGCGGAGCAGTTATTTGGTTATGAGCAAGTAGCAAAGCAGATTGTGAATATTTGCCTGACTGGAAATGAAATATAAGCAGCGATATAAAGAGAAAAGGAGAGTAAGTATTATGTATTATATTGGTATTGACCTTGGTACTTCCGCTGTCAAGCTTCTTCTTATGGAAGAATCAGGAAAGATCTGTAACATTGTATCCAGAGAGTATCCATTATTTTTCCCGCACCCGGGCTGGTCTGAGCAGAAGCCGGAGGACTGGTTTGCGCAGAGTATGGAGGGTATGAAAGAGCTGACAAAGGATATCGACAGAACTCAGGTAGCAGGAATCGGTTTCGGTGGTCAGATGCATGGTCTTGTGACACTGGATAAGGATGACAATGTGATCCGTCCTGCAATTCTCTGGAATGACGGACGTACAGGGGAAGAGACAGAGTATCTGAATACTGTGATCGGGAAGGATAAGCTTTCTGAGTATACTGCGAATATTGCTTTCGCAGGATTTACAGCTCCGAAGATTCTCTGGATGCAGAAGAATGAGCCGGAGAATTTTAAGAAAGTAGTTAAAATTATGCTTCCGAAGGATTATCTGGCATATCGTCTGTCTGGTTCTTTCTGTACAGATGTTTCTGATGCTTCCGGTATGCTTCTTCTTGATGTAAAGAATCGTTGCTGGTCAAAAGAGATGCTGGAGATTTGCGGAATTACAGAAAAACAGCTTCCAAAGCTGTATGAGAGCTGGGAAGTTGTGGGAACTCTGAAACCGGAGATTGCAAAGGAACTTGGATTTAGTGAGGACGTAAAGGTTGTTGCCGGTGCCGGAGATAATGCGGCAGCAGCAGTTGGAACAGGTACAGTTGGTGACGGACAGTGTAATATTTCTCTTGGAACATCCGGAACTGTATTTATTTCCAGTAAGAATTTCGGTGTGGATGAAAATAATGCGCTTCATTCTTTCTGCCATGCAGATGGAAGTTATCATCTGATGGGATGTATGCTGAGTGCGGCTTCCTGTAATAAATGGTGGGCAGAAGAGATTCTTCAGACAAAGGATTTCAATGCAGAGCAGGCTCCAATCCGGAAGCTGGGAGAGAATCATGTATTTTTCCTGCCGTATCTGATGGGAGAGCGTTCTCCGCATAATAATCCGGACGCAAGAGGTGTATTCTTCGGTATGTCTATGGACAGCACAAGAGCAGATATGACACAGGCGGTTCTGGAAGGTGTCGCTTTTGGTCTTCGTGATTCTCTGGAAGTTGCGAGAAGCCTTGGAATCAAGATTGAGAGAACAAAGATCTGTGGTGGTGGAGCTAAGAGTCCGCTGTGGAAGAAGATCATTGCGAATGTTATGAATCTGAAAGTTGATGTTCTGGAGAATGAGGAAGGTCCGTCCATGGGTGGTGCTATGCTGGCAGCAGTTGGATGTGGGGCTTATCCGGATGTAGAAACGATTGGTAAGAAGTTTGCCAAAGTTGTAGACACAGTAGAACCGGATTCGGAATTGGTTGCTAAATATGAGGAAAGATATCAGAAATTCAGAACTCTGTATCCGGCTATGAAGCCATTGTTCTAAGAGAGGATATAACAATAATGCCGCTGTAGATGAAAAACTATGGCGGTATTTTTGTGCATAATAATAAAATCTGTAAAACTGAGCATAATTGAGCAAAGTATGGGGTTGAGTTATAAAAACAGGCGGGAAAATCTTCCCGCCTGTAAAATCGTTTGGACATATATTATTATATAAAATATGACTTTTTTATTTTTGGAGTAAGTTCTGTAGGATTAGAACAGACCTGTGATCTTGCCTGTTTCGTCTACGTCGATTCTCTCAGCAGCCGGAACTTTTGGAAGACCTGGCATGGTCATGATCTCGCCTGTAAGGGCTACGATGAATCCTGCACCAGCGGAGATCTTCAGGTTACGAACGGTAACTTCGAAGTCTGTCGGAGCACCGAGTTTGGTCTGGTCGTCTGTTAAGCTGTACTGAGTCTTAGCTACGCAGATCGGGCAGTTGCCGAAACCAAGAGCTTCTAACTGTTTTGCCTGTTTCTGAGCGTTAGCTGTCAGGACAACTCTCTTGCCGCCGTATACTTTCTGAACGATCTGGTTCAGTTTGTCTTCGATGGAACCTTTCAGTTCATATGCATAGGAGAAGTCATTTGGTTCTTCTACAAGACGGATAACTTCTTCTGCAAGTTTGATTCCGCCTTCGCCGCCTTTTGCCCATACTTCAGAAAGGGCAACGTTAACGCCGAGTTCTTTACATTTTGCTTCTACGAAGTCAAGCTCTGCTTTTGTATCTGTCGGGAATGCGTTAATAGCAACAACACATGGAAGTTTGTATACGTTCTTGATGTTGGAAACGTGTTTCAGAAGGTTCGGGATACCTTTCTCAAGAGCTTCCAGGTTTTCGTTGTTGAGGTCAGCTTTTGCAACGCCACCGTTGTATTTCAGGGCACGAACTGTAGCTACGATAACAACTGCGCTTGGCTTTAAGCCAGCCATACGGCATTTGATGTCGAGGAATTTCTCAGCACCGAGGTCAGCACCGAATCCGGCTTCTGTGATTGCATAGTCAGCAAGTTTCAGCGCCATCTTTGTGGCTGTTACGGAGTTACATCCGTGAGCGATGTTTGCGAATGGTCCGCCGTGTACGATTGCAGGAACGTGTTCCAGAGTCTGTACAAGGTTTGGTTTCAGGGCATCTTTTAACAGGGCTGTCATAGCGCCTTCTGCGTGGAGGTCACCTGCTGTTACCGGTTTCTGCTCGGAAACTTTACCATATGTATATCCGATGATGATCTTGGATAATCTTTCTTTCAGGTCTTTGATATCACTTGCAAGACAGAGAACTGCCATAATCTCAGATGCAACAGTGATGTCGTATCCGTCTTCACGAGGCATACCGTTTGTCTTTCCGCCAAGGCCGTCTACTACGTTACGAAGCTGACGGTCGTTCATGTCTACACATCTTCTCCATGTGATCTTACGTGGGTCAATGTTTAATGCGTTGCCCTGGAAGATATGGTTGTCGATCATGGCTGCAAGTAAGTTGTTTGCTGCGCCGATCGCATGGAAGTCACCTGTGAAGTGGAGATTGATGTCTTCCATCGGAACTACCTGTGCATATCCGCCGCCTGCTGCGCCGCCTTTGACACCGAAGACCGGTCCTAAGGATGGCTCACGAAGGGCTACCATAACGTTCTTGCCAAGCTTCTGCATAGCGTCTGCAAGACCTACAGTTGTAGTAGTTTTTCCTTCTCCTGCTGGTGTCGGGTTGATGGCTGTCATAAGGATCAGCTTTCCATCCGGCTTGTCTGTTTCTCTCAGAAGATTGTAGTCGATTTTAGCTTTGTACTTTCCATACTGCTCCAGATATTTGTCATCAATACCTGCTTTCTCCGCAATCTGGGTAATTGGAAGCATTTCGCATTCCTGTGCAATTTCAATGTCTGATTTGAATCCCATTTCAAATTACCTCCTTTTTACTCCGCTTTTAAGTCGGTTTTTTGCTGCTGTCCGCATCATCCGCCAGCAGCTTCTTTATCTAAAACAGGTGCCGCCTGTCTTATTCAAACTCAATAGAATTTATGCCTGAACACATTTTAAAAATGCTTTCAGGGAACCAATGATCACGTCTCCCATAACTGCCATATCCTCTGCCTGGAAAGAAACAGGGAAGTTATCAGAAAAGAGAATCTGTGAAGACGGCGGGAATTCCTCATCGCCCTCCCAGAGGATCATCTGCACTTTGTATTCCGGGAAAATCTCTACTTCATAAGCAGTATCGCCATGCTTTACAGGTGCAGCTTTGATATGCTCCATGATCGCTTTGAAATCTCCCAGCCGGTTTCCATAGGAAAATGCCAGACGTTTGATACATCTGCCGTCAAACTGTCTTAAATATA
>OLPG01000745.1_pt1 | contig 30697 bp, 25 predicted proteins | sample 1672311 | NCBI WGS metagenome assembly OLPG01 (sample SAMEA3136670, study PRJEB25190) | human gut metagenome | biome: human gut; feature: human-associated habitat; material: faeces | place: Austria | collected 2013 | reverse complement strand
GTAGAGCAGTAGACTCTTAATCTATTTGTCCAGGGTTCGAATCCCTGAAGGCGCAGTATCAGCACTGTTTTTGATGAATTAGCATCGGGGACGGTGCTCTTTTTTTGGGATCTGTTTCTACAGATGGAGACATATGTAAAAGTAATCGTTTATTTCATTTGTGGAAAGTTACTGGATCTGTGGAAAAATAAAGGAAAATCTATTTCGTGTACTAAAAAGGGGACTATTTTAGTCCCCTTCTACTACATCTTGCATAAAATATTGATTGCATCCTTGTTCAGGAGGCATTTTTCATGTTCATTCAGATAGGCTTCAGAAATTGCATCTTTTTCGACCATGCCACCGAATTCACCGGCGGATACGATGCGCTGAGCCTTTTTATTGCCGTCTTCTGTATTCGGGAAGTCTACCATCAGGTAGTAGACACCGTCATCTTTATACAGACGGCTTTCTGATGCCTGGCCGTATCCAAGGATCTTGCAGAAGTCGATTGCATTATCCAGATTTGGAAAGAGAATCTGCCAGCGAACGGTCTCTTTTTCACTGCTGTCAGGCTCGATCAGCATACCGGAAGCTTCAGAACCATCTTTTTGGATGGATTCCAGAGAATTCTCAGCCTGGCAGGAGATTGACAGCATCAGGCTCCGGTCAGGAAGAAATGCACCGTAAAATCCCTGGATTCCATTGTCTGTGTTAAGCCCAAGAACTTCTTTCCCTTTCTTGAGAAGAAGATTCAAAAATTCTTCGGTACGCTCCCTGTCCTGTGTCAGATCTTCCAGTGAGTAGCCAAGTGCGGCAATCTCTGCTTCTGTGATAAGGCAGTTCATTCTGGTGTCGGATACTTTCCAAAAAGTCATATGCTCACCCCCTGATTTGTAAAATCTATTGCTTTTGTAATCTTATTTGTTCTATAAGTTATATAACAAAACGGGTGTATTGTCAATATATTTTCTATATTTTATGATTTTTTCAGAAATATTATTTGTTTTTCATTCGTTTGATTACTTTCAGTCGGGTAAATTCTTCCCGTTCCTTCTCTTCCAGTGCATTTGTAATCGTATATACGAGATTGTCATACATCGGAATCGTAATATTTTTCAGGGCATTTGCCCTTTTCTGTGTCTTTTTGATACTTGAAGCCAGCCGGTACGCTGCATTTTCTACCTCAGAAAGCTTGAGTGTCAGCTCCTTTACACGGCAGAATGCATCACGGGCGATATCGATGGATTCTCTGGAAGTACTGAATGCATAGGTTGGTCTGGTATTTTCTTTTTCGTACTTCACTTTCGGGATTTCTGTTCCCATAATGCTTCGCGTCTGGATGCGGATAGAATCCTCGATCGGAACTGTATAGGCAAGTTCTTCTACTGTACTGATCCCGTGCTCGATATTCGCCCTCTGAAGGCACTGATAGGCATAGGTGAAGGTTTTATCGATTTCTTCCTGAATATCCTTTGCTTCGTCGATTAAGCCCATCAGCTCGCGGATCAGAATGTTCCGCTTCTTGTCCATCAGCTCATATCCCTGTCTGGCAAGTGTCAGTGAATTTTTCGCAAGTATCAGATTTCCCTTGGTGGGAAATGAACGTGGATCCATAGACTTCCCTCCTTAGCCTTTGTAGTATACGTCAAGAATCTTGGTATCGACACGGTCAAGTTCTTCTTTTGGAAGGATTCTAAGCAGTTCCCAGCCAAGATCCAGGGTTTCCTCGATGGTACGGTTTTCATTCGGTCCCTGGCCGATATAACGCTCCTCGAATGCCTTTCCGAATTCCAGGTATTTCTTGTCAATCGGAGAAAGCTCGTCTTCTCCGATAACGGAAGCAAGATTCCGAGCCTCTCCTACTTTAGCATATGCAGAGAAAAGCTGGTTTGCCAGATCCTGGTGGTCTTCCCGGGTATATCCTTTTCCGATACCGTCTTTCATCAGACGGGACAGGGACGGAAGAACGCTGATCGGCGGGTAGATTGCCTGTCCGTGAAGATTCCGGTCAAGTACGATCTGTCCTTCGGTGATATAACCGGTCAGGTCAGGGATCGGGTGGGTAATGTCATCATTTGGCATGGTCAGGATCGGGAGCTGTGTGACAGAACCATTTACTCCTTCTACGATTCCTGCACGTTCATATAAGGTGGCAAGTTCACTGTACAGATATCCCGGATATCCTTTACGGCTTGGGATTTCTCCTTTGGAAGAAGAAACCTCACGCATGGCTTCGGCAAAGGAAGTCATATCGGTAAGAATGACCAGAATGTGCATATTTTTTTCAAATGCAAGGTATTCAGCGGCGGTCAGCGCAACCTTCGGGGTGATCAGACGCTCGACGACAGGATCGTTGGCAAGGTTCAGGAACATTGCCACATGGTTTGCAACACCGCTCTCCTCAAAGGTTCTGCGGAAGAAATCAGCTACGTCATGCTTGACACCCATTGCGGCGAATACGATGGCGAAATCCTCATTCGTGCTGCCGCCCAGAGAAGCCTGCTTTACGATCTGTGCGGCAAGCTGGTCGTGCGGAAGACCGTTGCCGGAAAAGATCGGCAGCTTTTGTCCACGGATCAGTGTGGTCAGTCCGTCAATCGCAGAAATTCCGGTGCGGATATAGTTACGAGGGTATTCACGTCTGACCGGATTTAACGGAAGTCCGTTGACATCGCGCACCTCTTCAACCGTGATCGGTCCAAGGTCGTCGATCGGTTCGCCGATTCCGTTAAAGGTTCTTCCAAGCATTTCTTCGGACAGACCGATTTCCATCGGATGTCCGGTAAGTCTGGTGTGGGTATTGTTAAGAGACATATTTTCCGTGCCTTCAAATACCTGGATGATTGCTTTGTCCTTGTAGACCTCCACAATACGTCCCATTTTGTGTTCTTTGCCGTTTACGACAAAATCTACGATTTCATCATAAAAAGCATCCTGAACGCCTTCCAGCGCGATCAGAGGGCCGTTAATGCTGCTGAGGCCTAAATATTCAATTGCCATTTTATTTTCCCTCCTTACGCGTTCTTTTCCATGATGCGGTCATGGAAAGCATCAATGTCTGCCAGATACTGGTCAAGAAGCTGAAGATTGTCATTTGGAACATCGTATTTGATCGCAATGACACGTTCAAAAATATTTTCCTCCTTGAGGACAGACATTGGCATATTCATGGCTACCAGTTCGCGGCAGCGTTTGTATAAATATAAAATGATTTCCATCATTTTGTACTGCTTCTGCAGAGAGACACAGGTATCATCCTTGTGGAATGCATTCTGCTGCAAAAATCCGAGACGGATGACTCTTGCGATTTCCAGAACCAGCTTCTGATCGTCCGGAAGTACATCACTTCCGATCAGCTTTACGATTTCCATCAGGCTGCTCTCCTGGTTCAGAAGTGCCATGATGCGGTTGCGGTAGTCAACGAATTTGGGTGATACATTGTCGTGGTACCAGGCGGCGAGATCGGTCAGATACTCGCTGTAGCTGGTCAGCCAGTGGATCGCCGGAAAATGTCTTGCGTAGGCAAGGCTCTTGTCCAGACCCCAGAAGCAGCGGACGAAACGTTTGGTGTTCTGTGTGACCGGCTCGGAGAAATCGCCTCCCTGAGGCGATACGGCGCCGATAATGGTCACGGATCCGTCACTGCCATTTAAGTTATGCATCATGCCTGCGCGCTCGTAGAAAGCAGACAGACGGCTGGCAAGGTAAGCCGGGAAACCTTCTTCTGCCGGCATCTCTTCCAGACGGCCGGAAAGCTCACGTAAGGCTTCCGCCCAGCGGGAAGTAGAGTCTGCCATGATCGCTACGTCATAGCCCATGTCACGGTAATATTCAGCCAGGGTAAGTCCGGTATAAATACTTGCTTCACGGGCAGCTACCGGCATGTTGGAGGTATTGGCGATCAGAGTGGTTCTGTCCATCAGCGGATTGCCGCTCTTTGGATCCACAAGCTCTGAAAACTCTTCCAGCACCTGTGTCATTTCATTTCCACGCTCGCCGCAGCCGATGTAGATGATAATATCGGCATCAGACCATTTGGCGATCTGGTGCTGGGTCATGGTTTTTCCGGTACCGAATCCGCCTGGGATTGCGGCAGTTCCACCCTTTGCAATCGGGAACATGGTATCCAGGATCCGCTGTCCGGTGATCAGAGGGACACTTGCCGGGAAACGGTAGCTTGTTGGGCGCGCCTTACGGATCGGCCAGTGCTGTATCATGTTGAGCTGTTTTTCTGTTCCGTCGGAAAGCCGCAGAGTGACAAGTGTATCTTCAATCCGGTAATCTCCGTCCGACGCGCAGCAGATTACTTCACCTTCCACATCCGGCGGAACCATACATTTGTGTACGATCGCACTGGTCTCCGGAACCTCCGCTATAATATCTCCGCCATGAAGGTAATCTCCTTTGGCCACGGTGATGTGGGTATCCCATAATTTGTCGCGGTCAAGCGAATCAACGCTGACGCCGCGGGTGATAAATGCACCGCCGCCTACATTTGCAATCTGCTCAAGCGGGCGTTCGATTCCGTCAAAAATATTGTTCAGGATTCCGGGTGCCAGAGTTACAGATACCGGACTTCCGGAAGCCTCTACGATTTCTCCCGGTTTCAGCCCGGAAGTCTCTTCATAGACCTGAACAGTCGTGATGTCTTTGTCCAGGGAAATGACTTCGCCAACCAGCTTTTCCTTTCCCACATAGACCATTTCCGACATCATGAATCCGGTGTCACCCTTCAGATAGATGACCGGACCGTTTATTCCATAAATAGTTGCTGTCTTATTCAATTCCTGCACCTCCTGCTGCAAAACTGAACTGATGATATTCGTAATCGACTGCAGCCTGGAAGCTGTGATCGATCAGAATATTACGGCCTCGGATTACAGCACGCATACCGCCCATAAAATCATATTCACTGATGGTGATCGTCATGCCGGTACGTTTTTCCAGTTCTGTCTGTTTCTCCTTATCAGAAGGAGAAATATAAATGGTCATCTCCTCGCCATCTGCAAAGCGTGCGGCTTCGCGGATTTTGCTGCAGAGATAGTCCAGATATTCGTCTGTTTTTGTAAAGTCAGAAAGAAGCTCCTTTACTTCATCAAACAGCCTGACTTTTAATTCATTCTGTGTTTGGCCAAGAGCACGTTTCAGTTCGGTTTCGGCTTTTGCCGCAGCTTGATTTACCTGCCTTCTGGCTCTTAAGGTCTCGGATTTGATACGGACCTCAGACTGTGCGGTCGCTTCTTTTTTATGCTTTTCAAATAAAGATTCAAGCGCTTTTTTGTGATTGTCAATGATCGCATTTCCTTCAGAACGGGCTTCAGTCATGACCGTTTCCTGTAAATGCGCTATTTTCTCTTCAAGCGTCATTGTCTCACCTTCTATGCCTTTCTAGTTAAAGTTTCAGTCCAATCGCTTCATTGACGTATGAGGTAATGAAATCCTTTTTACGTCCTGTTCCGTGTCTGTCCGGAATTTCGATCAGAAGAGGCATCTTTCTTTTTAACTTGATCTCATCGATGAGATCCGGAAATTCTCTTCCAAAGCGTTCCGTCAGAAGAATGATACCGATCGACTTGTCGTTCATGGCAGTTTCCAGCGCATCACGCAGCTCCTGCTTTTCATGAACTACGACACCGTCCACGCCGGCAAGCCGCATTCCGGTATAAGTATCCACGTTGTCACTGATCAGATACATTTTCATGATTACAGTCTGCTGATGATCATGAAGGAGATGATAAGACCGTACAGGCATACACCTTCTGCAAGACCTACGAAGATAAGGGATTTACCAAGGACGCTGGAATCCTCGCTGATAGCTCCAAGAGCTGCGCTTGCTGCACTTGCTACGGCAATACCGCCACCGATGCAGGAAAGACCGGTAACAAGAGCTGCTGCAATGTAACCAAGACCGGTTGCAAGACCTGCGCCTGAGGCAGCGGCGTCTGCAGAATGTACCGGTACACTTCCAAAGAGCATGATCCCTGCTACAAGGAAGGTTCCAAAGTAAGAAAGAACATTGAAGGCAAGTGCACATTTATAACGTCCTTTATTTTTTTCTCCGAGCAGGTAATATCCGAATGGAATGAAAATGCTTAAAACCAGTGCGGCAATGAGAATAAGTTTAGTTGCTAAAGTCATGATAATTTCCTCCTAAAATGAAAAACTAATTTTTTGCAGTACCTGTATAAGGTTTAAATTCGCGGCCGCTGCCTTTGTAGAAACGGCTGAACATCTCGTAATAGACAAGTCTCAGGACCTGGATTCCAACGATCAGTCCTTCGAATCCACATACAAACAGGTTGCCGAGTACGATCACTACCCAGTTAATATGCCCGCTTTCTGCACCGGCAAGCATCAGTACAACCTCCATGATGGAAGCGTGGCTGACTGCGAATGCACCGATACGGATAAAGGAAAGCGTATTTGAAAAATAGCTGAGCAGGGTTTCAAATAATTCAAAGAATGCCTGGGTGACAAACATTGCTTTGCTTTGTTCCATTTTTTCGGTTTTCTTTTTGATCTTGTTCGTCAGCGGTTCTTTCAGTGCGATCAGAAGAAGCGGTACTCCGAACATCACTGCAAGAACGATTCCACCCGGCAGAGAGTGACCTGTCATGAAAAGAACGATGCAGGTAACTGCTGCCCCGTAGAATATCAGCCCTGCCACGCCGTTTGCATCAAACCAGGTTGCTTCGGTATCTTTGGCACGGATGCCGTTTATAATATGGAAGATCATAGAAATCAGGATGATTCCCATACCAAAAGCAATCGATACGATAAATACGGTATTCAGCTTTCCGATAAACGGTAAGGTAGTCATATGATTGATCGGTCGGATCCATTTGGCTTCTATAATGTCTTCAAATCCAAACACACTTCCAAACATAAATCCAAAGAAGGTGGAGAAGATTCCGGCAAGTGATACGATTCCGGCAAGGTTCATTTTCTTTGTGAAATACAGGATCGCACCGCCGATAAAGAGCAGCAGCCCCTGACCGACATCCCCGAACATGGCGCCGAAGATAAAGCTGTACATGATACCTACAAAAATGGTCGGATCCATCTCACCACTCTTGGGAAGTCCGTACATCTTGATGAACATTTCAAATGGTTTGAAAAGCTTTGGATTCTCAAGCTTGGTAGGCGGTTCTCCAAAATACTGTTCCCGGTCCTCTTCTACTACGATATAAACCTTGTCATCTCCCTGTGCCTCTTTGATAAATGCATTTGCATCTTCTTCGGACATCCAGCCGCAGAGGATGTAGTATTCTTCCTGCTCGTCTGTCTCGGTTCGTGCCGCAAATTTCCGGATATCAAAGTTATCGGAAAAACGTTCCAGCTGAATTCTTGCACCGAGTAGTCTGGAAGCGTTCTTGCGAAACATCTCCTGACGTTTATCCTTCACTGCCTGGATTTCATCGGTCAGATTCTGGACTTCTTTATCCAGGCTCCGGTAAGCTTCCAGCGGGGTTCCGCCAAAGTCTTCCAGCAGATCGATTTTTTCAAAGTGGAGAGACCGCATGATCGAATCGACCTTTCCTGCATCAGCATCCGATACAAAATAAACGCCATAGACATAAGAGGCATCTCTGGAGCCTTCCAGAAATAATGCATCAATGTCTTCAAGAAGCGCTTTTTCCAGCCGGTGATAATAATCTACATTGATTTTTCCAAATCTTGTGCGGATGTATTTGTACTGCATGATCTCATGCAGGTCAAAATCCAGAGAAGTAAAAGGTTCCAGGACTTTCATACGTGCCTGGATATTCTCTCTCTTTTTTTTCAGTTCTTCTTTTTGCTGCTGCAGATCCATGTAGTCATGATTGATAGAACGAATCATCTCAAGGATCTCGTCTTCGCTCTGATCAAAGGATGGCTCTGCTGGCATGTCTTTCATATATCCCAGAAACTGTGTCACTTTTGCGAGTGGATCACGGTAAGGGTTCATTTCCAGAAATGGCATCAGATTATCTACTGTCTTGAGCTCCGTGAGTGCATTTTCAAGCTGCATCTCATATTTGGAAAGATACCGGTTTGTCATGCGGTCGATGTCGGCGCGTGGTCCGGTAATGCTCAGGAACTTCATCTTAACAATCATTTCGCTGTTCCTCCTATATAAGTTAATGTCTCACGTGCAGGAAGTCCGTAGCGAACACATTCGAGCACAGTTGTAAGCTTATCAAGCTCCTCCTCTTTCAGAAAAAGATAGGTATTCACGGTTGCGATGGAATAAGGGTTACTTCTTCTGTCTGCCAGGTAGAGACGGTACAGGCAGTCTTTGTAAATCGTCTCGATGGACGCTGGTGTCTGAGTATCGGTGTGACGCAGATAAGGCGTTCTGGTAACCAGCTTTAAAAATTCATCGACAGACGGTGCTTCTACAAGATCCTTCAGCTGATCTACATGAATCCGGTAGTGTATCGGGATCAGCAGTGTGGAAATATCCGGCGGAAGCATGTTGTAATATTTTTTTGCACGGTAGATCCACTGCAGGTTCAGCAGGTCGATCTTTGCTCCGGCATCTCTGGTGAAAATTTCCAGTTCCTTATGCTTCAGAATCTTTTTGCGTTTCTTCCACATGGTTGTAAAATAGTACAGATTCAGTGCCAGATCGTAATCAAAAAGGGTAGGGTTCTCCGCATTTTCCAGACGTTTTAACGGCGCATAGTATTCTGTGCCCTTTAAATTTTCCACCAGCTCACCGATATTCCCCGAAGTGATCAGTTTATCGATGGAGAGATCCGAATATTTGTCGAAGAATATTTTCTTATGATCCAGATCAAAAGGCTTCTGATAGTGGTTGAATACAATACGCAGACAATAGTTGATCAGATTCATCTCGTAGCGCTTCAGATAAAGCTCCAGGAATTTTTTCTGATCCATTCCGGAAAAACGGTACAGGCGTGTATAATCACTGTAAAGTGACTGCACAAGAAGCTTCTCAATCTCACCGCGGTGAAGACGGTTTTCGTCCATATCTGCAAGGACATTCCGATATCCGGGATGTTCTTTGAGATAAGCAGCAACTTCGGTTACTGTATGAAATGCGGCGATATTCCGGAAATCTTCATCAGTGAGCAGTTTCGCCTGCATGGCGCGTACTTTTGTTACGATGCCACTGTATGCAAGTAAATTTCCCATATGCTATCCCTCTATGATACGTCTGACAATTTTCTCGGCATATGCCGTATGCTTCTCTTCAAAATCTTTTTTAAGTTCTTCGATCGCTGTCTGGTTCTTACGGTTCTGCCTTGCAAGAATCTCATCCATCTGACGGTTTAATCCTTTGTGGATATCGTTCAGCTCCTTTTGGGTGTGATCTTCAAGTTGTTTGTCGAACTGATTGCGTTCATATTGAATGCGTTCTTCCAGTTCTGATTTTTCCAGTTCCGCGTGTTCCACAACAGCTTCGGCTGCGTGTTCGATTTCGGAGAGCTTTTTAACAATATGATCCATTGTCCGACTCCTTTCTTAGAAATTATTTATACATTTTTAATAATGCATACATATTCTACTACTTTAAATTAGAAAAATCTACTAAATAATAAGAGAATATCATAAGAATATTTTATACAAAACTTATAAAATATATTTTTGGGTTTTCAAATATTTCAGAATAGTATAAAATAAATAAGGTTATACATATTTTCATTAAAGGAAGAGAAAGATATATGAGGTTAAGAAATGTACCGGGAGCAGATGCTTATCTGACAGCTCATCCCCTTGTAATTAAAAATGAGACCAGATATCGCGGCACCTGGAAAGAGACTTTTCAGAATCCGGAGAATCCGATCCATATTGAGATCGGGATGGGAAAAGGACAGTTTCTTCTGACACTTGCAAAGGAGAATCCATCCATCAACTATATCGGTATCGAACGTTATTCAAGCGTACTGCTTCGGGCGCTGGAACGCTTTGACAATGACGAGGAATACAAGGATGTCAACAATATTCGTTTTATCTGTATGGATGCGACAAATCTGCCGGAGGTTTTTGCTGTCGGAGAGATTGACAAGATTTATCTGAATTTTTCAGATCCGTGGCCGAAAGCACGTCATGCAAAGCGCAGACTTACTTCCAAGCAGTTTTTTGAGCGGTATGACAAGATCCTTGCCTTTGACGGAGTCGTTGAATTTAAGACAGACAACAGAGAGCTGTTTGACTTTTCACTGGAGCAGGTGGAGTTGGCAGGCTGGGTACTTCTGGCGAAGACCTATGATCTTCACAATGATCCGACACTCAGCAGAGGGAATGTTATGACTGAGTACGAGGAGAAATTTTCCGGGCAGGGACATCCGATCCATAAACTGATCGCAATGCGCCAGTAAGACAATTGAATAAAATGCAACAGGCAGATCATAAAGGCGCTGAGTGCGTAAGATGATCCCTGGCAATATAAGAGACAGCAGATACGGAGCAATCCGCACATCGGCTGTCTTTTTGCATATATTGTAGAAAGAGGAAGTCAGGAAGGAACAGATATGCGGAAAAAGCATCATTTTCAGAATTGTATGCGGGGGTTTTGCTATAAGAATCCAAGATTTAATAAAAAGCTGATCTGTTTCAGAAATTCTTTTCAGGAAGTCTATAAAATCTTAAACCCGAAATGCGGATGCCACTAAATCCAGTCCTTTTTACATAGCCTGAGATGGCAGAAATGAGGAAAGTGTATGGGTATCGCATTGATCACGAAGGATTATGAAAATACAGTCGGAAAGCAGAGGATGCCGGTAATTGTGGAGTTTTACGCATCATGGTGTCCAAAGTGCGGAATGATGTATCCTGTTGTGGAAAGGATTGCCAGCCGGTATCAGGGAAAATGGATTTTCTATAAGATTGATATTGATATATCGAAAGAGATTGCAGAGTATATAGGCATTGAGATCGTACCGACGTTTGTGGTGTACAGAGATGGAAAAATCTGTGGATATACAACCGGAGTTCTTCCAGAAGAAACTCTGGAAGAACGAATCCGGGAAATGTTAAGAAAATAATTGGTGGAATCAATTATTCGTATGATGAATATTTTGCGCAGATTGCATTGACTTGCTATGTTAAAATTCGAATACAGCAACACCGTATGGCGGAAGATCGTAACCAAATGAATATGGTCTTCCATCACATTCCTGTTTCTTTGCTTTATATACTGCCGGGCGGGCTTTTCCGCTTCCGCCATACTGCAATTCATCACTGTTTAGTACCAGGCGGTACTGTTTGCCGCGTGGTACGCCGACACGGTACTCCGGTCGTTCGATCGGTGTGAAGTTACATACGAATAAAAGGTTCTTTTTTGCGCCCTTTGAATGACGGATGAAGCTGTAAATACTTCGTGAGCTGTCATCTGCATTGACCCACTCAAAGCCTTCCATGCAGGTATCCTGTTCATACATGGCTTTGTTGTGTGTGTAAAGATGCAGCAGGTCACGGTAGAAATTCTGGAGTGCCTGATGCTCCGGCGCTGCAAGGAGATACCAGTCAAGCTCACGCGCCTCGCTCCACTCGCGGAGCTGTCCGAAATCCTGTCCCATGAAGAGAAGTTTCTTTCCAGGATGTCCCATCATGAAAGCATAACCGACCTTCAGGTTGGCGAATTTCTCAAATCCTAGACCAGGCATCTTATTGAGCATAGAGCATTTTAGATGTACCACTTCATCATGTGATAATACAAGAATATAATTCTCGCTGTATGCATAGGTTAAGGCAAATGTCATACCGTAGTGGTCGCCTTTGCGGAAATATGGATCCAGCTTCATGTATTCGGTAAAGTCATGCATCCATCCCATGTTCCACTTCAGGCTGAATCCAAGACCATCATCTTCCGGTTTGCCTGTTACTTTTGGCCATGCAGTGGATTCTTCTGCGATCATCAGTGCGCCAGGGTTACGTCCGGTAGTAACGGAATTCAGATGCTTGAAAAATTCGATTGCTTCCAGATTCTCATTGCTGCCGTATTTGTTGGCGATCCACTGACCGTCTTCTTTACCGTAATCAAGATACAGCATGGAAGCAACAGCATCTACGCGGAGACCATCGATGTGATAATGTTCGATCCAGAACAGTGCGTTGGCGATCAGGAAGTTCTTAACTTCTGCTTTACCATAATCGAAGATCTTGGTTCCCCAGTCCGGATGTTCCCCTTTCTTAGGATCTGCATATTCAAAGGTAGCTGTGCCGTCAAAATCAGCGAGTCCGTGTGCATCGCGTGGAAAATGTGCCGGTACCCAGTCAAGGATTACGCCAATCTTATTCTTATGGAAATAATTGATCATATATGCGAAATCTTCCGGCGTACCATAACGGGAGGTCGGAGCATAATATCCGGTCACCTGATATCCCCAGGAGCCGTCAAATGGGTATTCTGAAATTCCCATCAGTTCGATATGAGTATACCCCATCTTTTTTATGTAGTCTGTAGCTGCATGCGCAAATTCACGGTAGCTGTAGAACCCATCATCTTCACGTCCCGGATGGCGCATCCAGGAACCGATATGTGCTTCATAAATGGAAATCGGTGAGGAATGGAAATCCCATTCTGCCCGGTGCTTCATCCAGACACTGTCACTCCATTTTAAATGGGAGATATCAGCAATCCTTGAGGCAGTTCCCGGTCTCAACTCTGCACTGTTCGCAAATGGATCAGCTTTGTAAAGCTTATCTCCGGTCTGTGTCTCGATACAGTACTTGTAAAGCTGTCCGAGCTGTGCTTCCGGAACAAATGCGGTATAGATTCCAAGTGGTTCCTGACGCTTCATAACGTTTGCATCTTCACTCCAGCCGTTGAATTCACCGACTACGGCAACTGATCTGGCGTGTGGAGCCCATACTGCGAAATATACGCCGGTTTTTTTTCCATCTTTTACAAAATGTGCACCCATTTTTTTATAGATTTCATAATGGGTTCCCTGTCCGAATAAATATTGATCTAATTCGCCGATTCTATAATCAGCGGGTTTATCTGTTGTTACAGTTTTTACAGACTTTTTAGCTGTAGACTTTTTAGCAGCAGTTTTAGCAGCTGCCGGTTTTTTTACAGTAGATTTTTTTACGGCCGTCTTGCGGGTCGTGTTGGTCTGTTGTGCTGTTGTTTTTTTTACTGCCATCCCATTCACCTTCTATCAAAGATATTTAGGAATATTATACTAGAAATAGCGATAAAAAGAAAGAGTTTTGGACAACTTATACATTTCTTATGTAAGATGTCTAAAACTCTTTCTTTATAGTTATCGGTTTTGTCTGCATATATAAAAGAACGCGCCGGAAGCGCGTTCTTTGTAGAAATCTTATGCTTTAAAATCTTCTTCTTTCAGGATGATGTGGTCTGAATTATCAGTGCTTCTTCCAAATACCCGTTTCACAAGATGTTTTACATTTGCTTTCTGGGAATGTGAAATTGCTTCATCCATGATCTCTTTTACTTCTGCAACAGTAACCGCATGATCTTCTCTCTGCATCATATCAATCCGGCTGTATAATGCAAGGATTCCCATTTCATCGATACGGTATCCGTTTTCCTTAGCATAGGTCTGACCGAATGTAACCAGTTCATCATTGATGAATACCGGAAGCTCCAGTCTGGAAGTAAATTTACGTTTGAATTCGCGATGGGATGCAAACATTCTTTCCAGCGGTTTCTTCTGGTCTTCCAGAAGGAAGAGAAGTTCGCCGGTCTGTTCATCCATCATGTCATTCAGTTCACGGATGGTTCTGTCATTCATCTTGGAAGCTTTTTCGATGATCAGTGCGCCACCGTTCAGTTTATCGATGATACTTCCGATGTCCTTTTTGTTCAGAGAATCACCGGTTACGATTGCAACTTTACCCTGTTTGAGTCTGCGCTGTTTCTGGATTGCTTTTACAATATCAACTGCGAGGACTGTTTTTCCGCTTCCCTTGCGGCCAAGGATCAGGATGTTGCCTGTGCGGGAAGTTCCATAACGGTTACGGCAACGTTTGTCGTTATCAAGGATTTCAACAAGCTGTTCACTGACACCACGGATCGGTACAAAGTAAGAGAACAGCTGCTTCTGCTCTTCAGTAAGTCCAAGCTTCAGTCCGATCTCACTTGTTGCACTCAGATCGTAACGACCCTGTACAACGAATCCGGTATCGAATTTACCCATGCGTTCGGTGATTTCATCTTCTGACGGTTCTTCGATTTCAAGAACTTCGTCAATATCAGGAGTTGGCGCTGATTTTGAAGTTTCTTTCTCTGGCTCAGGAGCCGGTTTCTCGTCAAATTCAAGATCAAGATAATCATCACTGCTATCTAATTCTTCTTCATCTTCAAAGGAATCAAGGTCTGCAAAATCACTATCATCTTCGTCAGAATCATGATCATCGATATCGAGAGCAGATTCTTTTTCAAAATCAAAGTCCTCTTTATGATCTTCATCTAATTCATCATCGATCTGGTAGTCGTCTTCGTCTTCATCCTCGTATTCGTCGTCGTCGTCATACTCGGAATCGTCTTCATCTTCGTATTCGTCGTCGTCGTCATACTCGGAATCATCTTCATCTTCGTATTCCTCGTCATCGTCATACTCGGAATCATCTTCATCTTCGTATTCCTCGTCATCGTCATATTCGGAATCGTCTTCATCTTCGTATTCCTCGTCATCGTCATACTCGGAATCGTCTTCATCTTCGTATTCCTCGTCGTCATCATACTCGGAATCATCCTCATCTTCGTATTCCTCGTCGTCATCATACTCGGAATCATCTTCATCCTCGTATTCCTCGTCGTCGTCATACTCGGAATCGTCTTCATCCTCGTATTCCTCGTCATCGTCATACTCGGAATCATCCTCATCCTCGTATTCAGCTTCTTCATCGTAAACCGCATCCGATTCATCATCTTCTTCGGAGTCAACGATTTCTTCAAAATCATTTTCTTCCGGATCTTCCTCGTCAGTGTCTGAAGTTTCTTTGGATGAATCTTCCGGGCTTTCAGTCGCTTCATCCTCTTCATCATCAACGAAATCTTCAGCATCTTCATTGGTGATTTCAGGCTCTTCACCATTTTCAAGCTGTTCCATCAGTTTGCGGATATCATCAGAAAGGATTGGTTTTGTAGCTCCAAGAACTTCCTCTTCTTCTTCTTTCTTCTTCTCGCGCAGGGCTTTTTCTTTCTCAGCTTCCTCCTGGCTCTTTTCAAGAATCTTTGCATTTTCACGCTGGGTTGCTTCCCAGTTGGCAAGAATTTCTTCAATCTTCATCTTACCGGTCATTTGTGAATCGTCTGAAGCAGATTCAGGAGCAACTGCACCACTTGCAACGGCAACACCGGCTTTCAGGGCATCTGAAAGGGAAGCACCGGAAATGGTTGTGGAAATATCGGAAGTGCTTCGAATCCGGGTTTTTGGCTGTGACTCAGCTTCTGGTTCGGAAGCATGTGTCCGGGCCATTGGCTCTGGAAGATCCGAAAGATCAATACTGTCTGTGACATGTACATCTTTGCGGACCTTGTCTGCAATTCGTGGATTCGGTTCCGGACGTTCTTTGGATTTTCGGAAGGAAGGTTTTCTCTTGGAAGAATCCTTACGGCCGATACCATCATTTCGATGATCGTATTTTTCCTGCTGAAGTGGAGTCAGCGGTTTGTATTTCATTTTAAGTTCCATTGCCTGGTATACATAAGTACCTTCGCTGAACCAGAGAATCAGATCATCACATTCATCAAGACATTCGGAAGTCATACCAGCTTCAGCGTATAATCTGGCAAGTTCATATGCCCATTTTTCAACGTATTCAGAATGCTTGAAATCTTCAAGAGCTTCAATCTGTTCTTTGACTGGCGCTTTCTGTGCTTTTAAGATCTTATACCGGAGAATGTACTGGTTTGGATCTTTCGGAGCAAGCTTGACAAATTCTTCGTAGCAATCAGCTGCTTCATCGAAATGTCCCAGCTTCAGAGAAATAATTCCCAGGCGGTATACAACCTTTCTGCTGGAAGGTGCTTTATCATACGCAATAAATAAGGTATCACGTGCTTTACCAAGTTCCCCCGCATTTTCATAGATTTCGCTTACGGTAGAGAGCATGGCGGTATTTTTTACTTTACGCCAGTCGATCGTATCTGCAATCGACATCGCTTTCTGGTAAGACTTCTGTTCGGCATACGCAAGCATCTGCTCTGTCTTTGCGCGATATTCATATTTATCCAACGTTTCTCACCTCATATGATTATTATTAATTATTTTACTTTTCCTCAGTAAGTCTGACTTTTGTACCAGAAACGGAAAACAAAAGTCTTATAATTTTACTTACTAAGTGTATCATAGAGCGTTGTCAATGTCAAAAATTACGGCTGATATTTTTCAGAAATGTTAAAAAAATATTACAAAAAATTCACAAATTGGGAGCTGGTAACAGAAAAAAAGGAGACAGCCATCTTTTGAATGGCTGTCTCGGAATATTCAATTGTAATTTTTATTTTTATATCGGAGGAATTAAGTAATTCTTATTCCTGTAAGTTCTTTGAGCATTTCATATGATATTCAGATTTTATAAAATTTATAAAAATGAAATCATATGAATCGATTTTGATCAATTCTGATCGTTCGTTATTTTATATAATCAGGTAATCCAATTTTGGTATTTATCAGCTTTCTCGTCACTGTTAAATTTACTTATCAATGAATGTTTCTTTACACATTTTCTGATCTTGAATTACTGTGGTATTTACTTCAATATGTCAACAAATGCTGAATCTTTTTATATCTTATAATCGCTTCCGGTTTATCTACTACTCCGACCTTTTTTATCATTAACTTTTCTCTTACCGGATTATAATCTATGGTTAAGGCTCATCTCACAGGAATTTACATTTGCCATACCATTAACATATTGAGTTTTAGATGATGAAATATCCAACGGTCAAAGCCTCCTTCCTTTCGTTCTCGTTCCAAAATTTTATCCGGATATTCTTTTTCTCTTATACTTTTTTCTGTTCAGAAGTCAGATATCAATTTTCTCTTATTATTATAAATTATCAATTTTAAAAATTGTTCTCTACACACTCCACTTACAAAACGCTCATAACTAAAATGTATAGTTGCTTTTTAAAAACTTTCTAACCTTCAAATAACAATTATTCTTGTTACCCTTTTCTGATCTGGTTCTTCATCTTATACTCTTGGCGAGTATATATGAAACTATGTAACAGATTAAAAAAATATCTTTTTGAAATTCCCTTTCTCGTCAGGAACTTCTTTTCTTTTGGATTGACTTAATAATAACACCCAAATACTTATTTGTCAATATAATTTTAAAATAATTTTGATAAAATTAGAAATAATTGAAATTGTAATATATATATCAGAAAATTCAAACAATTATAAATACGATTAGAAATAGTTATAGCCATTTGCAATATATTCGGGGTTTTGCTATTGTTTCCGTCCATAAATGCATGATACACTAAAAAATAGATGAAAAATACAGGCTATGGCATTGGGATAAAGAAAGGAGACCTACAGATATGGGAGGATTTTTTGGCGTTGCATCAAAAGAAGCATGTAATCTGGATCTTTTTTATGGAACAGATTATCATTCGCATCTTGGAACCCGCCGTGGAGGTATGGCTACTTACGGAAGTGATGGCTGGAAGAGAGCGATTCATAATATTGAAAATTCGCCGTTCCGTACAAAATTTGAAAAAGATGTTGATACAATGAAGGGAAATATTGGAATTGGATGTATTTCAGATTATGATCCACAGCCAATTCTGATCCAGTCGCATCTGGGGTGCTTTGGAATTACGACAGTAGGTAAGATCAATAATGCGGATCAGCTGATTCGGAATCTTTATGAAAATGGACATACACATTTTCAGTCTATGACCAATGGACAGATCAATTCTACAGAGCTGGTTGCGGCATTGATCTGTAAAAAGGATTCGTTTGTTGAGGGAATCCGTTATGTGCAGTCAGTAGTTGAAGGCTCGATGACGCTTCTGCTTCTGACAGAGAATGGAATTTATGCAGCCAGAGACCTTCTCGGACGTACACCGGTTGTGATCGGAAAGAAAGAGAATGCATACTGCGTTTCCTTTGAAAGCTTTGCATATATCAACCTTGGATACACAGATTACAAAGAGCTGGGACCTGGAGAAATCGTCTACGTGACACCGGAATCTGTGGAGACTGTAAGTCCTGCATGTGAAAAGATGAGAATCTGTTCGTTCCTGTGGGTATACTATGGATATCCTACTTCTTCTTATGAAGGGGTTGGTGTAGAAGAAATGCGTTACAACTGTGGAAAGCTTTTAGCACAGAGAGATGACCATTCGATCGACGTGGATATTGTTGCAGGAGTTCCGGATTCGGGTATCGCTCATGCGATAGGCTATGCAAATGAATCAGGTATTCCGTATGCAAGACCATTTATCAAATATACTCCGACCTGGCCAAGATCCTTCATGCCGACAACACAGAGTCAGCGTAATCTGATCGCCAGAATGAAACTGATCCCGGTACATAGTCTGATCGAAGACAGGAGCCTGCTGCTGATCGATGATTCTATCGTGCGTGGCACACAGCTCCGTGAGACGACAGAGTTCCTGTATCAGAGTGGCGCAAAAGAAGTGCATGTCCGCCCGGCATGTCCACCGCTTTTGTACGGATGCAAATATTTGAACTTCTCCCGTTCCAAATCAGATCTGGATCTGATCACAAGAAGGATCATCCGTGAGTGGGAAGGCGACAATGATGTCAATGTACTGGGTGAATATGCGGATCCGAACAGTGACCGGTATGCAGCAATGCTGGAGGAAATCCGCAAGAGACAGAATTTCACTTCACTTCGTTATCACAGACTGGATGATCTGATCAAATCAATCGGGATTGATGCATGCCAGGTATGTACCTACTGCTTTAACGGTGTGGAATAACAGGTAAATGAAAATATAAAACAGGTGTCCACGTAAGTATATCTTAGTGATATATCCCAGTGGGCACCTGTTTTTGTATATACGATTTTGGTGTATAAGGTGATGTGGAATGGTGTACAAAGTATGCGGAGCGGCAGCTCCTTCTGCAAAGCTGCACTATAGCAGCAGATCATCTATTTTCACATAGTCTCCCATCCGGTATGCTTCAATTGCATTTCCATTGATCACATAGAACTTTTCGTTTGCATACACACCGCGGGTTCCAAGATAAGAATTACCGTTGACTTCCTCCTGCATCTGTACCTGGAAGCCCTGATCTTTATCGTAAGAAAGGATCACATACTGGTTGGCAGATCCGGAAAGCGGAAAGCCGATCAGATTCTTTTCCAGATCAACCAGTGCTGCACGGTAGTCAGAAAAGACATCCGAGTAATAGTACTGATCCAGTGTGTACTTGCTGACTTCCTTCACATCCGAAGGATCACTGATATCAAACATGGAGATCTTTACCCCGTTTGTAATGCCATTTTCATCGGTATCCATACCGATGCCAAGAAGCAGGTTATCACTGTAAAAATGCAGGTATTCCGAAAAGCCGGGAATTTTCAGCTTGCCAAGGATCTTAGGATTCTCCGGATCGGAAAAGTCTACGGAGAATAAAGGATCTGTCTGTTCATAAGTTACAAAGTAACCGGTATCGCCCAAAAATCTTGCGGAATAGACCTGTTCATTTTTGGCAAGATCCTCGATCTTACCGATTGTTTTCAAATCTGCATCCAGCACATAGACTGAATTGGACTGTGAAGAGCTTCCGACATTATGCGTAACCGTTGTTACCAGCCGCAACGTATTGTCATACTCATCAATGCTGAAGGAATCGTTCAGATATCCTTTTACTTTGCCCTGGGCAGAGCCGGAAAGTTTTCCTTTATTGTAAGACAGCTTGCGGAGGATCGTCTGATTCTTTGCCGCAAGATTATCTGCGAGGATACTGCTGTTCGCATACTCGTAAATATAAATGTTGTTCTCACTCACATAGACTTCGCCATTCTCAGACATGACTGCTTTCTGGTCTGCTGCCTTATCCGGACTGGAAGCGGAAACAGAGCTGACAACAAGGTACTGGTCTGCTGCATGGTTCGTCGGGAGATAGATATCCGACTGCTTCAGAAGATTGTCACCAACAAGCGGAACATAGGAAGGATAATCTTTTTTGGTGATTGTATCGTAAATATAATAGTCGCTGAATACATACAGATATCCGTCTTTAAAACGTGAAGTGCGGTAGTAACCACTCTGATCCACGGTTCCGATGGATTTCGGATTGTTGATATCTGCCAGATCATAAGTCTGGATACGGGTACAGCTGCCGCGGTACAAGGTTTTACTGCCAGAATCAACCTGCGTGTTCTGCATGTTGCCAAGGACAAAAAGCTTCTGGTCACTCAGGTAAAATTCGGATGCCTGAAAATTCTCATTCAGCGAAATACCGGAAACAACCTTCATCTGATCAGACCGGATATCTACAATGGAAATTTCCTGTGAGTTTGCTTTCAGTGTATAAAGATAACTTCCATCCGTTTTTACAATGTCTGCTTCACCGACGCCCTCTGTGCGGATGTTGGTATCGGAAAATGAAGTATCCACAGCACGTGCAGAGGCTGTTGAAGAATCCGAAGAGGAGCTGGAACTATCGGTACGTGCACCACTGTCGGCTGTTTCAGTTGAATACATAACAATTCCGTTGTCGGTTGAACCGGTAACAGATGAAGAATCCAACTCATCCTGATAAGATTGCAGGTATGTGTAGACTTCATCATAATCGGTTGCCGTCTCTAAAGTATCGGAAGAGGCAAGCTTACCGGAGGATGTATCGATTGAAGAACTGCCTTTTGTGGAAGAAGTGGCTGAGTCTGAAGAAAGATTCTGCTGGCGGATGTGGGCGCCAATGCCGACAACCAGTACCAGTGCGGCAGCGATAAGTCCTCCGCGCATCCGGTAGCCGCGGAAAAATCCATGCTTTTTCGGGATATGTCCGGAAGCCTGAGTGCGGTTATGCTCTTCCAGCATTTTCATAATCTGATCCGGTGCAAGGCTTTCCGGAACAGGAGTTTTTTCCGTAGATTGTTTTATTATATCCAGTATTTCTTTTTCGTGATCTGTCATATGAAACACCTCCTATTACTCTTTTATCCTACTCTTTCAGAAGCCAGCTCATCTTTTCGAGGGCACGCTTTCTGCGGGAGCGGACTGTATTCGGGTTCAGCCTTAGCATTTTTCCGATCTCTTTACTGTTGTAACCGCCATAGACGGATAAGCCGATGATCAGCTGATCGTCTTCATCGAGAATAAGAAAAGCACGTTCCACATCTGTGCGGAGTCCGTCACAGTATGTGGCAGAAGCATGATCTTCTTTCAGCTCGGTCTCGGTCCGTTCACGGCTCTTTAACTTCCGGCGGCACACATTTGCCAGAATCTGAAAGATCCAGGAACGGAATGCTTCTTCTTTGCGTAATTTATGTATGTTCTCATAGGCGGAAAGAACGGCTTCACTGACGGCGTCTTCTGCATCCTGCGGATGATGCATCATGCAGAGCGCAAAACGATACAGATCCTGATAAACCGTCTTATATAATTCTTTAAATGCAATTGCATCGATCATAAAGTCCCTCCTCTCATAACAGGTTCTTTGTATATAAGAGTATAAAAAAGTCGGAAGTGTTGCAAAAAGGGACAGAAAAATTTCCGTCCCTTTGAAATCATATCATTGTCTGAGAAAAATTAACCTCTGTAATAATTGATCAGACATCCTTTGAGGATGATCTCACGTTCTGCATCCGTCAGATCACCGAGCTTCAGATCGATCTTCTTCAGATCATCGCCTACGACATAAGCCTTGATCGTGGAAGCTTTATCTTCTACTGCTTTGCGGATATCCGGCACGAAGAGATAGTCACCGTTCCTGAAAGAAAGCTTTGTGTGTTCCTCTTCGGTAATAAACGGAAGCATGCCCCAGTTGATCAGGTTCGAGCGGCAACGTTTGGTTGCGTATTCATTCGCGATATTCGCCCAGCCGCCGAGGACCTTCTGGCAGGAAGCAGCCTGCTCACGGGCAGAACCATCACCAGGTTTGACCGCGAAAATGGTACTTCCGACACCGATATTTCCTTTGCCGACTTCCGGATAAGACTTTTGGATTGCGGCCATCACCGGTTTTAATTCATCCAGTACATCCAGTGGACAAGTACCTGCTTCAATCGCTTTCTGGGCTTTCTGGACCTCTTTCGCGCGTCCTACATAGGCAGGATCCTTTCTGGAAAGTGCAAATTCAGCAAGTCCAAGCGGGTTGGAACGATAAGAAGAAGTCTCGCCGGACGGGATCAGTTCGTCTGTCGTTGTAACCGGATCGTGGATCTCAGATACGACCTTCAGGATCAGGTTCTCAGGAAGAGCGCTCATTGCCGGCCAGTCTTTGATGTTCGGTCCGAATTTGATCTCAACCGAAGGATCAGCAACGCCGTGGCTGTCAAATACACGGTTGGCGTAAATTCTGGAATCAAAGTGGTAGGTCGGGTTCTTGTATTCAATATCAAAATCTGTTGCCGGAGTAAGGAAACCTTTGTTCGCAGCAGTTGCGGCAATGGAACGTGCATCCATAAGGGCAACAGATGCGATCTGTCCACTCTGCAGCTTGCTTCCTTCACGGTTCGGGAAGTTACGGGTAGAGTGACGGATGGAAAATGCATTGTTTGCCGGAGTGTCCCCTGCACCGAAGCACGGTCCGCAGAAGGCAGTCTTCACAATCGTACCGGCTTCCATCAGGTCAGCAACCGCACCATTTTTCACAAGCTCCATGTAGATCGGTGTACTTGCCGGGTAAACACTGAAGGTAAATTCATCTGATCCGATGTATTTGCCACGGATGATGTCTGCGGCAGCACAGATATTTTCAAAACCGCCGCCGGCACAGCCTGCGATGATACCCTGATCGACATAAAGCTTACCATTTACGATCTTGTCCTGAAGAGAGTAATCCACAGCACCGTTCAGGCTTACCAGCGCGCGCTGCTCTACATCGTGGAGAACATCTGCAAGGTTGGCATTGACATCCTCGATGGTGTAGACATTGGACGGATGGAACGGCATGGCGATCATAGGCTTGATCTCGCTCAAATTGACGTATACAAGACCGTCATAGTAAGCGACTGCGCCAGGCTCCAGTTCCCTGAAGTCATCACTTCTTCCGTGGATATCGTAGAACTCTTTGATCTTGTCATCGGTTCTCCAGATAGAAGAAAGGCAGGTTGTCTCTGTCGTCATAACATCGATTCCGATACGGAAGTCTGCACTTAATTTGCCAACGCCAGGTCCGACAAATTCCATGACCTTGTTATTGACATAGCCATTGCCGAAGGTTGCGCCGATGATCGCAAGGGCAACGTCCTGCGGTCCGACACCTTTCACCGGTTCGCCGTCCAGATAGATTCCGACAACGCCCGGCATCTTGATATCATAAGTCTTGTTCAGAAGCTGTTTTACAAGCTCCGGTCCGCCCTCTCCCATTGCCATGGTACCGAGTGCACCATAACGGGTGTGGCTGTCAGAACCAAGGATCATCTTGCCGCCGCCTGCGAGCATTTCACGGGCAAACTGGTGAATAACGGCCTGATGAGGCGGAACATAGACACCGCCGTACTTCTTCGCACAGGTCAGTCCAAACATGTGGTCATCTTCATTGATCGTACCGCCGACTGCACACAGAGAGTTATGGCAGTTGGTCAGAACATAAGGGATCGGGAATTTCTCCAGTCCGGATGCTCTTGCAGTCTGGATGATTCCGACAAAGGTAATGTCGTGAGAAGTCAGCTTGTCAAATTTGATCTGAAGCTGCTGCATATTACCGGAAGTATTATGCGCATTTAAGATCCCATAAGCCATTGTCTCTTTTGCAGCAGCTTCTTTTGTTGTCTCAATCCCTGTCTTGCTTTTTACAGCAGCAAGTGCATCGGGTGCATCTGCAATTACCTCAGTACCGTGTAAAAGATAGGCACCGCCTTCGTATAATTTCACCATATCATGTCCTCCTATTTTTTGTTTTCTATGAATTTCATGTGGTCTGCGACCATCAAAGCGATCTTAAATGTCAGGGCGTCCTCAAAGACTCTGACATCCAGCCCGGTCTGCTTCTGGATCTTCTCCAGCCGGTAGACGAGCGTATTCCGGTGGACGAAAAGCTGTCTCGCTGTCTCCGAAATATTCAGGCTGTTTTCAAAAAATTTATCAACTGTGGATAAGGTTTCTTCGTCAAACTGATCAACGGTATTTCCGGCAAATACTTCTTCCAGGAACATCTCGCATAAGGAAACGGGAAGCTGGTGGATCAGCCGTCCGATACCGAGTTCGCGGTAGGATAAAATATTGCGTTCCGGATAGAAGATACGTCCCACATCCAGAGCCATGCCAGCTTCTTTGTAAGACTGTGAGACCTCTTTGAGCTCGGGAATGATGGTTCCGAAGGAAAGCCGGACATTGACCATAGCTTCGGTGTTGATCGCATTCACCAGCATATCGGCAGTCGAACGGATCGTATCATAATCATCCGTACTGTCAAGGGACTTGATCAGAATAATATGTCCCTCATCTACGGCAGTAACAAAATCACCGGTTCCCGAGGAATAAATCCCACGGATCATATCCAGGACGATCGTGTCATCCGGATTCTTCGGTTCGATCAGATAGACGACTCTGCGCTGCTCAACTGTAATACCAAGCTTTTTCGCCTGATTGTAGATATCTACGAGAAGCAGGTTATCCAGGAGCAGGTTCTGGATAAAACGGTTACGGTCAAGACGTTCGCTTCCGGATCTTAAAAGACTCTCCAGCTGGCAGACACTTAAGCGTCCGCTGGTATGCACATCAATCTCATTATTGTGCTCGATCACGAAAATATAAGTCAGTTCATCATCATCATAAACCGGGAACAGACCATAGCATTCATCCAGGTGCTCCTCCGATACGCCGGTAACCTCCAGTTCTTTTAAAAATGAGCAGACAGCTTTTTTTACTGCAGGCTTCTCCTTACCTACAGCTGCGAGCATCACTCCGTCTGTGTTCCAGATGGAACAGTTACACTCGATGATATCCCCTATTTCATTGATTGTTCTCTGTAAAATCTGGTTGGATAACAATCTGTTCACCTCTCCATTCTTTTCAATATATGACAAATGGGAGAATTGTGAAATTCCCCCATCTTCTTCTGACAATACAATCTGATATTATTTTAGCAAATGTTTTACACTTTAGCAAGCTAAAATGAAAAACGTTCTCTCTTATTCGTCTCCGTCATCGCGTCTGTCAAGCATGGCAGCAACGATTTCAAGAATCACAGCAAGACCGATCATAGATGCAGCGGCAATCTTTCCGGCAGTGCCGGTTGCAGCCTGTGCGATACCGCCGACAACCGGAACAGAAAGCTTTACTTTTCCGATGTAGTTGTTGTAAGGGATCGGATTCATATCTTTTTCCTCATTGGCATCCCCTTTGGTGATAAACTGTCCCATCGCCGGGCTGTTGGATACTACACGGTGGGTGATGATCGAGCCGTCTGCATTGTTGCTGTAAAAAGCAATGACATCATCTTTGACGATCGTGTCTGGTTCTTCATACCGGACATAGACCAGGCTTCCCGTCGGGATTGCCGGTTCCATGCTCCCACTGATCACGGTGTACATCTGAAAACCAAAAGCTTTCGGAAGCGTCAGCGGAATACAGGCAAGAATCAGTACTGTCAGTAAAACAGTGCCCAGTGCACTGCAAAATGCAGCCACCGGGCTTTTCTTTTTCTTCGTTCTCTTCAAAAAAGACTTCTCCTTTAGTGCCGCGCTTTTTTTATTTTGCACGTTTTTTCAAGAATACGATCAGTCCTGCGAGAGCTGCTACCGCAACAACGATAATGCCGATCCCTGCTGCGATCGGAGTTTTGCTCGTCTTGTCTTTCGCATCGATATTTCCTTTTGGAGTGTCTTCATCATCCAGATCTACCAGAGACTTTGGTGTCTGTTCATCCTCAGATGTTGCAGTATCTTTATCTTTAGCTGTCGTATCCTGAGAATTGTTATCTGTCGTTGTACCATCGGTTGTACCGGTTGTGGTTCCGTCTGTTGTGCCACCGGTAGTTCCGGTTGTAGTGCCACTGGTAGTTCCGGTTGTAGTTCCACCGGTAGTTCCGGCAGTTCCACCGGTTGTGCCGGCAGTTCCACCGGTTGTGCCGCCTGTCGTGCCACCTGCTGTACCGGCATTACCGGTACCTGTGCCAGGAGTTGCTGTACCAGGAACAGTCGTTGTGATGGTGGTTGTTGTTGTAACAACACGGTCTGTAGCACCCGGTTTGTAGGTAAACGTAAATACATTCTCAGATACATTATTACTCAAAGTCTTGGTAAGTGCAAGAGCATCTGGAATATAATTCTCGATATACTGATAAGCGACGATTGGTTTGTCACCGACATTTCCGTAGAAGGTCTGGCTTTCTGCAAGCGCCTTACCGGAAGCATCCTGATAGTTTACGGTGTAGGCAACCATGTCCTTTTTGATTCCATAGGCTACTACATAGTCGGCATCGCCGGTTACATTGTCTAATACAGGAGAAGCAAGAGCTTCTTCATTGTCACGTCCGCTGAGACGGATTCCTTTGACATAGTATTTGTCATCGGTTACCTGAACGTCCTTCAGATTAAAAGTAACAGTAGAACCGGCGACAAGAGAATCCCGCTCCTCCTTAGCCTGGCCGTTTATCGTTCCTTTATTACCTGCAGATAAAGTTACCTTATAGGTATACCCGTTAGCAGCCATAACGCTCATCGTGGATGCACCGATCGTCATTAATACAGTCAGAAGAGAAACCAGTAATTTTTTCCATCTTTTCATCTGCTTACTCTCCTTTCCGTCTGCGTTTCTTTGTGTTCTTGTTATATGTGTAGATTCCGTATGCCAGAAGGATCAGTCCACTGATGAGTGCAAGCACACAGAAGAGAAGAACTCTTGCGGTATCACCGGTCTTAACGGTGTTGGTAGTCTTGACGATTTTCGTCTTGGTAATGGTATTGCTTACTTTTACCTTTTCCACTGCAAAGTTCATACGAAGCTTTGCGAGCGTGTTCTGATAACCATTGCCCTGTGTCTCACCTTCGATACCGATGGTAAGGTGTACGGTTCCGGTACCATTGGAAGCAAGACGACCGAGGTAGAAATATTTCTCGGTAGAGTTTCCAAGCTCCTTCAGACCTTCACCGGTCTTAGAAGAACCTTCACCTCCGACGGTATCACTGTTATAGAGTACCTTTTCGGTATTGTCACTTCCAACATAAGTCAGCTTGTATTCGTAAGCACCGCCTTCAGCGGATTCTTGTGCTTCCTCCAGTGTCTGGATGATCTCATTGGTCATGTACCAATCGGTCTCGCCTTTATCGGAGTTCTTCAGCTGAACCTTCAATTCGATGCTGTCACCCGGCTGGATCGTTGCCAGCTCATCGGAAACAGTCTTGTTTTCAAAATTGCTTTCCATCTTGTCGCCGGTGAAATGAACCTGCCATCCGTCGGCTCCCTGATAATCCTTTGCAAATGCAGTTGTGTGTACCCCTGCTGCCATTATCACTGTCATGGCGAGGCACAAAATTTTCTTTTTCATACTCTGTACCTCCCTACTGTAAGCTCATTGTTGTTTCGTCGTCTGATACATTTACGTCCACGCCCCAGGCACTCTTGATAGCCGCTTTGGCATTGTGCGTCTGAACCGCATCAACTTCTGCATCCAGATTGAATGAATAACCGTCGTATTTGTACTGATAAGTAACGGTGGAACCATCTGTCACCTTGTTCACCTGCTGTGCCACAGACTCATCGATACGGATCGTATCAGAAAGTCCCGGTGTAGTCTCTCCCGGTGCCAGTGCCTTTGTGTAATAAAGCACCATACGTTCCGGTGTGGACTGATCCTCGGCAACCACCCATCCGCTGTTCTCCGGAACATTCAGTTCAATGAGGTCCGGTGAAAGCTCTGCATTCTTCCTGCCCTCTTTGTCCTTCCAGCTCTTTGTGATAATGACTCTGACAAATGTATCAATATCGCCGCTGTTGGTCACGCTGATGGCTTCATCATACTGTTTGCCCGGTGTAAACTTCTCTTTCTCACCAAGCATATTGGCCAGAAGCTTGCCCTCTGTATTGCCGCTCCACTCATTGCCGGAAACATAATCTCTGCTGCTGACAACCTGGCCGTTCTCCACCAGAGAAACACCGATATGCTTCAGATTCATCTGTGCGGAATAGTTCTCACTGTAGTACGTCAGCGCCGCTCTTGTGCTGCCTACTGTACTGCCAAGCAAAAGTACTGCCGCTGCTCCCAGAAGCAGGGCAACTTTTTTCGGAAATAAAATCTTATTCTTCTTCATGATAGCCCTCCTTCTATTCTGCTGTATCTGCTGTGATCACATTGTTCCAGTCTGCATAAGCGGTTCCGTCTGCCTTGTAAAGCACCGGTGTACACTCTTCCACAACAATGACATTGAATTCTGCCGGTGCATCCTCACTGTCTGTTGCCGGGAACGTGTAGCTGACATTCAGCTTCGTTGCCGTTGTCTCACCTGCCGGAAGGATCTGATCGTAATACCAGAAACCATCGCCGCCGTCTGTCCATCCTGAATCCTCCGGCTGATAACTCAGCGTGATATCAGATGGCGCAAACGCTCTCACACGGACAAAACAATCATAATCGCCTGTATTCTCAACTGAAACATGTTTGCCTCTGCTGTCCACTTCTTCATGCGGGATTGTCTGTGTAAATCCCATATTCATCTGAACAGAACCGCTGGCAGTTGAATAGGTGGTGAAATAAGCCATCGCACCGCCCACCTTCAGGGTACCCACAAGAACAAGCGCTGTCACTGCCATCATCAAAAACGGCTTCTTCAATTGCTTTTTCATTTATCGTTCCCCCTTCCTAGTCTGTGCTGACATTATCGCCAGTGTACTGATACTGTTTGTTCTCATCAAGTTTGAAATTATTCTTCACGCCGTAACCGCCGTTTGGACGGCCATCGTGTGCATTCTCAAATGAAACGCGGACCGCTTCATCTGCAAAAATCGTCACATCATCCGGATCATCGGAAACCTGTGTGTAGCTTGCGCCGCTGTAGGTCTCTCTGACTCTGACTGATGCACCTGCCGGAATCTGATCAATGGTCAGCTGCTGTGATTCCTCACCGGCCCCCATGGTCATCGCTTCAACTCTGCTCTCTGTCTTACCCTCCAGGGTTGTAATATCAATCTGGAAAACAAATGTTGCCTGAGCACCGGATGTGGCATTGAAATCTCTCAACGTCTTGTCGATCACCAGAGAACCATATCTCGGTGTCTGTTCCGGCTTGAGAACTACTTCTGACAATTCGTATACCCATTCATCATTGCCTGTCTGATAATAATAATTATTCGGCAGGGAGATCAGATACGGTGTAAATGTGTACTCATAATTCGTTGTCTGTGCCTTATCCGCCATCACCAGATAAAGTCCTGTGGCCAGATCCCCGGCCTTTCCTTCACCATCTGTCAGTGAAACCTCTGCAGTCGGCTTCGTACTGTCTGTCACCATACCGGCCGCCTCTGTGGCCCGCTTCAGCCATTCATCTGCGGATGTACTATCGGATGCATCCAGTGCGGAAACATCCAGCTGTGCAAAATCTCCGGATGCGGTGTAATCTCCGACTTCACTGATATCCGCCACCTTATACAGCTTCACATCCACCGTTGTTGTACCCAGATCTGCACTGACCTTGTCATCACCACCGGTCTTAAAATCTATGGAGCAATCCTTTTTGCCGGTGTCCACCATATTCGCCGCATTTGCTTTCGGCAGAACCGCAAATGCTGATAACGTAAGGGCACATGCGATCAATAATGCGCAGCTCTTTTTTATACTCTTTTTCATCATCGCTTCATAACCTCCCTCTTCAAATCCAGATTACTCTTTAGGTTGTTTATTTTTCTTCTTTTTTGATAAAAATCTCAAAAGCAGGATCACCAGTAAGGTAACGGCCAGACCAAGAATTGTATAGATCATATAGTAATTCTTAATCGATTCAACCATGGACTCGGAAATCGTTGCCTCCTTGTCCTCCTCACCGTTGTAAGCCACTCTCGTTCCCCTGACAAGGAGTCTGTGAGAATTGACACCATACGGTGTACAGGTAAATAATGTGACCTGATCTTTGCCTTCCTCAATCTTCAATGCATTCTCCAGTGTCTCATGATCATCCTTATCCACCATCGGCAGAATCTGATCCACCTCGTAGGCCAGAACCTGATCTAACACATGGATATAAAACTTATCGCCATTTCTCAACTGGTCAATATCGGTAAATAGCTTGGCACTGGGAAGTCCTCTGTGAGCAGCTACCACGCAGTGGGTACTCTCACCGCCAATCGGAAGCTTCGTACCGTTTAAGTGTCCCACACCTGTCTGCAGCACATCATCGGCTGTCCCGTGGTATATCGCCAGTTTGATATTGATCTTCGGAATGGAAAGATAACCCATGATGCCGTCTCCGGCTTCATTCAATATCTTCCAATATTCCGTACTCTGTAAATCTGTTGTACTCTCGCCAAACACATCACTGTATAGGTTGTTCTGGGTGATTGTCGCATTGAAGGCTTCGGCCCTTTCCCACTCTTGTGTAAAGTCCTCAGGTGTCATATCCTGCACGACACTCTGATAGTTGCTGATCAGCTGACTCTGTCTGTAAGTGTTCCATTGATTGGATACCGTCGGATAGA
>OLPG01000741.1_pt1 | contig 30776 bp, 24 predicted proteins | sample 1672311 | NCBI WGS metagenome assembly OLPG01 (sample SAMEA3136670, study PRJEB25190) | human gut metagenome | biome: human gut; feature: human-associated habitat; material: faeces | place: Austria | collected 2013 | reverse complement strand
CGACATCTCGTAATCGTGCCATTTGTCGCAGCCGCTTTTCGCACGAACAAACGCCCTGTACATCAGCTTCCTCCAGAACGGCTTGTTGCAGTCCACGAATTTCAGCTTGCGGAAGGTCGGCAGGATCAGATTTTCCTCCATCTCTTCAATTTCACGGAACGAAGTAATTGCTTTGCAGACCACATAATAGCTCATGATGGCGATGCAGTCGTAGGTGCCGCCTACGCCGTTGTGAAAATTCTTTTTACCGCCGAGGTCGGTGCGCCACTTGGAAAGAAGCTCTGCGTATCTCAGCTGCACCTGCTCCCAGACCGCCTCGCGCTCCACCTCCGGATAGTGCAGAGTGATTTTCGCCAGAATTTCCTTTTTGCAGGGTTTGGAATATAGCACATGGCAGCTACGGTCAATTTGTAATTCGCTGTCCTTCATCTTCCCACGCCTTTCAGAAAACCGCTCTTTGCATTTTCTTCGGTGTCGTCCGATTCGTCGTAGGCATCATAGGGTGCCGATGGGTCATGTACTCGTTTTTTGAATGGTGAACAGTGCTTGTCTTTGTGGGCAAACGCAAAGGCAAAATTGTCCGTCCATCCCGTGTGACCGGTGATGAAATATGGATGCAGCCCACGTGCGCGCAGTTTCCGCTCCAGCTCCGCCAGTGACTGCACAGCCAGCTTATTGTCCTCCGCCAGCGAGGAAATGAAGCTGTAGCCGCCGTCCGCGCCAAACCACAGCGTGTCGCCGGTAAAAAGGTACTTATCGTCAATGAGGTAGACCATATGTCCCCATGTATGACCGGGAACCAGAAAACACTCGATCCTGACGCCGTCAATGTCAAGTACCTGCCCATCGTGCAGCAGTACCTTTTCGTTGTTGAGCGTGACCTGCGGCAATTTATAGAGATGATAGATGACTTTTCGCCGCTCCTCGCCGGTGAGATACCGGTTCTCGATCTCGCCGATGTACAGATTCGCATTCCGGAACAGCCCCGGACTGTCTGCTTCCACCGCACCCACATGGTCGGTGTCCTGATGGGTGATAAGGATATGGTGTATCGACTTCGGATCAATCCCAAGCCAGCTCATTTTTTCGGCAAGGCGGTCGTAGTTATATCCCGCATCGACCATAATGGTCGTATCGCCTTTGCGGTAGAAGAAGATGTTCGCCACCCATTCGCGCACGCAGGCAACATTCTCGTCGATCCAGCCGGTGTTCAAAGGCTTGAAGATTTCCTTGCCCCGGTACATCCAGCTCATTGCTTTTCTTTGAAATTCCGTTGCTTTTTTCGACATGATCGCACCTCATTTCTGTGCTGTGATGCACAGCCAGCCCTTTTTATTTTTGTGGTTCTGGATCTTACAAAATCCTGCTTGCTCCAGATACGTTTTACCGTTCACAATGCAATGCTTTTTACCAGATGCGCCCACTGCTCCGGGTGACAGGCCAGCAATTCCTCGTGCTGCAAGTTCTGCTCATGGAGAACAGGATGTGCAAAATGCTGCTGATACCGGGCACGATATTTTGCGCCCATTTTCAGGGCGTAAAAAATATGGATTTCGGTACCGGGCACATGGATCTTATCCGGCAGCGGAGTGATAAGATCGGAGTAGAACTGATTTTTACAGCTCTGCATGGTCACATAAGGGCGGGCCTCACCGAACATTTTCAGAAAGGCTTTGACATAATCCCCCGACTCTCTGGCACGCTTATCCAGACGCTTTTGGAGAAATTTTGCCTTAAACTTTCCGTCCCGAACCACAGGGTAGATCAACGGCAGCAGAAGATTTGTCTGCAAGCTTGCCGCCAGCGGCGATGCCTGATCCAGGTCGGAGCTACCCAGAATGCCGTAGTCCATGTGGATGTTCTGCCGTGCCGCCAGCAGCCCCACGAAGGAGCCGCCCAGAGAGCAGCCGTAGGCTGCCCGGATGTGACCACCGCAGTGGTTCTTGAGGTAGGCTTCGATCTTTTTGGTTTCCTCCAGCATGGTGGGAAATTCGGTCTGTTCGGTTTCGTCAAAGCCATCGTAGCTGACACACAGCACCCGGAAGCTGTCTGCCAGAAGCGGAATCACTGCACCGAAATTGCTTTTCCAATGGCAGCAGGTACCCGGTAGCAGCAACAGCACCGGGGCATCCTCTGCACCAAATGTGTAGATTTTCATCGTGATACGTTCCTTCTGTTTTTTCTGCCCGCAAATGGAAGAGACGTGCTTCTTCGTGCAGAGCAGAGCCGCAAGTTAGATAAGGCTAACTTTCAACTTCGTAAAAACCCGCTACTCAGCGGTCCTTCTACAAAAATAATACGCCCTGCTGTTACCTCTGTCAAGAAGTTTAGGCATTTTCGGAGATTCCGAAAGAGATTTCGCTTTCGGCCCCCCAAATCGTCACCCCAGCGCCACATCCAGCACCATCATCACGCTGAAGCCTACCGCAAAAAACATCGTGCCAACGTTCGAGTGCTGTCCCTGCGACATTTCCGGGATCAGTTCCTCCACCACCACATACAGCATGGCTCCGGCAGCAAAGCTGAGCAGATAGGGCAAAGCAGGCACCACGATGCCTGCTGCCAGAATCGTCAGCACTGCCCCAATGGGCTCTACGATGCCAGATAGTACTCCGTCCCAGAACGCCCGGCGTTTTGGCATTCCTTCTGCCCGCAGGGGCATGGAGATGATGGCCCCCTCTGGGAAGTTCTGGATGGCGATCCCAAGGGAAAGTGCCAACGCTCCGGCTGCAGTGATCTGAGCAGTCCCGGCAAGATAGCCAGCATAGACCACCCCCACCGCCATGCCCTCCGGGATGTTGTGCAGCGTCACTGCCAGAACCATCATCGTGGTGCGTTGGAGTTGGCTTTTTGGCCCTTCGGCCTGCAAACTATTCTGGTGCAGATGCGGAATAAGATGATCCAGCAGCAGCAAAAACAGGATGCCCAGCCAGAAGCCCACCGCTGCAGGGAAAAACGCCAGCCTGCCCAGATTTGCAGCCTGCTCCATGGCCGGGATCAGCAGACTCCATACCGATGCCGCCACCATCACTCCGGCTGCAAAGCCGGTGAGGGCACGCTGGATGCCATCGCTCAAAGACTTTTTCAAAAAGAACACACAGCCCGCCCCAAGACTTGTGCCCAGAAAAGGAATCAAGATTCCCCAGAACGCATCTTGCATGATATAGTACCTCCCTGCGGTTAAGTATAACTAACCACATAAAAAGTATACTGCTCTCCGGCAAAAAGGTCAAGCGCTTTGCGGCATACGATTCAGCCGGAAGATGTTGATGCTGTTCACCAACAGCGTATTGCCTTGCGGCCAATCATCGCCATCGAACGAGAACGGACGCTATACCGCGAAAGCCGTGTTGATGATACGGCAATCTCGCTTGCGGAAAAAATCGTAGATACAGAAATCGAGAATGTTTACAGCACCCTTAAACAGCAGAAGATTTCCCAAAGCCATAACGAAAAATTCCGATAAAAGGCCAGCGGCGGCTTTCTTTGCGAAAGCCGCCGCTGTTGTCAAAATGGATACTCTTAGAATTTTCCGCCGGAACTGCCGCCGAAGCCGTCGCTGTCGGTACTCGAGCCGCTCGAGCTGCTCGAGCTGTCGTTCTTGACGGGGTCGTACGTTTCGGTCTCGGTGGTGTGGGTGTAGGTGTCCTCCACCACGGACAGCGCCAGACCCTCGGCGGGCATGTAGGCGTTGGCATGGGTCTGCTCGTTGGCAGTTTTCATCTGCGCATAGAAGATGCCGCAGACAATACACGCTACAGCCAGCGGAATGACAAACACAAACACCCACTTGATCCAACCCTTGGCGGGGTCGTTGCCGCTGTCCAGCGGTGCACCCTTTTCGGCATAGAAATCAAGCGTGTCAGCGCACATTTCTATGTAGGTTTCGGAGGCCTTGTAATACGTTCCGTCCGAGAGCATCGGCACGATCTTATCTTCGATCTGCGCGATGCGGTAGTCGGTAAAGGCGGTCACGCCGCCGCCGTAGGTGATGGTAACATAATCGCGGGAATCCAGCGCAATCAGGAACAGGATACCGCTTTTGCCCTCGCCGTAGCCAAGGTCATAGTCGCGGTACCAATCCTTGGCAAACTCGCGCACGTTCTGCCCGCCGATGTCAGACACCGTCAGCAGGTAGACGTTGACACCGTGTCCGGCACTGGCATCCTGCGCCTTTTGTTCCAATTCAGCGGTCGCTTCGGGTTTGAACAGCTCGTAGGTGTCCATCACCAACGGCATTTCGGCAAACGCCGGTATGGCGCAGAGCAAGCACAGCACCAGTGCCGTAAGCAGAGAAAACAGTTTCTTTTTCATACTCTGTTTTCCCCTTTCAAAGCAGGATGGCAAGCAGGATCATCAGCGGAACACTGATGCCTGCAAACCAGGCGGCCACCTTTCGATTATCAACCGGCAGATCGCCCACCAGCTTGCCGGTCTGCCCATTCATAGCGAACAGATAATCCTTGCCCTGCCATTTGGTGTGCAGCATCCACACCGGCAGCAGCGCGTAGTGCTTGGCGGTGTAATCAATATGGATGTTCTCGCTCAGGGTGCTTACGCTGTTGTAGCCGGTAATGCTGGCCGAAAGCTCGCTGCTGACCGAATTCTGCATCCGGCTGTGGGCGCGGGCCTGGCAGGTGTCGGCGTCCTCGTCGTATTTGTCTGCCATATAGCCCGGCAGGTACGCGGTCGAGAAGGGCTGGAAGGCGCGGTAGTCATAAGGCTCAATGGCGTCCATATGCCCGTTGGGCATCTTGGTCGAGCCGTCCACCGGCACGCCCATGAACTGCGTGGTACCGGCGCGGCGGACATCATAGTGCCTGGTCGTGGTGATGACATAATCGCCGCTGCGGTGGCTGGAGCTGGTCGTGGCTTCATATTGGCCCGAACCGGAGGCGTTGGCATCGAACAGCCAGAACGGGACATACACGCCCTTGATCTCCTCGATATGATTCTGCGAAGAGAAGGCATTTGGCAGGAATCTCTTCCCGCGATAGTATTTTTTCAGTGCGGCCTTGGCGGCGTTCTTATCCAGCACAAACGGCAGGACAAGCTCAGGCCGCTGCATGCCGCTGAACTGCCCCGCGATGACCGTTGGATTGCCGCAGTACGGGCAGCTTGTCGCGGCGGTCGTCTCGTCACAGATCAGCTCTGCGCCGCAGGACGGGCAGGAATAGCTGCGCAGCCCGGCGGCCTCGTTTTCGCTCCAGACGGAGTCTGGCGGCGGTGCTTGTTTATTCTGTGCCGCGGTTTCGGCAGCGGCTTCTTTTTCAGCATAGAGCGCTTCGATCTCAGCAGTATCGTAGCTGCTGCCGCAGAAGTCACACACCAGCTTTCCGCTGGCACCGTCAAAGTGAAGCGGACCGGTACAGGCAGGGCATTGGTAGTTGGTAAGCTGCGTTGCCATTATGCGTCACCTCTCTTTCCTTCGGTTTGCAGCTGCCCTGCCAGATCTTCAAAAAAATCACGCAGGGTGCTGCGCGTATTGCCATCGGCATCCAGATAACGGTAGATGATCTCGTCATCCGGGGCCTTGTAAATCAGGCAAACGCTATCTAACGTTTCATCGGTGATGAATAAGCCGGGAGAATTTTTCTTTTCGTCTGGCAGGCTTTCCAGCCCCAGCTTTTCTGCCAGAGCCAGGGCTTCTTGCCAATGGGTGTCCTCAACAGGGATGTTTTCCAGCTCCACCCATTCATCATCCTTGTAATTGCAGCTGAAAAGGCAGCCGTCAACCGGGTCATTTCTTATGCTGAACCCATAGGTGTCGTCATAGCACATACCGGAATAACTGATGCTGATACCGGTCAGTGTGCCGGGCGGCGCTTTTTTACAGCCGGACATTGTCAGAAAAGCGGCTGCGGCGCAAAGCACCGCAGCGATTTTTTTGCGCATCACTGGCCAAACGGCTTACCGCACTCCGGGCAGAACTTGGGCGGATGGGCCGGGTCATCCGGGGTCCAGCCGCACTGGCTGCACTTGGCGGGAGCCGGGGCGGGCTTGGGGCTGCCGCAGTTGCAGCAGAACTTACCGGTGTTGGAAGTGCCGCAGCTGCATACCCAGCTGGCGGCTGCGGGTGCCGGGGCAGGCTTGGGGCTGCCGCAGTTTGCGCAGAATTTGCCGGTGTTGCCGGTCTGGCCGCAGCTGCAGGTCCAGCCTGCGGGGGCAGAGGCCGGGGCCGGGGCGGGCTGTGCGGCGGCCTGCTGCTGGGCACCCATCTGGTACAGGTTCTGGGCGTTCATACCGCCCGCCGCACCGGCCATATTCATGCCCATAAAGGCCATGGCGGGGCCTGCGCCCTGATTACCGGCCGCGGTCTGCATGGCACTGGCCTGTGCGCCGACAAGATGTGCAGCGGCGCGGGTCGGGTCCATAAAGGCTGCGTTGCGCTGCATTTCCTTGAGCATCTGCTCGTCTTCCTCGCTGGCCTTCACGCTGGAAACGCCGAAGGATACGATCTCGATGCCGCGCAGCTTGCCCCACTTGGCGCTCAGCACATCGTTGAGGGCCTCGGCAAGCTCCATCGTGTGGCCAGGCAGTGCGGAATAGCGGATGCCCATATCGCTGATCTTGGCAAAGGCGGGCTGCAGGGCGGTCATCAGCTCGGATTTTAGCTGCCCGTCGATCTCATCGCGGGTGTAGCCTTCCTCCACATTGCCGCAGACATTGGTGTAGAACAAAATGGGGTTGGTGATGCGGTAGCTGTACTCGCCGAAGCAGCGGATGGCAATGTCGATGTCGATGCCCGCGCGCTGGTCTACCACGCGGAAGGGCACCGGGCTGGGCGTGCCGTATTTGTTGCCCACCAGCTCCTTGGTGTTGAAGTAATAGATGCGCTGATCCATCGGGGCCTCGCCGCCGAAGGTAAAGCGCTTGCCGATGTTCTGGAACACTGCGCCGATGGACTCGGACAAATCGCCGCTGAACAGCGTCGGCGCGCTGCCGGTATCGTAGGTGTACTCACCCGGCTCGGCGCACATATCCACGACCTTGCCCTGCTCCACGATCATGGCACACTGGCCGTCGGCAACGGCCACGATGGAGCCGTTGGAGATAATGTTGTCATTGCCTTTGGTGTTGGCGCTGCGTCCGCTCTGGCGTTTCCAGCCGCGGGTAGCCAACAGGTCAGCTGGCATGGCTTCACAATAAAAGTATTCCTTCCACTGGTCGGCCATAACGCCGCCAGCAGCGCCCATTGCAGCTCTGATAAGTCCCATAATGATCCTCCTATATCAGGGGCGGGCAGGGCCCGCCCCATTTTGTACAGATAAATCAGTTCGTTATTTGTTGGCCAAGGCGGCCTTGTACTCCTCATAGCGGGGCGGCAGCTCTTCGAGCTCCTCGTTCCACTCGGTGCCGTCCAGCCTCATGTAGAAGCTGACCGCACAGGCCGTACCGTCGTCGCCCTCGTAGTCATACATGAACAGCGAGATGCTGTCGTTATACGGGTACAGGTTGAACTTATACGCATCGCTCTCGGTTATGTTCTGGTCAAGCACCCAGTCGTAGCCGTCCAGGATAGGCTCGATATGGTCATCATAGACATTGACCCACATCGTGATGACCGGGTCATCGGGCATACCGTCACGGTAAACCTCAAAGTAGTGGCTGCCGTCATCGCTCTCACCGATGTAGCCCCAGCAATCGTAGGTGTCGGTGTCAAAGTAATCACGGTTCGGTACATTCTTGTAGTTTTCCATCCGGAACCAGCCGTACCAGTTGGTGTTGCCCAAATCATCGTAGGTGTTGCCGTCGTCGTAGGTGTAGGGCGGGTCAGGCTCATCCGGGCCGTCGATCCAGCCGTCGCCGTCATATTCGTCCTCGCCGCCGTCCAGCAAAGCGGGGTCGATTTCAGGCTTGGTGTCGCTGCGCTTAAAGACCATGGTCATACCGTCAAACTCAATGGTCAGCAGGTCACCCTCGCGGGTGTAGGTCATGGCCGGGGTATCGGGGTCGGTCAGCGCGTAGAAGCTGCCGTCCTTCCATTGGAAGGTGACAAAATCCTCCATGTAGGTTTCGCCGGTGCCGTCCGCGCGCAGCTCAATGTAGAAGTCCTCCATATCGACGAGGGCAAGCTCCTCCTTGGAGAGGGTGTACTCGCTGTCGGAGGCGGATTCCAGCACATAGATGCCCACATCGGTATCGCTGCCTGCGGTGGTGCCCTGGGTCATGCTGTCACCGTCCAGAGGCTGCTGCATGGTGCTGCCGGACTTGACGAAGTAGATCGTCACGCCCTGTCCCTGCACATCGTTCAGGGTCAGGATTTCGTCTTGCAGGGTGCCGGTGCAGCTCAGGCCGCCGCAATCCAGCTGGAAGACCCCGCCGTTCAGCGTCCACTTGCCGTAGGACTTGGTGCCGTCCACCGTTACAACGCACTTGCCCTTATCATTCAGGTCCATCAGGAACCCGCTGCCGAAGGCATCCTCGACCTGCGTCACGGAGCCGCCGATCTCGGCGTAGGCTGCTTCCCAGGTGCCCTGATTCGGGTCACCGGCGTTCGGCTTGCCGGTGCGGATAGAGCCGCTAATCATTGTTACGATGATCATAAGCAGGAATATCACCGGGATGGCGATCAGGATCATCCGCTTGGGGGACATTGGTGCGCGGGGGCGCTTGGGCTTGCCGCCGGGGGCCACATTGCCGTAAGGGTTGCCGTCCGTGCCGCCGGGTGGCGGCGGCGTGACAGGCGGTGCGGACGCGGACGGGGGCGTTTTCCCGGCGTAAAGCGGTGCGCCTGCGCCGGTCTGCGGCGGTGTGCCGGGCGCATTGCCTGCGTAAGGATTCGCTGCGTTCGTCCGGGGCTGCGGGGCGGCAGGTGCGCTGCCTGCATAGGGATTGCCGCCGCTTGCCTGCGGCTGCGGGGGCGTCTGTACAGGCTGTGGGGGCGGCGGTGCAGCCTGGGTCGGCTGAACCGGGGGCCGGGGCACAGCTGCGGGCTGTGCGGCGGGCTGCGGTACGGATACTTTTGCACCGCAATTCTCGCAGAATTTAGTACCGGGCTTTAACTCGGCACCACATTGCGTACATGTTGCCATAGTGTCTGCCTCCTTTTATAAAGTAATATTTTAGAACCTTGCTTATTCCTGTGTCATTTCAAACCATACAGATTCCTGCTGCGGCAGGTTCAGAAGGGATTCCCCGCCGATGCGCATTACATTGACGCCGCCGTAATCATAGGGCATCATAGCCAGCGTTTCGCACTGTGTACGCCCTGAATCCATACGGAACAGCGAAACGGAGCAGATCCAGCCTCGGTCATCCATACCAAGGTAGGAGATGCCGCTGTCCCATGTGGCCGGAACCATCTGGCCGTTGGCGTATTCGCCGGTATAGAAGTTCGGCTGATCCTCGCAGATTTCAAACCAGGTGCCGGTCTCCTCACTCACAAAGGAGCCTATCATGCTCGGAATGCTCAGTGGGGCGGTGTTCCAGACAGCCTCCATCAGGTTGAACTTTTCGTTATCGCGGGAAACGCCGTACACGGTCGCGTACTCGGCGCCGTACTCCGCATCGTAGGCCGTACCGGTCTCAAACCGGACAATTCCGTTGATGCCGAAGAGCGGACCGCCGTTGACCATGGTGCCGCACTGTGCGCCGCTGATGACATCAATGTATTCGACATTGCCGTTCTCGGTCAGAAGGAAAACATAAGGGGCGTAGTCCTGCCCGATGCTGGTCATCAGCATCTTTATATAGTCGCCGTAGCAGCCGCTGACCGCAAACTCGGTCTTGTCGCCCAACTCGTACCATTCCTTCATGGTCTGGTAGGTCACAGCGCCGTCAGGGGTAACATAGTCGGTCAGGGCGCGCACCGTTACCTCGCCGGTGGCGGTCACATCGCAGGTAAACCATTCGTCCTGCCCGTGCAGGATCTGGCCGCTGGCCTGCCGCTTGTTGGGGTCAACCTGAACATCTGTCCAGTACATTCCCGACCCGGCGGGGGTGTACATCGGCACGGTGACCACCAGACCGCCGGTATAGTACGGATACAGAGAATAATAGGTAAATACATTGTCAAGCTCGCTCAGGCTTTGCACGCGCATCTGGTTCAGCTCGGCGGCATAGGTGGGGTCATTGCCGCCATAGTGAAGGTCAAAATACTGCGCTGTGGCGCGCTGCAGCGCGTTCAGGGTCTTTGCGCTGTCGGTGTAGCCCATGTATTCCAGCAAATCCAGATTGGTAAGTTCCTGCCCTGTGGCAAAGTTGTAATGGTAGCTGCCCACATCGTCGTTGAACATCCTGTCGGAGCTGGTGATTTGCAGGCTCAGCACGGGGCCGTTCCAGTTGCTGACCCAGATGATGTAGCTTGTATCGATAAAGTCATTGCGGGAACGGGCATCCAGGGCACGCTCCACCAGATAGCCGTATCGGTAGTCGATTATCGCGTTGATGTGCTTGGCGTCCTCGGTGTCATCGTCGATCTGCGGCACTTCATAAAAATAGGTGTCCTCGATGCCGTAGGGGTCGGTGTAGGTAAAGCGCTCGCTGTACAGCGGGATAATGCGGGAATCATCCAGCCTCCGGCTGTTTTGCGGCTTGGCGGCGGCTTCGTCCTTCTGAACGGTCGGGGTCGTATCGTCGGACGACTCGACTGTCGGTTCCGTTATCGGGGCGGAAACCGACGGGGTGCCGGAAGATGCCGAGGCAGGCGGGGCATTGCTGCGCCCGCAGCCCGTTGTGATCAGCAGCAGGGCCGCCGCCGTCAGGGATAGCAGTTTTTTCATGGTCGGTTCACCTGCCTTTTCGTTGCGGGTAGTGTGTGTCAGCGATTGCCTTAGCCAAAGGTAACGCTGTTCAGAATGGTGTCGCCCTCGGTGCCGGGGTCAATGTCTACGCCGGAGATCTTGATGGCCAGCCAGCCGCCGGTGGGCATCTCGCCGTAGTATTCCGTCCACAACATACCTACGTTTTTGTAGGTACGTCCGGCCATCTCCACGCCGCCGATGGTGCGCGGGGCAAGCTCCTCCACGTTTTCAAAGTCGTCGTAATAATAGTTGATCTTGTCCAGCCCGCTTTTCAGTTCAAAGGTTATGCGCGGGTCTCCGGAGAAGATATGGCTGGGGTCATCGGTCGGGAACAGCTTGATATCCGCGAAACGGGGCGAAACGGACTTGTACCAGCCCTGGTCGGGGCAGGTCACGTTGAGCACCAGCGTATAGTCCGAACCGAATGCCTCCAGGGTCTGGGTGTTCAGGCCGGCGGCCGATGGATAATCGGGATTTTCTGCAGGAGCGGAAGCAGGGGCCGGTTCGGCGGTAGCTTCCGGCTCCGGCTCTGCAGCAGGTTCCGATGCAGGTTCGGATGCAGGCTCGGATGCAGGCTCGGATGCCGCGTTGGTCTTGGGCTCTGCCGGGGTCTCCGTCTGGGGTTCAACAGCCGGTTCGGCGGCCTGCGCTTTCAGGTCGGATAAACCGGAATTGACCTCTTTGGTCACATCCCCCTTGGAGCAACCGGCCAAAGCCATAAGCATCATGGCTGCCAATACGGCAGCGAGCGTTCGTTGTACTTTTTTCATAGCTGTCCTCCTTTTGGTCATAAAGTGTCCATCATAGCGCTCAGATAGGCAGGCGAGACGGAAGCGTAGACGAAATCATCGACAATATGGTCCTTTTTTGCCAGGCACACGGCGGTGGCCAGCTCGGGATATTCGGCCTCATCCACAAGCAGTACCGTTTTGCAGTGCGGGCAGACATCCCGCAGGTCGTTTGCCAGCAGCAGTCTGTCCTGCAGGGTGCGCGGCGGATGCGGGCAGACCTCCAGCAGCAGGACATCCGCCCTGCAGGAACGGCATAGCTTTACAATATCCTTCGTCTTAGGACCAGCGTTTTGCACCTGGAAGTCCGGCCCGCCCTGTTTCAGTGCCATTGTCAATGCGCTCGTCATCACAGAGTATTGCGCGTCCAAAACGATCCTCCGCACGGCGTAGCCCTCCTTTCCTGCAAAGAATACGATTTGTCAACTTCATCATACAGGAATCGGACGATTTCTGCCCCCACCATTTGGATAGTTTTTTGGACTTTTTTCTGCTTTTTTAGTACTATTGCAAAAAAGTGCAGATTGCGTCATAATGATACTGGAAAGAAACCGACGGATGATCTCCCCTTTGGAAAGGACAGGCACTATGACAAAGGTACGGCTTGGCAACCTGTGTTTAGCCGCTGCGGTTGCAGGGGTGATTCTCTGCGCTGTCCTGATGCGGGCGTTTTATATGCCGTATTCCGGCTTTTGGCGCACGGTGCTGTATAATATTCTGATCTTTTCCTGGGCGGTATCGGTCTGGTGGCGTATCCTGCACGCACAGACCCGCCGCTGCCTGCTGGGTGCTGCCGCCCTGATGCTGTTCTGGCTGGATATCCGCCTGATCCGCTATGACTTTGCCCAGACGCCGGAGATGCTGCGGCGATTGTGGTATGCGTACTATATCCCGATGCTGCTGATCCCGACCCTTGCACTTTATACGCTTTTCTTTTTGGATCGGGGGCAGTCCGCCCCGCTGTACAAGTACCGGTACGTGATTTTTGTATTCCCTGTGGTACTGTTCAGCCTGGTGCTGACAAACGACTGTCATCAGCTTGTGTTTGCGTTCCCACCCGGGCAGGAGGTACTGGGCAGCCCCGATTACACCTATCGGTTCGTATATTACCTCTGTCTGCTGTGGATATTTTCCTGTGCCGTGTTCACGGTGGTGTACCTTGTACGGCGCTGCCGTATTCCGCATACAAAGCGCATCCTCTGGCTGCCGCTTGTGCCGATTTTTTTTGCCACCCTCTATGCTTTACTGTACAAGCATATTTTAAATGTGCCGTGGATGCATGCGATCGCCGGTGATATGACCGTGGTGCAATGCCTGACCTTTACAGCGTCCTTTGAGGCGTGCATCCGGTGCGGGCTTATCCAATCCAATATGGGGTATGCCACGCTGTTTGAGGTATCTATGGCCAAGGGTCTGATCACGGACCGGGCGTTTGTGCCTGTGCAATGCTCCATGCAGGCAGCGCCGCTCCATGAGGAGCAGCTGCGTCAGGCGCTCACTGGCAGTGTCCAGTTGGATGCAACGACCCAGCTTCACGGCCACCCGATCCGGAAAGGCTATATTTTCTGGCAGGAGGACATCACCGAACTGGTGGCTCTGCTGGAGGAGTTACGTTTCACGCAGGAGGAATTGCATGACATCGGGGACATCATACAGGCGGAAACAGCCCAGAAGGCACAATGGCTGAAGCTGAGCGAGCAGAACCGGCTGTATGACAAAATCGAGACCGTCACAGCCCGCCAGCTGGCACGGATACAGGAATACCTGATCGCGCTCAAGGCCACGGACGATATCGATACTGCCCGGCGGTTGCTGAAGCACATCGTCATTTTGGGAACCTATATCAAGCGGCGCAGCAACCTTGTTTTTGTCTGCGACAAAGCGGAGGACATCGACACCACGGAGCTGCGGCTGAGCCTGTTTGAATCGGCCGAGAGCCTGCGCCTGAGTGATATACGCTGCGCCGTGCAGATTGCCGACACAGCAAAGATTTCCCCTGCATCCGCCGTGGCAATCTATGACGCCTTTGAAGCCATCATAGAAGCGACCCTGCCGGGATTGCAGGAGATCCTTTTCTGCGCCGAGCATACGGCGCAGGGCTGGGGGCTGCGCTGCAGCGTTCAATGCACCGACGCGCCCGCTGCGCTGCCCGGCCTGCCGCAGATGCAGCTTGAACGGGATGATGACGGGCTTTTGTATTTCACGATGTTTCCGGCAGAAGGAGGCGGCCTATGATTCCCCGAATCTCCCGCAACGCCGTCAAGGAAGGCTTTGACACGCTGCCGGCGGCCATCTGCTACTTTGACCGCAATGGTCTGTTGCGTCTGATCAATCACAGGATGCAGGAAATCGCCGCAGTCCTCTGTGGCCGGGATCTGCAGACCTTTACGGATCTGGAGCAGGCGCTGCGCAGTCCCGGCGGCGGTGTGCGGCTGCGCGATGAGGCCGCCCGCATCTACGAATTCCCGGACGGAACGGTATATCATTTCACGGTGCGCCCTGTTCAGGACAAATACGGTATACCGTACACCGAGGTGATGGCCACCGATGTCACCCAGCTGGCTACATTGCATGCTGCACTGCAGCAGGAAAACGAGCGCCTTGCCGATGCGAACCGCCGCGCAAAGCGCTTATATGACAATATGCCCGACATTGTGCGGGAGGAAGAAATCCTGAAAATGAAGATGCGGGTGCATGACGACATCGGCCATACCCTGCTTGCCGCACGGCGCGCACTACGGCATGAGCATGACCTCGCCCGGCTCAGGAGTGAAGCTGCGAAGTGGGAAAGCTCCATCTCCCTGCTATGCCGCGCCCGGCAGGAGAATGCTGCAGAGGACCCGCTGAGCTATATGCAAAGGCGGGCGGCTGTTCTGGGTGCAGCCGTACAGCTGCGCGGTGCGTACCCTGCGGCACGCGCCACCCGCGAGCTCTACGCACTGATCCTGCGGGAGTGTACCTCCAACGGTGTGCGGCATGCGGGCGCCACGGAATTGTACGCCGATTCCGAGCATCGGCCACAGGCATGGCACCTTTGCATCACGAACAACGGCGCACCGCCCAGGGCGGAGATAAAGGAAGGCGGCGGGCTTTCCTCGCTCCGCCGCCGTATTGAAAAAGCAGGGGGTACAGTAACCGTACATTCCCTGCCTGTATTTGTTCTGGAAGTCACCCTGCCCGATAAGGAGAGCACTTATGATACGCGTTATGATCGTTGAGGACCAAAAGCTGGTACGGAGCCTGCTTGAAAGCTATATTCAGAACGAGGACGGGTATCAGCTTGCTGTGTCTATCCCCAGTGCTGCAGAGGCTCCCATCCTGTGCGATACCGAGGACATCGACCTTGTGCTGATGGATGTGCAGACAGAACACCGCGAAAACGGCCTGGCCGCCGCCAAAAAGATACGAGAAGCGCACCCGGAAATCAAGATCGTGGTGGCGACCTCGCTTATTGACACACAGGTCTTGGCACGCGCAAAAGCCGTGGGCGCGGACAGCCTGTGGTATAAGGACGGCGATGAAGGGACCCTGATGCAGGTCGTGCGCCGCACGATGGCAGGGGAGCATATCTTCCCCGATGCACCGCCCAGCGTGGAGATCGGCACTGCCATGAGCGCCGAGTTCACCAAAGGAGAGATGAAGGTCCTGCGCTGTCTTGTGCGCGGGCTGTCCTATAACGAGATTGCAAAAGAACTCGGCATCGAGCCATCCACCGTGAAGTTCCACGTCATCAATATGCTGCAAAAGACGAACTTAGAGAATAAGCTCCAGCTTGCCATTGCCGCCACCGAAGCCAAATTGGTGGTAGAGTTGTCAGATACCTGAACCGTTATTCCATAGCAAACGGTGCGTAAAAATAAAGCACCCGGGAGGGCTGAATCCCTCCCGGGTGTTTCAATTTAGAACCGCTCCACGCCATCACTCGTTACGCGCGCGTAGACGAGGGGCGGAAGCGTCGGCGGCTCATCGCGGATGACAAGGCCGCCGCGGTACATTTCCTCGGCTGCGGCAAACAGGCTCTCGTCGTCGGCATAGAACGTGCAGATGCTCTCCCCTGCCTTGACGTAGTCGCCCAGCTTTTTGTGCATCGTAATGCCCGCGGCAAAGTCGATGCTGTCCTCCTTCTTGATGCGGCCCGCGCCCAGCAGTACGCTGGCATTGCCGATCTTCTCGACGTCGTTTTTGTAAATATAGCCGTCGGCGGGGGCGGTCAGCTCATAGCTGTACTTTGCCTTTTGGAACTTGTCGGCGTCGCGCAGTACGCTGGTGTCGCCGCCCTGCGCGGCAAACATCTGGCAGCACTTTTCAAACGCGGAGCCGTCGGCAATGACGCTCTCGGCCAGCTTACGGCAGGTAGGCATATCGCCCTTGCCCGCCAGCACCAGCATGTTGCTGGCCAACTGCAGGCAGACCTCGGTCAGGTCCGCGGGGCCCTTGCCCTGCAGAACAGCCATGCTCTCGGCTACCTCCAGTGCATTGCCGATGTTGTGGCCGAGAGGCTTGTCCATATCGGTGATGAGCGCCGCGACCTTGCGGCCATGCGCCGTGCCGATGGCGACCATCTGGCGGGCCAGCTCCAGCGCACCGTCCAGGTCCTTCATGAACGCGCCGTCTCCCATCGTGACATCGAGCAGGATTGCGTCCGAACCGGCGGCCAGCTTCTTGGACATGATGGAGGACGCGATCAGCGGGATGCAGCCGACGGTGGCGGTCACATCGCGCAGGGCGTACATCTTCTTGTCGGCGACGGCGATCTTGCCGCTTTGGCCGATGACCGAAATGCCGATCTCGTTGACCTGCCTGAAAAATTCTTCCTGCGTCAGGCTCGTGCGGGTGCCGGGGACAGCCTCCATCTTGTCAATCGTGCCGCCCGTGTGGCCGAGGCCGCGCCCGCTCATCTTGGCGATCTTGACACCGCAGGCCGCCACGATGGGCGCAATGACCAGCGTCGTCTTGTCACCGACGCCGCCGGTGGAGTGCTTGTCGGCCTTGATGCCCGCGATGGCAGACAGATCGACCATGTCGCCGGAGTGGGCCATGACGTCGGTCAGCATGGCGGTCTCCTCGTCAGTCATGCCGCGCAGGTAGATGGCCATGAGAAGTGCCGACATCTGGTAGTCGGGCACATCGCCTGCCACATAGCCGTTGACGGCGAAGGACAGTTCTTCATGGTTCAGCGTACCGCCGTCGCGCTTCTTGGCGATAATATCGTACATTCGCATAGTTTTTCTCCTTGTAAAAGGCAGGCCGCCCGGCTGGGATACCGGGCGGCCTGCTGTGATTTGTGATTAACGGCTGCCCTTGTCGTAGGGAATGCCCTCGGCCTTCGGGGCCTGGGAGTTCTTAGAGGTGAAGATCAGCACGATCATCGTGACGATATACGGCAGCATCTGGTAGAAGTTCGAAATTTCCTTGACGCCCTCAAACTTCGGCAGGAAGGTCAGCGTGGCGTTCAGCGCAGCAATGACCTTGAACAGCGCGAAGAACAGCGACGCGCCGAGGATCGGCAGCGGTTTCCAGTTGCCGAAGATCATAACGGCCAGCGCCAGGAAGCCGTAGCCGCCAACGTCGGAGTTGAAGCCGGAGCCGGCTGCCAGCGTGTAGGCCAGGCCGCCGATGCCGCCCAGGAAGCCGGAGATCAACACACCGGCGTAGCGCATCTTGTAGACGTTGATGCCGACAGAGTCCGCCGCCTGGGGATGCTCACCGCAGGCGCGCAGCCGCAGACCGAAGCGGGTCTTGTACATGACGATGTAGGCCGCGATGAACAGGACGATGGCAACGGGGGTCGTCAGGTAGAAATACTTGAAAATCAAGTTGTTCCAGAAGCTGGGGCCGTCCACCGGGGCGAGGCCGAAGGTATCGCGGGTGATGCGCACCCAGTTGGGAATGAAGATCGTGGTCAGGCCCTGGCCCTGGATGGCCCAGGTCATGACGACGGCGAAGGCGGGCGCAAACTGGTTCAGCGCCGTGCCGCCGATGGTCTGGTCGGCCTTCAAGTTGATGGCCGCAAAGCCCAGCAGCAGCGAAAAAATCATGCCGGTGACGCCCGCCACCAGAATGGCAATGAACATCGACAGCTGCGGATGTGCGGGACCGAAGCCGCTCTGGTCCAGGCCCTGCAGCGTAAAGCAGGCGAACAGCGCGCCAATGATCATCATGCCCTCAAGTGCGATGTTGATGACACCGGAATGCTCACTGAACATGCCGCCCATGGCGACGAGCAGCAGCGGCACTGCGAACAAAATGGTCATACTGATAATGTTGGCAGCGATCATCATTTTGCAGCACCTTCCTTTCCCTTATGGCCGGAGACCGCCTTGGTAATGATGCCGCGCATCAGCAGGGCAAAGGCCGCCAGATAGATGATGACGGCAATGACGATGTCAATGGTCTCGGACGAGTAGGCGGGCTGCATGGCGGCACCGCCGACCTGGATATAGCTGATAAAGAGCGACGCAAAAATCGTGCCGATGGGGTTGGAGCTGGCCAGCAGGGCGACAGGGATGCCGTTGAAGCCCATGCCGAGGATGGATTTTTCCAGCACGTATTGGCCCGTACCGGCCAGGTAGTAGATGCCGCCGCCGATGCCGGACAGTGCGCCGGAGATGACCATGGACAGCACGATGTTGCGCTTGGAGTTGATGCCCGCGTACTGGGCAGCGTCGCGGCTCAGGCCGCAGGCCTTCAGCTCATAGCCGAAGGTCGTCTTTTGCAGGATGACCCAGACGAGGATGGCAAAAATAATCGTGATGATGATGGAAATATTGATCCAGCTCGAGTTACCGAACAGTGCCGCAAACGGCCCCCTGGGCAGGATCGCACCGGGGTTTGCAACGTTCAGCGCGGCGGTGCGGTCCGAGTTAGACGCGCCCCAGCCGGAGGCCAGCATATTGGGCATATTGGCCAGCAGCAGATTGACGAGGTACATGCCGATCCAGTTGAACATGATGGCGGTGATGACCTCATTGACGTTGAAATACGCCTTGAACAGGCCCGGGAAAACGCCCCAGATCGCACCGCCGACAGCGCCCGCCAGCAGGCAGACGTACCACGGCAGCTGGAATTGAATGGCGCACAGCAGCGAGAAGAAAGCGCCCATCGTGTACTGGCCGGACGCACCGATGTTGAACAGGCCCGTCTTGAACGCAAAGCCGACGGACAGGCCGCACATCATCAGGGGTGCCGCCTGGTACAGCACCTTGCCGAGCTTGTCCATGTTGGAAAAGCCGGTGGCCAGCATAGCTTTCATGCCGCCCACGGCGGCGCCGGGATTCAGCAGGACCAGCAGTACAAAGCCCAGCACCAGACCGACGACGATGGACAAAAGGCTGGCCAGGACCCCTACAACGGCGGGACGCTGCAGAAGCGGCTGTTTATTCTGTTTGCTCATGCTTTCGCCTCCCCTTGCTTTTTGGCACCGGCCATATACAGGCCCAGTTCCTCGACGGTGGTCTTTTTCGGGTCGAATTCACCGACGATCTCCCCCTCGTAAATCACGAGGATGCGGTCAGACAGGTTCATGACCTCGTCCAGCTCAAGGCTGACGAGCAGGACCGCACGGCCCTTGTCGCGCTCGGCCACGATCTGTTTGTGGATATACTCGATCGCGCCGACGTCAAGGCCGCGGGTGGGCTGCACGGCAACGAGCAGCTGCGGGTCCTTATCGACCTCGCGGGCGATGATAGCCTTCTGCTGGTTGCCGCCGGACATGCTGCGGGCAATCGTCGCAGGGCCCTGGCCGCTGCGGACATCGTATTGCTTTATCAGGCGCTCGGCGTACTGCAATACGGCGTTCTTTTTAATAAAGCCGTGGTTCTGGAACTCCGGCTGCCAGTAACGCTGCAAAACCATGTTGTCGGCCAGCGTGTAATCCAGCACCAGACCGTGCTTGTGGCGGTCCTCCGGGATGTGGCTCATACCGGCCTTGCTGCGCTCGCGGATGGGGGCATTCGTGATGTCCCTGCCCTCGAGTCTGATGGTGCCGGACGTGGGCTTTTCGAGGCCCGTAATACCGTAGATCAGCTCGCTCTGGCCGTTGCCGTCGATACCGGCAACGCAGACGATCTCGCCCGCGCGGACGTTGAAGCTGACGCCGCGGACGGCATTGTTCTTGTGGACCTTGCTCGGCACGACGAGGTTCTCGACCTCCAGGATCGGCTTGCCGACCTCGCAGGGCTTCTTATCGACGGCAAACTGCACGTCGCGGCCAACCATCATCTTGGACAGTTCCTCTTTCGTGGTGTCCTTGATGTCAACGGTGCCGATATACCTGCCCTTGCGCAGGACAGAGCAGCGGTCAGAGACTGCCATGATCTCGTTGAGCTTGTGGGTGATGAACAGGATGCTCTTGCCCTCGGCCTTGAAGCCGCGCATGATGTCCATGAGCTCGTCAATTTCCTGCGGGGTCAGAACCGCCGTAGGCTCGTCGAAAATCAAAATTTCATTGTCGCGGTAGAGCATTTTCAGGATCTCGACACGCTGCTGCATGCCGACGGAGATGTCGCTGACCAGCGCGTCCGGGTCGACCTTCAGACCGTACTTTTCGCTCAGGGCCATGACCTTTTTGCGGGCCTCGTCCTTCTGCAAAAAGCCGTGCTTTGTGTCCTCAACACCCAGGATGATGTTGTCGAGCACCGTGAAGCACTCCACCAGCTTGAAATGCTGGTGCACCATGCCGATGCCCAGTGCGTTGGCATCGTTCGGGTTGTTGATCTTGACCTCCTGTCCGTTTTTCCGTATCGTACCCTGCTCCGGCTGATACAGACCGAACAGCACACTCATCAAGGTGGATTTACCGGCGCCGTTTTCGCCCAGCAGGGCGTGGATCTCACCCTTACGCAGCTGCAGGGTGATGTCGTCGTTGGCTTTGATGCCGGGGAACTCCTTGGTAATGTGCAGCATTTCGATGACATAATTATCTGCCAATCGTTGCACTCCCCTTTCAATGTGTACGGGCTTGTACACAAATTCTTACACTATATTATACAGAAAAATCGCGCCATGTACAATAGAATCTGCACAAAAAGTAGCCGAAATTTGGCAAAACAGAACAAAAACCACCCTGCGCGAGGTGCGCAGGGTGGTTAAAAATCATACTTTTAAAGCCTTATCAGCTCTGGTAGTCAACCGTGATGGTGGTGACAGCGGGCTTGACATCGGCGTCATAGCTGTCGTCGATGGCCAGGGTGCCGTCCACGATGGAGGCGTACATGGAATCGTACTGCTCCTGGGTGAACTTGGTGAACTTGGAGGTGCTCATCGGCAGGCCGACGCAGCTCTCGGCAGCGCCGAGCTTGGTCTCCTTGCCGGAGTAGGTCTCGCTGAACTTCCAGCCGTTGTTCATAGCGTCGGTCAGAGCCTCGTTCACGGACTCAGCCAGACCCTTCATAGCGGAGGTGACGACCGTGTTGAACTGGCCGGACTGGTCAACGTCAACGCCGATCATCTTGCCGCCGTTGGCCTGCGCAGCAGCGTCGCAGCTCTGGCAGACGGGACCGCCGCAGGCAAAGACGACCTCGGTACCCTCGGAGTACCAGCCGTCCATCTTGTTCTTGACCTCATCGGTAGCTGCGAAGCCGCCAGAGTACCAGTACTTGATGTTGACATCCGTAGCGCCGATCTCCTTGGCAGCGGCGTCAGCGCCCTGCACGAAGCCGTAGCCGTAGCGGATAACTGCGGGGACAGCCATGCCGCCCAGGAAGCCCAGCTCCTTGTAGCCGTCATAGACAGCGGCATAACCGGCCAGGTAGCCGGCCTGCTCCTCTTTATAGGTGATCAGAGCGGTGTTGGCGGTGGGAGCCTTGTCGCCCAGGTCGCTGGCGGAAACGTCCAGAGCCAGGAACTGCACGTCAGGGTACTTCTCCTGAGCCTCGGCGATGGCATTGCCGAACAGGTAGCCAGCGACGACGATGGACTTAGCACCGTCGTTGACAGCGTTGTCCATCTGCTCCAGACGGGCAGCGTCGGAGTCCTCGGTGGGACGGTAGTAGTTGGCGTTCAGGCTGTTTGCAGAGCAGAAATCCTGCACGCCCTGCCAGGTGTACTGGTTGAAGGACTGGTCATCGATGTTGCCGACGTCGGTAACAAAGGCGACATCGGTCTTGCTGCCGGAGGTGGAAGCGGCAGCCTCAGAGGTAGCCTCCGTCGTGGTGCTCGTGGCGGTGCTGGCGGAAGAACCGCCGCAGGCAGCCAGAGAGAGCGCCATGCTGGCAGCCATTACAAAAGCGAGAAACTTTTTCATGGTTTTGATCTCCTTAGGTTGTTTTCAATTGCGCAGCAGGGCGGTTCCCTGCCGCTTTGCTTTCAGTATACCGCATTTGCGCTGTTAATTCAATGACAAAACGGCGTAAAAAACATTACAAAAGCATAACAAAGCGCAGCCTCCTGCCTCTCTCGGCGAGGGAGGTGCCCCGCAGGGGCGGAGCCCTCTCACAGAGGGGGTCAAGTGGGGGTTACAGCAGGCGGTTCACCGTGACGTTCGGGGTTTCCGGCAGCGTATCCAGATCCGAGTAGGCATCCACCTTCAGGACGCTGGTGCGCAGCTCCTCATACAGCGTGCGGTAGTCGTCCTGCGTGAAGCTGTCAAACCGCCAGGGTGCCCCGGCCACCAGCGCGACTTCGCCGTTCGTGAAGCTGGCCTTCTCGGTTTGGCCACCGGTCTGGCCATTCCAGGTGCCCGCCGCAAAGAAGGTGTACAGCTGACGCTGCACGGCAGCGTTGTAGCACTTGATGGCGCTGCCCAGCACGCGGTCCCCCAGCTCTGTGTTGTCATAATCCGTCGTGATCGCCTTGCCGCCGGTCTGGTTGACGGCGCCGGACACACCCTCGTACAGGTTGCCGCCGCTGACCATAATAAGCGACGTACCGTTATTATACCAGTCGATCATCCGCTGGGTAATGGCGTCGTTATTCTCATAGGTATCGGTGAACCAGGTCTGCAGGGTGACATACTCGCCCTGCAGCTCGGCAGCGGCCTCCGCGCCCTGCAGAAAGCCGGTGCAGTACCGCACAATGCCCGGTATCTCCCGCGCGCCGATGAAGCCGAGCGTGGTGTAGCCATCGGTCACAGCGGCGTACCCGGCCAGATACCCGGCCTGTTCCTCCTGAAAGAGGACGCAATGGACAAGGCTGGCCGTATTGTAAGCGCTATAGTCGTCGCTGTGAGGCTCGCTGTCAAACAGCAGGTAGTGGACGTCAGGGTAGTTTTCCTGCATACGGTAGAGCGCCGCGCCCATGGTGTCGCCGCGGCAGACCACGAGCTTTGCGCCGCTCTCGGCGGCAGCGCGCAGGGCGGCCTCGGCCTCGTCTGCGGTGTTGCCCGCGGCAGTCTGGGCGTCGGCGGTATAACCGTACGTGTTGGCGAACGTCTGTATGCCCTGCCACAGCATGGCATCCTCGCCGGATTCCGTGCCGTCGGGGCCGGTCACCAGCACGACGGACTCTCCGCCGGGCAGTGTGGCCGCCGGGTCATCGGGCTGGTAGACAAAGGTCGCGTCGTTCGTCGGGGCGGTTACAGTGTGCTGCTCCTGCGCGGTGCTGGCAGCCTCCGTATCCTTGCAGGCGGTCAGCCCTGCCAGCAACGCCAGCGTCAGAAGCAGTGCTAAGAATTTCTTCATGTGGTAAGGGAACTCCTTTGGTTTTCTGAAAAAGCCTCCCCTTGAGGGGAGGTGGCCCCGCAGGGCCGGAGGGGTGGGCGGGAGACTCCGCATAAATCGTGCGGCACCCAGCCACCCCTCACCCGCTGCGGAGGGAGCTCCCCTCAAGGGGAGCCAAAGAAAGTAATTTTACTCCAGATTTGCCGGGCCGAAGCCGTAGGGCAGCAGGTCGCCGAGGGTCGTGACGATGTAATCGTCCTCACTCCTGGCCATGATGACGGTCAATTTGGGGCCGCCGAACTCATAGAGCGCCTGACGGCAGACTCCGCACGGGCCGGTGACGAGGGTGTTCGTCTCCCCCACCTTGCTGCCGACGATGGCGATGGCGTCAAACTCGCGCACACCCTCGCTGACGGCCTTGAACAGAGCCGTGCGCTCGGCGCAGTTCGTGGGGGTGTAGCTCGCGTTCTCAATATTGCAGCCCCGGAACACCTGTCCGTTTTTGCCGCGCAGCGCCGCGCCCACGTGGAAGTGGGAGTACGGTACATAGGCGAACTTCTGCGCGGCGAACGCCTCGCGGATGAGCGCCTGAATCTCAGCCTTTTCCATGCTCACTTCTCCAGAAATGCGTCAACGCCCAGCGCGACCTTCATCATGGCGGTGAAGCTGGTCTGGCGCTGCTCGGCAGTCGTGATCTCCGGCGAAACAAAGCTGTCGGAGATCGTCAACAGGCAGGCGGCTCGCTTGCCCAGGACCCTGGCGTTGTGGAGCAGCGCAAAGCTCTCCATCTCGACGGCCAGGCAGCCCTTTTCGTCGCGCAGTTTTTCCCAGTAGGTCGGCTTCTCGTCGCTGGGCTGGCGGTAGAACACGTCGGAGGAATGGATGTTGCCCTCGATCAGCGGAATACCGGCAGCCTTGGCGCTGGCGCGCAGGGCATCGTTCAGCGCGGCGCTCGGCGTCTGGATGTCGTCGGTGTCGCCGCTCTGGGTCACGGCGTAGTTGCTCTCGGAGTAGGCACCCGTGGCCAGCACCACGTCAAACAGTTTTGCCTTGTCGGTGTAGGAGCCGGCGGAGCCGATGCGGATGATGTTCTCGACGCCGTACTGGGTGTACAGCTCGTAGGAATAAATGCCGATGGACGGCATGCCCATGCCGCTGCCCATCACGCTGATGGGGCGGCCCTGATAGGTGCCGGTGTAGCCGTACATACCGCGGACGTCGGTGACAAGGCGCGGGTCCTCGAGGAAGGTCTCGGCAATGAATTTGGCGCGCAGCGGGTCGCCGGGCATCAGGACGGTCTTGGCGAAATCGCCGTTTTCGGCGCGGTTATGAGGGGTAGACATGAAAGCACTCTCCTTTATTTTGTAATATTGGTAGATACAGTATACCACACTTTCGCCGTTTGTGGTAAACTAAAAGCAAGAAATTTTGTGAAAGAGGCATTTTATCATGCAGATACCCCATCACTGCACCCTTTGCCCCCGGGCCTGCGGGGCGGACCGTGCCGCAGGGCAGCGCGGCTTTTGCGGGGCAGACAACACCCTGCGCGTGGCCCGCGCCGCCCTGCACCACTGGGAGGAGCCGTGCCTGAGCGGCGACCCGAACGCCGAAACCGGGAGCGGCACGGTATTTTTCAGCGGCTGCACGCTGAAATGCTGCTATTGCCAGAATTACCCGATCAGTCAGGGCGAGGTCGGCAAGGCGATTTCTGTGGAGCGGCTGACCGAGATTTTTATGAATTTGCAGAACGGCGGGGCGAAAAACGTAAACCTCGTCACGGCATCGCAGTATCTGCCGTGGGTCACTGCCGCGCTGGATGCCGCGCGGGCGCAGGGCTTTTCCCTGCCCGTCGTCTACAACACGGGCGGGTATGAGACGGTGGACGCCGTCAGGGCGCTGGCCGGGTATGTGGACATCTGGCTGGCGGATTACAAGTACGCGGACGGTGCGCTGGCAGCGGAGCTTTCCGCCGCGCGGGACTACCCTGCCGTGGCGGACGCAGCGCTGCGGCAGATGCTTTTGCAGACCGGCGCACCGGTGTACGACGCGGACGGGTATTTGCAGAAGGGCGTCATTGTGCGGCATCTGGCCCTGCCCGGCCACGTGGCAGACAGCAAGGCCGTGCTGCGGCGGCTGGCAGCGCTGCGGGAGGAAACGGGCGTAGAATTTATCCCCAGCTTAATGAGCCAGTTTACACCTTTTTATAAGGCGGCAGAGCACGGCCTCGGGCGGCGCATCACGACCTATGAGTACCGGCAGGTCATCGACGAGGCCGTGCGGCTGGGACTGACCGACGGATGCATGCAGGAAAAGAGCAGTGCCCGGGAGGAGTATACACCGCCGTTTGATTTGGAGGGGGTGTAAGCTCACCCAAAAGCCTCCTCCGCTTGCGGGGGAGGTGGCCCGAAGGGCCGGAGGGAGGGTGGCCGCAGGCTGCCGCTCCCCCACCGCCTGCGGGCGGAGCTCCCTCGCAAGCGAAGGGGCCTTAGGAATTGTGAGGTTCTTCATGTTATTTTCCGTTTTCTATCTTTCCCTGTTCCTCTCCGTCGGTCTGCTGCTGGCCCGGCGGGCGGTGCCGGACGGGTCGGCGGCGGTGATCGTGCCGCTGGGCTGCGGGTTCGGCGTGTCGCTGCTGGCCGTGCTGCCTGCACTGTTTGCGGTGGTACTGGGCTTTACACTGCCCGCCGTCGCGCTGGCGGCAGCGGCCGCGGCGGGCATCGGGGCAGCGCTTTTGTACCGCGGCACGCGGCTGCGCGGCATGGCGAAGGACCCCGACAGCGGGGCCCTGTGGGCCTGCCTGCTGCCGGTAGTGCTCATCACGCTGTATCTGCTGCACACCCACGTTCTGCATCTGGTGGACGGCGCGTACCACACGGGCCAGAGCTGCTACGGCGATATGCCGATGCACCTCGGGTTCATCAAATATATCGCGCAGAGCGGTGAATTTCTGCCCCGCTATCCCCTGCTGGGCGGCACGCACCGGTTCGGCTATCCGTTTTTGTGCGAGACGGTCTCCAGCGTTTTTGTGGTGCTGGGGGCCGACCTGCGCACGGCGTATCTGCTGCCGATGCTGCCCGCGTTTTTGTCGGTGTACGGCATGTTCTGGCAGCTGGCGCGGCGCGTGACCGACAGCGTCGGCAAGGCGTGTCTGGCGTTTTACCTGTTTTTTATGGGCAGCGGGCTTGGGTTTGTGTACTTTCTCGGCTCTGCCGACAGCTTTGCGGGCATTTTCACGGGGTTTTACACAACGCCGACGAATTTTGTGGAGAAAAACATCGAGTGGGTCAATCCGATTGTGGATCTGCTTATCCCCCAGCGGGCGACGCTGTTCGGCTGGTGCGTGCTGCTGCCCGCCGTCTATCTTCTGTGGCGGTTCTGCTATGAGGGCGAGCGCCGGCTCTGGCCGTGGCTGGCCGCGCTGGTGCTGCCCCTGCCGCTGCTGCACACCCACAGTGCGCTGGCGCTCGTGCTGCTCTGCCTCGTCGGCGGCGTCTACACACTGGCGCAGGGCCCGCGGCGAAAGACGCTGCTGCCCTGGCTGGGGCTGGCGGCGGTCTGCGGCGCGGCATGGCTGTGCCAGATGCTGCCGACGGTGCTGGCGCAGAGCCTCGACGGCCAGCACATGCTGCGGCTGCACTTCAACTGGATCAACGGCCAGGACGACGGCACGCTGCGGGACAATTATTTCTGGTTCTACATCAAAAACATCGGCCTTGTGTATCTTTTGCTGATCCCTGCGTTTCTCCGCGCCAGGCCAAAGCAGCGGTGGCTGTACGGCGGCGGGCTGGCGATCCTGGCACTGGCGGAGTTCGTCGTGTTCCAGCCGAACAATTACGACAACAACAAGCTGCTCTATGTCTGGCATATTCTGGGCTGTATTTTGGCTGCACAGCTGCTTGTGGATATTTTTGCAGAGGTGCGCGCCCTGCCCTGGCGGGCGCTGGGGCTGGCGGCATGCTGCTTTGCGGGTATGTTCGGCAGTGTGCTGACCGTAGGCCGCGAGGCGCTCAGCGACTACCGGCAGTGGAGCGCGGACGATATGGCGCTGGCGGATCACATCGACGAAAACGCCGGGAGCGACGCGCTGTTTTTGACGAGTGACAGCCATTTAACACCGGTGTTTGCGCTGGCCGGGCGGCGGATCCTCTGCGGGTCGGGCAGCTATGTCTACTACCACGGCATGGACTATTCTGCCGAGTACAACGCCATGCGGGCGCTGTATGAGACGCCGGACGAGGACACGCTGGCCGCGTGGGACATCGGGTACGCCGTGTTTGACAGCAGTGTGTACGCGAAATTTGCGGCGGATGAGAGCTGGTATGCGGCAAGGTATGACGTATGGTATGAAAATGCGGCGTGCCGCGTGTATAAGATAAAGTAGCATACTCCCGCCCTCCTTCACATAGGATTTGACAGGAAATTCTATGCGAGGAGGTCAGGCTATGAAGGGCGACCCTGAGGAGCGCGCCGCGGCGGTGGGACGGTATATTGTGGAAAGCGGTGCTACCGTGCGCGCGGCGGCTGCCGTATTCGGCGTGAGCAAATCCACGATCTGGAAGGACCAGCACCGCCTGCGCCGCCAGAACCCGGGCCTTTGGGCCGAGGTGCAGGCCGTCGTACAGAGGAACAAGGCCGAGCGTCATCTGCGCGGCGGCGAGGCCACACGGCGCAAATATTTGCATACAGCATCTTGCGCGGCGCACGGCGGCACAGTATAATAGAGTAAAAAATAAAGGACGGTGTACCTATGAAACGTCAGGATTACATCAGCTGGGATGAATACTTTATGGGCATTGCCCTGCTCTCGGCCATGCGGTCCAAAGACAACAACAGCCAGGTCGGTGCCTGCATCGTCAGCCCGGAAAACAAAATTTTGTCCCTGGGCTACAACGGCATGCCCATCGGCTGCAATGACGACGATATGCCCTGGGAGCGCGAAGGCAGCGACCTTGACACAAAATATATGTATGTCTGCCACTCGGAGCTGAACGCTATCCTGAACAGCCCGAACCATGATCTGCGCGGCTCCCGGATGTATGTGACGCTTTTCCCCTGCAATGAATGTGCCAAGGCCATCATCCAGAGCGGCATCAAAGAACTGATCTATCTATCGGACAAATACCACGACACCCATGCCAGCATCGCCAGCCGCCGCATGTTCAACATGACCGGCGTCAAATACCGCGCGTATCAGCCGACGGGGCGCGAGATCAAATTGGATGTATAAGGAGCTATGAACATGAAAACCATCATTATCGGCATCGCGGGCGGCACCGGCAGCGGCAAGACCACCCTGACCGAAAAGCTGCGGGACCATTTTGGTGCGAACGAGGTCAGCGTTCTCAACCACGACAGCTACTACAAGCGCCACGACGAGCTGCCCTATGAGGAGCGCTGCAAGCTCAACTACGACCACCCGGACAGCTTTGACACGCCGCTGATGGTCGCCCACCTGCGGGAGCTGCGCGCAGGTCACCCCGTACAGGTGCCGGTCTACGACTACACCATCCACAACCGCAGCGACAAGACCGTGACCGTGCAGCCCGCGCCGGTCATTATCGTGGAGGGCATCCTGATTTTTGACTTCCCCGAGCTGTGCGACTTAATGGACATGAAGGTCTTTGTGGACACCGACGCCGATGTGCGCATCCTGCGCCGCATCGTCCGCGACGTCAAGGAGCGCGGGCGCACGCTGGACAGCGTTGTCAACCAGTACCTGACCACTGTCAAACCGATGCACGAGCAGTTCGTCGAGCCGAGCAAGCGCAAAGCCGACCTGATCGTCCCCGAGGGCGGGCATAACCTGGTGGCGCTGGAGCTGCTGATCAAATGGGTGGATAATCACCTTCACGCAGTGGAGGCGGAATAAAAATAAATCCGGCGGACGCCTTTAAAAACGTCTGCCGGATTTTTTGTTATAGCGGGTTGGTTGTAGGGGCGGATGCAAGCATCGACCCCTACAAAGCATTTTACACGTGATTTTACGCTTTCGTTTGGCTCGGATGCGGCACGGGCGGCATTTTCGTGAACAGAGCCTTCAGCGCCAGCGGCGTCGCAACGGACGAGACCACGATGAGCAGGATGACCGCCGTGAAATACACGGGGTCCACAACGCCGACCTCCAGGCCCTTCTGGGCAACGATCAGCGCGACCTCGCCGCGGGTCATCATGCCGACGCCGACCTTGAGGGAATCGCCCCAGTTGAAGCGGCAGATTTTCGCGGCCAGACCGCAGCCGATGATTTTGGTCAGCAGCGCAACGATGACGAAGCAGATGCAGAACAGCAAAATCTCCGGCGTCAGGCCGCTGATGTCGGTCTTTAAGCCGATGGAGGCGAAGAACACCGGTGCAAAGATGACGTAGTTGCTGATGTCAACGCGGCGCTCCACATAGGGGGCGTCGTCCATCGCACAGAGCACGATGCCTGCAATGTACGCGCCGGTGATGTCGGCAATGCCGAAGTACTGCTCGGCAATGTAGGCCATGGCAAAGCAGAACGCCATGCTGACGATGGTGATGCGCTGGGTGTGGGGGTTGCGCTTGTCAAGCCATTTCATGGCAAAGTGGATGACGACGCCGACGCCGATGGCGACGAGGAAGAACAGCACGGTCTGGATGAGCACGCCGCCGATGCCGGTACCCTCACCCGAGCTGGCGCCCAGCACGCAGGTCAGCACGATGATGCCGATGACGTCATCAATGACTGCCGCGCTGACGATGGTCGTACCAAGGAAGCTCTTCAGATGGCCCAGCTCCTGCAGCGTCGCCACCGTGATGGAGACACTCGTCGCCGTCATGATGGTGCCGATGAACAGCGCGCGGTAGAACTCCGGGCTGCCCACCGCCGCAAAGCCGTAGAATGCGCTATACAGCAGCGTACCGCCTACCAGCGGCACAAAGACGCCGACGCAGGCGATCAGCGTCGCAATGGGGCCTGCGCGCATCAGCTCCTTCAGGTTCGTGCCAAGGCCGGTGGAGAACATCAGCAGCACCACACCGATTTCCGCAAAAATCGAGATGGCGTCGCTGGTCTGCACCAGGTTCAACAGGCACGGTCCGATGATCAGGCCGGCAATGATTTCGCCCACGACCTGCGGGGCCTTGCATTTGCGGGCGACCAGCGCAAAGAACTTTGCGCTCAAAATGATGATCGCCAGGTCACGGAACACGGAATACATGAAATATCCTCTCCTTACCTCTTATTAGATGTTTCATACCCCTATAGTTTTAGCACCTTGCGCCGCCGTTTGCAAGAGGATAAAACGTGCAAAATATGCAGTTTGCACGCACGTTTTGCATACACCTTGCCCATCACAGATTTTTTTGCAAAAAAATGCAAAATAAGGCTTGACATTTGAAGTTTGTATTGCTATAATAGCTCATGCAGTCAGGCGCTGCGCAACTGAATATGTGGAAAGATGGCTGAGCTGGTCTAAGGCGCACGACTGGAAATCGTGTAGGGCCCCTAAAGCCCTCAAGGGTTCGAATCCCTTTCTTTCCGCCATAAGCCCATGACAAAAAGATGTCATGGGCTGTTTTTGTTGTATAGCGCAAAAATGGCAAAATCGACGAGCCATTTTTGAAGCGCACTTTATAGGGCAATACCGCATAATTCTAAGTGCCGATACGGCGAGCGAGGTGCGGCA
>OLPG01000739.1_pt1 | contig 30783 bp, 49 predicted proteins | sample 1672311 | NCBI WGS metagenome assembly OLPG01 (sample SAMEA3136670, study PRJEB25190) | human gut metagenome | biome: human gut; feature: human-associated habitat; material: faeces | place: Austria | collected 2013 | reverse complement strand
TGTTGGAGACCTTGTCGATTGCCTTGAAAATATCGGTCTGCCGCCCCTGCGGGTCGTAGGTCGATCGCATCATCGTAGCCGTTCCAGCATGCAGCTGATCCAGCTCGGTTTTAATTTGGGTAAGAAAAGCAGCAAATTGTTCTTGCATTACCTTGGTATCAACGCTTACCCAGTCAGTCACAAGCCCGCATACTGTGCTGTCAAGTCGTTCATCGGTAATATTGGCCGACGTGATTTTGCTTGCTGCCGCGGGAATTGCAATCTGTGCAAGCGAAATCTGCCGCAACAGACTATTGTTTGTCAGTGCCGGTGCAACAGGTGTAGAAGCTGCCATACCTTTCAGCACTTCAATGCGCGGTTTTGCTGCATAGTCTACTGTGTCCCAACTCACAACAACACGGTCAATACGCGGCGATACAGCATTCGCCAGCGGGATTGTCAGCTGTAACTCGCTGCCGGTCTGTTCTTTGGTATCATTCCAAAAAACCGTACCGTCTGCTTTGTCGTTCGCAAGCCAACCAACACCATCCGATACCCTTACCGTCATATTGCCGTTTGCAGTAACACTTAAATTGCCATCCGCGCCAAAAACGCCGCTTGTACGCCCGTGCAGCCACTTCATGACATTTTGTGCCCCGATGTATTCGTCAACATTATTCGGGAAATTTTTAATTTCTGCCACTGTCTCACCTCAACACTGTTAAAATCGGGTCGCCAATAACCAGCTTGACGCTCGACCCGTTTGCATCCTGTGAATACTTTGCCGCCGTTATTCTTGCCTTGTACTTTACACCCAGCCGCAAAGAAACGCACCAAACCAAATCTCCGACATTATATGCCGTGCCCAGTTCATCGCCGTCCGCGTCAATGTCAAATCCGTTTCGGTTCAAATGGCTACCTAGCTGCAACGCTGCATACTGCTTAACGCGCGTCTGAAACGCAGCGTTTGTCTCGCCATCTTGCTGTGCGTCTCCGCTGAACCTCGCCCATAGTTCGCGCCGTTCCGCATCGATGGCCGTGCCAGCCTGCACCACAAACTTTGTACCGTCTTTGTACTGCGCTTCACAGTAGCACACATTTTTGTATTCAGAAATATCCTTGTCAACTACTAGCCCGGGCGCAGTTCCGCGTTCCTGCACAAACAGGACCGCGTTTAATCCCTCTGTGCGGTCAACGCCCTTATACAATTCAAACGTTTCCGTTTTGGCTCTGTAGTCCAAAACCATCCGGTTCCCAATCTCGGCATCTGTCAAAATCGGCTGTATGCAGTTTAACAGTTCATCCCCGTACACCTCTGTTGCTTTCACGGTTTCTGTCAAGCCTTTTTTCTCTGCCAGCAGTACAGGCAGCCCGCGCAGGTTGGCAGTAATAACGCTGTACACATCCGTTTCCACGTTGGCAATGCTGGCGGTTGCCGCAATAACACGCCGGTTCAGTTTGTTGTTCAGGCTGTACCCGTTCAACGTGATTTCGCTGTTATCGCAATCGAACTGTATTTCTTCCACCGTATACGCAAGTCTTCGCTCTACAATGTACAAAACAGCATCCAGTTCCACTATCCCGATGTTGTACTCATCCATCGGCAAAACTACCGTAAATTTTCCCACATCGTTATAGTAGTCGCTGAATTCGCTGCTGATCGCGTGCGTGATTTCGTGTCGGTTGCTAAGGTCGGGGGAGAACAGCTCTAATCTCATATTACCGTTACACCCGCACTTTCTTCCGCAAACGAAACACTCATCTCAACGTTTTCAAGCCCACTGTCCGCAGTAGGTTTCCACGCATTATCGCCCGTATGGATTCTGTACAGTGTACTTTCAAGCGTAAGTGCACCCCGGCAGTCACCGTCCTTAGAGCTTGTGACCGTTGTTTTCCCGTGCGATGTCTTGATAACGACACGCTCATCTTCCACAAGCGTTTTTTCCAGCCGCAGCACTTCACCTGTCAGCATGTTTTCAATGCCTACGTTTGTTGCCGTCTCGCCAACGCAATTGATTTCCAGAATAAACGGCACATCAAACTGCCCGAAATTCTGCAAAACAATGTATTTCAGCACAATGACTTTGCCGAAATAATACGTTTTGCTGATATTCCATGGGAATTTAAAACCTTTTTGCACGCCGCGCAGCTGCATTGCTTTTCGTTCGCCACTTTCCCAATACGGGTAGGGGGCAAGCAAGCCAAGCTGAAACGGCGCACCGCGTTTTGACGCGCCAATGGTAGGCGATGCCGTTACAATAACGTCTATGTGCCAGTCTCCTGCATATAACACCCCGGTCAGGTCAGTCCGTACAACGGTCATAAGCGCATCTTTCAGCGCTTGCGCGTCATTGCCTATAACTCTGCCATTGATGGTAATAGGCCGCGTCTGAATGGCCTTGGATTGCACCGTAGCGCCTACTTGACCGATGCCCTGCGCCGTGTTGGCAGTGACCGAAATTGTATCAATGCCATCCGGCTTACTGATAAGATAACCGTGCTCATAGTCAAACACGATAGACTGCCCCAGCGAGTTGACGTATTTAAAAGTCTTGCTTAAAAAACTCATATCGCCCACCTCGCCCGCTGAAAATACGCTGCTGTACTTGCTGCCAGTTCAACCGGCGTCTGCTTTGCCGCGTAAATATTTTGCGTCAGGTTAAAGCCGTTGCTGCTGCCCTTACCGCGTCTGTAGTTGTCCGCTTCATCGGCTGTCAGCACCATCTCACCGCGATGCAGATTTGCAACGTAGTTGTTATAGGGGACATAATCCATGCCGCCTGCATGGCTGCCATTAACGCCCGTGTTGTTTTTTACATCACTTGCATTGATGACAAAAATGCTCTTGATGCCATCCCACAAGCCCTGCACGAAGCTGACAAGACCGCCCCAAACAGCCGCAATGCCACCCTTGATGCCCTCTACAACGTTTTGACCGACCGTAGAGAAAAAGTCAAACGCACCTTCAAAGATGCCTTGAATCGACTCCCATGCGCTCTGAAAGTCACCAGACAACACAGCGTCAATCGTAGAGAACACGCCGGTAATCAAATTAAACACAGTCTGGAAAAAGCTTACCGCAACATTCCAGATGCTTTGAATAATGATCCACGCGCCCTGGAAGAATCCGCTGATAATCGGTGCAAACGGCGCAAAGATAACCACAATTGCCTGAAAGATAGCCTGAAAGAATGCGCTTGCCCAACTCCACACGGTTTTTGCCAAATCCCACGCAGCGGAAAAGGCTTGCCCAATGCTTTCAGCAACCGGAACAAGCGATTCAACAACTTTTTCAACGACATTCTTAATGGAATCCATTGCATCAGCAATATAAGGCATTAAAAAGTCAACAACGCCTTGAACTTTTTCAGAAACGGATTCCCATGCGGCATTTACCTTGTTACGGAAGCCCTCGTTTTTCGCATACAGAACAGCGAGTATACCAATCAGAGCGCCTATTGCGACAACAACCAGCGCAATAGGATTCGCCGCTAAAACCGCATTGAATGCAGCTTGTGCCTTTGCCGCCGCCGTCTGTGCAAGTGTCATTAACGAAATCTTGCCTGTAAGCAATCCTGCTAGAACCTCGGAGGCTTTTAATGTTCCGTTGAGCGCCCCTTGCGCGATTTCGGCGTCCGAAAGCCCCATACTGAACAAGGATACGGCGACTTTCGCTTCGTCAAACCCTGTTACAATGGGCTGTATCTTTTTGCCGATTTCCCAGCCCTTAGCAGCTGCGCCCACCGTTACAAGTGCAGGAGCAATTTTTTCAATTAACGGAACAACTCCTTCGACTGCCTGCTTAACATTCTCAAAAATATCAAGCAGGAACGAAAAGTCGGAGTTTTCCACAGCAGTTGTAAGCCCGGAAACAATCGCATCGCCCAAAAAAGAGAATACATCGGCAACAATGGGCTGCAATTCGCTTGCTACACTGCTTAGACCGCCAAAAAGCGCCTGCAAGCCTTCCTCAATGGTCGGCTCCAGCTCCATTATTACGCTGCTTACATAAGGCGCAAGCTGTGTTACAATTTCGCTCAATCCGTCAATCAAAGTAGGTACAATTTGCTTTATTCGCGGAATAATATTGTTGCCAGCCGTTACAAAACTATTTACAAAATCATCCATCAGCCTTTGAAAGTTCTGTTCCGGGTCAGCAATTCCCGTAAGCAAATTTTCCCACGCACTTCTCATTGACGCGGTACTGCCTTGAATCGTTGACGCTGCTTCGTCTGCCGTTGTGCCTGTGATGCCCATTTCCGTTTGCACAACGTGAATGGCTTGCACAATGTCCGAAAAGCTGTCAATGCTGTATTTTGTGTAGATGCCCTGCTTTGCGTTCAATGCGTCTGCGTCGGCAAGAAGTCGTTGCATTTCCGTTTTCGTGCCGCCATAGCCGATTTTCAAGTTGTCCAGCATCGTGTAATTCTGCTTTGAGAATCCGCGGTAAGCGTCTTGGACGCTCTGGACAGAGGAACCCATTTTGTTCCAGTTGTCTGCCATATCGGATATTGCCATATTCGACATTTCCGCCGCTGCATCTGTATCGCCCGCAAGGCTGGACACAAGCGATGCTGCAAACGACGTTGATGTTTCCATATAGTCGTTTGCAGACATACCTACATTTTCAAAAGCTCGTTTCGCATACTGTTCAACGACTTTCGCGCTGCTCTTGTACAGCGTTTCCACGCCGCCTACAAGCTGCTCGTACTCGCCGTAGCTATCCAGCGATGCCTTGCCGATTGAAATTGCCGCGCCGGTCGCCACTTTGCCGATTGTAACAAATCCGTTTGCGATATTGCGCAGACCGTCGGTGACAACGTTTCCCAGCACAGTACCAGAAAACACGTCCATCAGAGAAGAAGCCCCGCCCTTTGCCTTTTCTACGCCTTTTTCATATTCGCTTGTGTTTAGGCTCAGTTTGGCATATAGATTAAAAACGTCCAATTTATCACTCCCTTCTTGAATTTTTTAATTCAGTATTGTATTCTATCTGCAGGAGGTGTTTTTTATGGCAAAAGCAAAAAATGCAGTTATTGCAGGCGATTTTGTCGGCAAGAAGGTTTCACTTTCCTTTGGCACTGTGTCGATGGATGTCGGCGGTATGTCGAACCTTGAACTCAACAGCCGCACCGTTGCAGGCTACTCGGTTGTTGACGAAAGTCACAACAAGTCAATGGCATCCGGCGTTATGCGCGGTATGGTTGGCGGCGCCTTGTTCGGCGGTGCCGGTATGGTTGCCGGAGCAATGACAGCCAAGCAAAAAGGAATTTATCAAGTGGTTATCCAACTTATAGATGACCCGCAATGGCGTTACAGCGGCAAGCGGTTTATGCTTGAAGTTGACGAGCCGATTTACAAAGCCATTGTAAAAAACTGTTTCTGATGGATGCCGCCCATTCGGGCGGCATTTTATTTTGGAATTTTCAAGCCGTGCCGCGCTGCAAATTCCTTAAATTCCGCTTGTACCTGTTCTGGCGTTCTGTTGTCGACCTTTGGCGGGCGGATAATATCAATGTATCTCGCTGGCATATCCTTTGCCCCTGTTAGAGCCATTACAATACTCAACGCGCTGTCTGTCATGTACACCTTGTATTGCATTTCTTCAAATTCTGTTTTCAGGGCATAAGGCAGCGCCGACACAAGCGCCTTTGCGCCCAGTTTCGGCATTTTAAGCAGAACAGGAATTACTTGTTCTGCCCGCCATCGAGAAACAATTTGAAAAAATCGACAAATTCCTTGTCGTGCAGCAAATCATAAACCTGCTTGCAGGTCACAAGAAAGTTTTGCTTGCCGATTTCCTCTGCCGTCAGCCCATTAAAAGGGGACAAAATCTCGTAAACGTCGGTACGGTGCTGCTTAATTGCAATGTTGAGCAGGCTTACGATTTTTGCAAGACCGAAACGCTTCATTGCAATAAAGGTAGTGTCGCCTTTCGGCATGGTTTTCTGAACTTCCGCAACAAGGTTTTCGTCCTCAATCAGATTTGTGATGGGCGTTGCAATTCGCAGCGCAACCTCGCCAGCTTCGTCTGTGCTTAACTGAGAAAACAGTTTCATACCGCTTCATCCTCTCCAGCCTTGATATACACCTCACACGGAACAGTGTCCTGCGCGGTAATAGAGTAGTGCGCGGTATATTCAAAACTCATCTGACCTTTTTCTTTGTCGCCCGTCTGCAAGCTGAAACCGCCAGTGGAAAGCGTATTCAGCATATGAATAGCGCAGAAACCGCCATTCGTAGTGCCGTGCTTGTCCGAATAATCGCAAAGCAGCCACAAATCGGTAAAGTCGCTGTCTTTCAGGTCGTTGCGCGGCGTGATTTTGGACACCTTAGAAGTGGTCGTAACATCCGCAGCGCCAAGCATGCTCTTGGCATTCTCTGCCGATGCCGAAACATAAGTGCCACTGCACTTGACTTCCCAGGATTCAATCTGCTTCAGCTCTTTCATGTTCTTTGGGCAGTTGTCGATGTCCTCACCAAAGTCGGTAAAGCTCGGCACAGCCGTAAAGTTGATGCCGCCGGTCGTAGCGCCCAGCAGTGCACTTTCTTCCGGCGCAGTACCGGCAGCCGGGTCGAACGTAGTTGCAAGATAGCCTGCGTTCAAAACAAGTTCCTTAAACGCAGATTCGGGAATACGAGTAAATTTCATGCTTTCACCTCAATTTAGGCATAAAAATTCGGCGGTAACGTTGACATACCGCCGTTTTAGGTTTTTGTCTGTGTCGTCTGCCAGCGATTGGCAGAACGGGGAGCCGCGTTTTAACCAAATCAAGCCGCCATCTACCGGCAGCGTCACGCCGCCAATGCCCAGCGCGTCCGAAAGCTCAAGCGCCTTTGCATTGGGCACCGCTTCGCTCGTGGTATGGAACCACATGTTTACCGTCAGCGATACCGCACCGCCGCCCCATGCGTCAAACACAGCATCATAGGTCAAGTAGGGGAGTACAGCGTCATCCGGAACGGCGTTGCTGGCGTATGCGGTCATAAATTGGCCGAAAAACTGCTGTAATGCAGCGCCCTTTGTCATGTCGGCAATCCCTCCCACAATCTTTCAGCCGTAAAACTTTTTAGACCGTTCAGCATCGGGGAAGCGCTTGCCGGGGCTTGCTTTTCTTTCGGGCGGCTCGTGATCCGGAAATATGCCCCGGTCGTCACGTCCTTATACACGCTGCCGTACTCAATGGGCACGTCTTTCCGCACAATGCCGGTATACACGCTGGTAACACCCTGCGCTTCAGCCTGCCGTGCTTCAAGGCTGCTGTCAAATGCGACGTAATTTGAAAACTCTGCGCCCTCGCGCCACTCGGTAGAATAGCCGCCCTCGCCGTCAGGCTTTGTCAGTTTGTCCATAATGATGCAGCTGCGCGAAAAATCATCTAAAAGGCTCATAGCTTTCTCCATTTGTTCAGCCTGGACGCAAACACACCCTGCCAGCCCGTCACAGAGCCGCCAGAATTGCCGTTCGCGCTCGATTTGGTGTAACTATATCCCGCAAAGCTCTCACTTTGAAATGGGCTGTTTGCGACGTTCTCGTACTGGTCGCGCCAGCTTTTGATTTCTTCGGAAAGCTTTATAAATGCAGGCGGAACACTTAAAGCCCAGATAGTTCCCTCAAATGTTTCGTCCTGCAGATAAACGTTGCCATACTCGTAAACGCCGTCGTTGAAAACGCTGCCAACGATGCGGAAATATTGCCCATAAACAAGAAAAGGCAGCGCAATGCTGCCGTCCTTGATGGTGTACGTGTCCGGGTGGACGCCGCCGGGAATCAAGAAGTAATTTCGACATTCCCTCATCAATTCCTCAAGCATTGTGCTGCCTCCTATTACTTAACCTCTTTCTTGGTGTTCACGGCTGCCTGCGTTGCGGGCTGCACGGTAATGACAGCAATTCCGTCAAGATACTCAGCCCACAGAGCCATACCCATAAGGGCAAAGCTCTCGCCGACTGCCGTACCGTAGTTGCCCTGTGCGTGGAAACCAATCAGATTGGTTTCGCCCTTGACGGTGTAGGACAGACCCAGACGAGCGAACTCGCTATCACCGGGGTCAATGTAGTACAGGTCGATGTTCTCAACCGGGGTGGCGATAATCTTGTTGCGCGCAATCTGGGTCTCAGGCAGCAGAAACAGGGTGCTATAGCCCATGAAATTTTTGATGTAGGTCAGACCGAAAGCGTTCTGAACGGTAATGTTTGCAGTACCCAGATAGTCATAAGCATCCAAAATGTTGGCAAAGCCTACGACTTCGGTCACATCCTTCTGCATCTTGGCAAACTTATTTAGCACTTCTCCCTGCGCCTTTGCAAGGCCGGCCTGCCAAGAATCGGCAGTTCCAGTCAGAGAGCCGGTGTTGAGGAAGGTGTAGAACTTGGACAGGACGGCGTTCTGCAGCTTGGTGAGAAAAGCATCGTCGGATTTCTGCACAGCGATTGCAGCGCCGTACTTGGACACGTCCTCAACAGGAACTGCCTTTGCATACTTCTCGATGGTCAGGTCTTCCTTCGCGCTCTGCGTGATGGTGGCCTTGCTGTAAGGGATAACTGCGCCGGGGGCAACATTGCCATTTTCCAGTTCGACGCTGGCGGTGTAGGAAATCAGAGAAGTGCCGGGGGCTTTGCGGATGGGACGCATCACGCCCAGAATCTGCTCCAGAGCCTCCCAGTTGTCTGAGAAACGGGTCACGAAATCAACCTCGCGAGCGGTCACGCCGGTATAAACGTTCGGCAGAGAATCGCGGGGGGTGGTCAGAGTTTCAAGTTTAGTTGCAGCCATATTTAGGCTCCTTTCATTCGGTAGTGTTGTTCAGGTTTTCTTCGATGGCCTTCAAGCGGGATTCATAGTCCAGCACATAATGACCTCTTTCGTCCTTTTTGTAGATGTCAGCCATCGAAAGTTTTGCGCCGCCGCCGTTGGCGGGCGGGTTCGGTGTGTTTGCGCCCTGCGTGCTGGTAGTAACGATGTAGTCGCTGTAAGATTCTTTCAGGCTGGTTTCCAGCTTGTCAGAATCCTTGATAGCGCCTTTTTCGTCCAGTTCCAGCTTGTCCAGCAGGCCATCGCCTTTGCAAAGTCTGGCAACAGACTGCAAGCGTTTGTCGGCAATGCCGACTTTTTTCAGGGCGGTCTCCAATGCCTTTTCTTTGGCAGCGGTAGTCTTTTCGGCGGCCACGCTTGTTTTGTAATCCTCAAAAGCCTTGTGCTCGGATTCATACTTTTCCTTGTAACCGTCATCGCCCTTTCCTTTCAGGTCGTCCAGTTCCTTTTGAACGCCGGGCAGCTTTTCCGCATCGGCTTTATAGCGGTCAACGTCCGCTTTCAAACCGTTTACGGTGTCAGTGTGGGCTTCAATAATGGTGTCCTGCTGCTCTTCGGTCAGCCCCATACCTTTAAGCAGCTTGCGGGTAATTGCCATGTTGTTTTGCTCCTTTTCTTCGGTGCCGGTCCTTCGGCATTAGCATTTATTCAAAACAGCAGTTCTTCGCTGTTTTTGCGGATAAAAATAGCACCTGCCGCAAGTGCAGTAGATGCTAATAAAAAGAGCCGAGAGGCTTATTTGCCTTTCAGCTCTGCTTCGATGATTCTTTTGTACTGTTCGCCGTGCTCGGCAACGGCAGGCTTGATAAAAGGCTTTGCCCGTTGGCCGTGCGTCAAATGCCAATCGCCTTTTGCATCTTGGTACACCCACGGCGTTTGTCTGCCACCCGGATAGTAAATACCAGTACCGCACTCAACATACACGCCGTATTCGCTGTTTGTGCCCACGTAGGCAGCCCGTTCGCCGTTGTCTGCTACTGTATGAGTAATGCTGTTGTGCAGGTTGCCTGTGTCGACGGGGCATAGCTTTTTAGCGTACCCCTCTGCCACAAGCCCGCATTTTTCCAGCCCGCGTGCAAGGGAAGCGTCAAGGGCTGAAAGCACCTCGTCGCTGTGGTCGTCAAAGATGATTTTCATTTTTTAATCTTTCCAGCGTTCTGCGCAGCTCCTTCCTTCCAGCTTTCCCACTGCGCATAGGTCATATCTGATACAAGTATGCTCTTTCCCGTTTCCGGGTCGCGTGCACGGCGCAGCGGGTTCGGGATTTTTGGCACATCGTCAAGCGCTGCAATTAGAGTACATCGGCAGTTATACACCAAATAGCCCGGTGCGCTTGCATCGCCGGGGAACATAATCTCATAGCCGTCCACTTTGAACGGCTTGTCATTGTCAACTGTCTGGCCGTCCAGCATCGCGTGCGCGTGTCTGGTGCGGTTATCCAGCGTTGCAAGCCATTGTTTCCGCACGTGTATACCCATCTTCTCGGCTGCTGTGTATGCGTCCATTCTTCCGGCGTTCTGCGCCCCTGTAACCGCTGTCCGCGCCGTTCTTACAGCGCTTGTGCGGTTCATATCGCGGATGCTTTTTTGCAAGTCATCTGCCAGCCGGTAAATGCTCTTGCCCTGCAAGATGCCGCTTGTCACGTTGGCAGTAATCTGCTGTTTGCCATACGCAAGATCTATACCACGCTTCAGCGCACGGTCTTTTGGGTAATAGGGCATCAAATCCGGCTGTTCCACCGCCAGCCGCTTGACTGTCTGCTCATCCCACAGCGTAAAATCTGCTTTGTCGGAAACCTGCTCAATCTTGTATGCGGCATAGTTGCGATTGAGCGTGTAAATGCCCGGCGTGGCGTCATTGACATAGGCTACAGCCGTTTCGTTGGCGTTGGTGTATCTTTCTGCCACCTTGTCCCGCAGCGCCGTAAAACGCTTGCCTCGCCCTATCTGCGCAAGCCGCCATTGCTTGTACTGCTGCTCTGTGATTTTGCCTGCATCGAGCTTTTCTTTCATGGCTGCATCACGCTTCTCGAACTGCTCAAAATAGGCTTTCACCGTGTCGGTCAGTTCGTCAGCAGCTTCTTTGTACAGCTTTGCGATGCGCTGTTCCAGCTTTACAAGCTCGGCATCTGTCATTTTGTGGGCGTAATCAGGTCTCGCCATCGCCGTTTATTCCCTCTCCCGGCTGGTTTTGTGGCTCGTTAGGCGGCTGGTTGGTAATTGTACGGTCTAGCTCCTCGGCAGCCTTGCGGCGCATCAAGTCTTCAAACTGGTCTGCGTCGCCGAGGATGGTCAGCAGCTTTTTGGTGATGTATTCATCATCGTAGTATTCCGCACCCAGCATCACGGTCTGCGCTTCTTCTTGTTTATTGATAATCTGGTTGCGCGTGTAAGTTGGTTCATCATCAAGCCCAGCAATTGCCAGAATGCCCTTGATGCAGCGCGAGACCCAGCTCTCAAATTTGTCTGTTTTCAAATCTAGCGGAACATAGCTTGCCTTAATAGCTGTTGCTGTCTGGTTTCCGGCGCTTACGGCAGATGCGTCAAACGCCTGGAAATCCGTGTACAGTTTTTTGGTCAGCATGTCAATGGTGGCTTGCGTGCCCTGAAACGGCGCTTCAATACTTTGCGGTGTTGCTTTCGCGCCTTCGTCACCATCTGCATGGGCAACGTGGGTGGTTTTAAGTCGCTCCACAAACTTTGCATCATCAATTTCATCCATGCCGCCGCAGTTTGTCAGCACCCAATAGATAAGATTGCCCTCATCCACATTGTTTACCATGTTGCTGCTGGCAAGGTCGAGCGCGTCAACGGTGTTTTTCCTGCCGCAAAGTTCGCTTCTTGCTTGTTCACCGTTTTTCAGCGGGATAATGGGAAATCCGGGATAATTCTCGCCGTCATATATTTCTGTGCCGTCAATCTCCGAGTACCGAACTTTCAACTTGTACGGCAGTTTTCCGTTTAAGTTTAACCTGCGCGCTTCACCGTTGCGCGGCTTGATGTAGTTAGTGTAACCGTCCATCTCGTACAGAGTTGCCCGCAGCGGCTTGTCCGTGTCAATCTGCCAAAACCGGATTCCGGCTTTTAGTGCGCCGTCCTCTTCATCGTATAGCGGCACAAACTGCTCCGGCGCGAACACCTGAATATGGTCAAGATTCCAAAATACGAAAGACTGCCCACCAATCAACGCATGGCGGGCAGCATCCATAATATCTTCATCAAACGTGGCGCCAAGCGCTTTTTTTGTGGCATCCTTGTTAAACGCAACGCCGTTGCCCAGGAGGTAAGAAACTTCCTGGTCTACAACAAAACCAAAAAACTTGCTGGCAATCTTATGATTGGCTGTGTACATATCGGGATGTGCTTTCCCCTCAAGATCGTACACCATCTTTTCATAGCGGTTGATTGTGGGATTTTCGCCCCAATAGTACAGCTTTGCGTCCAGCATGTCCCGCGTCTTTTTCTGGCCTTTAAAATCGTTGATTGTGTCAAACACAAACCCCATGCGGGAACGTTCATCTTCACCGACCGCCACAAAGTCTTGATATGTTCTGATTTTCCCTCACCGCCTATCTGTAAATGCTTTGATACTTCATTGCCGTATTGTCTCCGGCTTTGTTCGCTGTGCTTTCCATCCCATAACGCACTGCGTCAATGTGATGGTTGTTCAAATCCGGGTAGCCTTCCAGCACTTCCCCCGTCTTGCTGTCTCGCTCGTACTCGTACTCGCTGAATTCCTTTGCTGTGTCCGGGCATCGTTCTGGATCAATGACAATCGCTTCCAGCATTTGCAACCACTTTGTTCCATAGCGAACCGATTTCGGTCCTTTTCGGGCAGGGAATGTTTTCACGCCGTACTTGTTATAGTCGGCGATGGATTTCGGCTCGGCACTATCCGCGCAGATTTTGTCCTCGCGCGTAAGCCCTCTGTCCAGCAGCAGTTGCGCAGTGTCCCTATTGCTTGTTCTGCGCCGTGTCAGCTCATCAAAGATGTACAGCGTGCGCCGCGCCGCGTCATAGTGCATAGCATTGTATGCCCAAGGGTCAGGATACCAGCCCCAGTCCACGCCGCGCTTGATGCGGTCAAAGCTGGCAATCTGTTCATCGGTGATTTTCTCAATGCGCAGATTCTCAAATACTGCCGTTCCGCTGCCGACAACCTCGCCAAGATACTCATGCCGGTATGCTGTTTCGTTTGTGCGCTGCAAATATTCAGCATCGGCCAGAAACCGCTCGCCGAGCCATTCCGTTGGCGTTGTTTTATAGGTGGAATGATGTATCAGCTTTCCGTTGCGGGCTTTCAGAGCGTACCCGTTTGCCCAATTCCGCGCCATTGCTGGCGGGTTAAAACTCTTGAACGTAATGAACCAGTCACCTCCGCGCAGGCAGGATTGCTCTACGTTTCGGATTTGCTCTTCACCGTCAAACTGGTCTAGTTCTTCAAACCAGCAGATGCCGATATAACCAAACGGCACTTTGATTGACTTTACCTTTCCGGGGTCATCAACGCCGAAAAAAAGCACCTTTTGTCCAGTTGGCAAATAGGTGCATTCCATAGGGGAGACCGTGCAACGAAAACGATCGTGCAAACCAAGCTCATTGATTGCCCAGACAATCTGCGCATAAACGCTTGTGCGCAGTGTGTTGCCGATTTTGCGGAACACTGCTGCATGGCATTGCGGATGTGCTCTCAGCTGCAAAATGACTTCAACGCCAATGAAGCTTGACTTTGTGCTGCCACGTCCGCCTTTTGCCACAAACTCTTGAACTTTACCATCTTCAATATCCCAGAACGGCTTATAAAATGCTGGCGAAATAATATCCTTGATATGTTTATTCTCTTGGCACATCATAAATAATATTCACCGTTCCCGCGCTCTCTTGCTTCGGTTTGTCATCCCATCCAAAATTTGCCCGCAAACTGAACTGTGCGCCGCCGGAGCCGTCTTTGTCGTACAATCTTTCTTCTGCGTACTGTTCGCAACGGGCCTTTGCACGCGTAATCGTGTCATTGAACTCTGGTTTGTTTTGATAATTCAAAAGCGCCTGCCTTGATGCAAAACCAAGCGCAAGCGCCAATCCCGTCACAGTAGGCGGCTTTTTATCATCATAGATGATATAGCCGTTTTTATTTCGCATCGGGTCGCCGTTATCGTCTAAGAACGGCTTCCCTTTGCAGGCTTCAAAGTAGGCATCAATCTTTTCTTGCATTGCCTTTACGCTTCTGTATTTAGGTGGTGCGCCCACCGGATTTTTTCTTGATGCCACTTTATCACCTCGCTTTACAACACAAAAAGCCCACACAATTTGTGTAGGCTTATATCCCCACAAACCCCTTTGCGCCGGAGGAAAGCGCGTTCCCGCCCTACCGGTTTATGCTGTGCCGGTCTCACCCGTTGCAGATAGCAAGTCCGCAACGCTTTTTTCATCCGCTGCATTTATCTCCGCGTGCGGATTCGCGGTCTCTGCTTTGATGTAATGGGTCTCGGCGATGCGTAACTGCGTCAGTAACGGAGTCCGCACAAGCAGATGCCGGGCAGACTTTTTCAGGCTCACAAAGTCCCGTTGCGGTCTGCCATCGCGCCGCGCTCCTGATCGGCTTGCCGCTTTGCTTACAGCGTTCAGGTTATCTATCGCGTTTTGCCTGCGCCGGACTTTCACCGGTGGGAGCGACCCAGCATTCGCCAACAGCAGGATTTGAACCCGCAACTAAACCAGCAGCTATGCTGTCATGAGGCCCGGCTTTACCAGTTAAGCTATGTTGGCATATAAGGCTCATGCGCTCTGCCCTGCAAGTTTCTTTAGCGGGGCATATCGGCATGAACCTGTTTGGCTTGGCAATCCATAGCAATGTTTCAGCTAAAGTTGGCCGACTTCCACGGCAGAGAGCCACCCTGTATTGCAGAATCCGCCACATGTTACGCACTGTCAGTAGGCGCATGGCGGTTGCCTAACGGGGAACACATTTGCCGCGTCCGGCCCTGCTACCTTTGCCCGTATCATCGGCCTTGGTACTGCACATAGGTCTTGCACCTTTGCCACGTCGTGCGCGGCGCCCCTACCAAATACTTGTCTAAATCTTGTATGGATAACAATCCGGTGTTTGGTCGGCTATGCAGCATATAAAATGCCGGTCTTTCCCGGCTGCCAGCTATGAGAATAGGAGAATTGAAATGGTAAAGAAAAGAGGTTTTAGCAATGTCGTAGGCTGTCCCGTTCCTACATCATCCAGCATATCTATGTTACCACTTGACAACGTCCCCACAGTTACCCTTTTTTCTTGTCCAAAAGCCAGAAAAATTTTCTTCTGCTTTCGTAAAACTGCCGTCTGCCGCAATACACAGGCTGGTATTCGTAAGCCGTTCCCTCTGTTACGTTTTTCAACAGAGCACACCAGTTTAAAGGGTCTGCTTCTCTTGCCGCGTCCTCAATGATTCGGACATCTGTGCTTAACTTTAGCGCTCTGTCCGCCTTTCTAGCTGTTGGGTCTGACTTTCCGTTTCCGTGCGGCAACCCGTCATTTGAAACAGCATCAAGCCCTCTTGCACTAGCAATTTCCAACCGCATTTCAGCGTATCTTTTGCAAAAGTGCTTTAATTCAAGGTATCTTTCTTTTGAAATTTCATATTCATCTAGGTTGAGCGGTCTTTCTCTCATTCTTGCTCCTTTCTTCCAGTTTCATGCAGCGCGGCAGCGTGCAAATATTGCCATTCTTCCACTCGCATGTCGCGCAAAGATGTTCGCGGGCGTATTCATCAACTAGTTACTGTTTTGTCATGGGGTCACCTCCGTGGATTCGGGGAGCGGCAGTTCTGTCCATTTGAGGACTTTTGTGCTAGTTCCACGCGTAGGCTCACCGCCCCATTGACCATTGAAAAAATGTCCACGATCAATTGTACGGTACATGCAGTAGTAGTTGCCATAACGGAAGTATTCGTAGTAACACAGGTATTCTCCGTTTTCTTTGGGCGGGTCATTCTGTGCATCGTGCCAAACGATCGTTTTATACTCCTCTTTATATGGTTTAACCTGATATACAGCAGCAAGAGCATCAAGAACCCGCGCGCCAACTGGTGTATTTGATTTAAAAGGCAAATGCTCGCTAATGCACCTCTGTCTGATTGCTTTTAACGCATCGCCGCGCAAAATCAAATCATTGTTGTCATATTCTCCATTTATCATTTTATCTTTTGCCTTTTGGATAGCTTCAGCAATCCTATCTCCATCAAGTACAATGTTTTTCATCTGTGTTCACCATCCTTGCACCGCAGAACATACAATACTTCATACGGCTTGCGCTTGTTCTCCACTCTGTCTCGTGACAAGCGGAACACTCGTATTCGTTTTCTCCGCAAACATATCCTCGTTTTATCCAATGCGCTGTAGGCCGTATCGCGTCCGGGTTGTCTGCCAATTTCTGCAACTCATTCAGGTCTTCAAGTATACCTTCAACGTCACACGCATCGCACTCTTTTGTTATGTCCGTACACATGCCGCAGGCATCGCTGTATTTCGTGATTTTATCGCGGATTGCTTCTTGTAGTTGTGTCATTCTGATACCTCATGCGCCGTAGATCGCAGGGATTCGGGGTCGATGGTTGGCATGATATCAATTTCGTAAACTACAACCGCATCAAACTCGCCGCATTCCGGCGCGTCGGGAAAACCCACCTTCACGGTGCGTTTCTTTAATTCATCTGCATCAATCAGCCGCATTGGTATGACTCCCTTTCCATTTTTAACGCTTCTTCGCGTAATTCTCCAAAGCCGTATTCGTCATAGCTATCCATGCGTGAAGTGATTGCGTCGCAAGTCTTGCACAAACAATAAGACTCAGCAGTTCCGCCGTCTGCGTAGGCCATCGATGCCATTCTTGCAGGTGACAAAATGTTTCTACCACAGCCAAAACAAATGTGCGGTTTTCTGGTCGTGACATATTTATGTCTTAAAATGGTGCTCATTCTGCTACCTCTTCTACATATGCCATGTTCTGGCGCAGATTGAGCGATTTCGGATCGAGAATACAAGCCGGGGCGACAGCAAGACCGAGGTCCGCAGCGTTGATGTTCAGACGACCCTTCGTGTACACACAGCAAACGTAGTCCGCGATGCCCGTGGCGAAAGCCTTGTCGCCGCAATACAACGGTGTGGCAGTCCAAATCCAATTGCCGTAGTGCGGGATGTAGTCACGGTACTTGCGGTACTCATCGCAGGTGATGATGAAAACGGGGTCTGCCACAGCACCATAGGAGCGGTCTCCGTTGTCTGCAACAAGGTCAACTGTGTGTAACAGCAGACTTTTTCTCTCGAAAACAGCGTTCGCCATATCAGATAGAATTCCACGCACATTACTTGTGCGGTAGTTATTCCAGTTGCCTTTTTCATCGGCAAATTTATCACTTGGGCAGAATTTTACATCTTCTGCCCACGGTTTTGCCATAATAGCCAGCACGCCGCCGTCAGGGTGGTTTGGGTCAAGGCAGACCCACTCAAAATTCTTGAACATAAAGTGTTCGCCGGGGCGTAAGGTTGTAATATCAGTCATTGTCGGTTACCTCCGCGAGCCAGTATTTGCGGTAGCAGTCGTCGCAGCCTTTTCCATTTGTGCATCCAATGCTTTCATCAATGTCGCAAGGGCGAATACACAAAATTCCATTATCTTCATCTATTACTGCATTCGGGAACATCTTCAAAAACTCACTCTGGCGGGTCTTGACGGGATGGGTGTCGCTCCACTTTTCAACGATGTTGTACGTTTTTTCAAATCTTTCTGGGTGGTTTATGTTTACATTTTCGGGAAAGGCGCATCTCATGTTAATAAACGGGCAATCTGTTCTACACGCGGATTTCTGCGGTAGTCTGTATGCGTCACACAGTCTGCTATACTCTTTCACAAAATCTTGCGGTTTCATCTGGCATCCTCCTTATCTAAGCCGCGCTGGACGTACTCGCCGTAGCTGATGTCCAGCGCGGCGGCTTCTCTTACTCATTGTTCAATGGATTTGATGCGGGGTTTCAGTACTGCCTTTTTATCCGGCTTCTTTGCCTGCATGGCGGAAATAACGCCTTGCTGCTGCGCTTTCTTCTTTTCGTAGTTCAGCTTTGCCTTTTGCCTCGCTTTTTCTTTTATGCAAGCATCGCAGAACCGCTTGCAGGGCTGCACGTCCCACATCATCTTGCCGCATTTCTCGCAGAATTTAGAGCCTGTCATAGCTTTAAATCATCATCCTTTGTGACTTCCATTTCTGTCCCGTCTAGAAGTTTCCGCGTGCGTTTAAACTCCGCAAAATGAATGCACTGATTCATAATGTCCTCGCGCTTAATGTCCAATGCGGCGAGCATTTCAAGGGTAGAAAATCCATCAACGTATGTTTCAATTTTCATTTGGTCATCGTCTATCGTATAAATAATCTGAAATCGTTTCATAACGGCTCCTCCGTCTTTTTGGCATCAATGCCGATGCCCTGTAGTGTTACCTGTGCCCAGAGGTCTGCAAGCTGGTCGTTGCGGTACTCATTGTATTTGTCGGCCACCGGGCCGGTCATGTAATTCTGGATTCTGACTAAGGTCCTGGGCGACAGGCCGGCCTGATAGCAGGCCAGCAGGCATAGATATGTCGCCCGCGTGGCAATGTCGTTGCGCTCTTTCATTACCGCTTCATAGGCGCGGGATTGAATGTCCTTAATTTTTTCTTCGGCATATTCGTCAACGGCTTTCTGCAATGCCGGGGTAGGGTGTAGTCTTGCTTTCACGTCTTTCAACTCTTTTCTGTTTTGTATAATCCGTATTTTCTGACATCGCGGCGGATTTTGATTCCGCGCTCTGCATCTGCCGCGTCCGCTGCGGCATCTGCAAGCCGCTGTGCGCGGATTTTCTCAAATATGGCCGCATACTCGCCGTAGCGATTGCAAGCGCTGTGGCAGTGCGCATGGCGGTCTGGGCAGTCTTTACACGGGCTGGTCATCGTCCGACATCTCCTCGATAAAAATTTCGGTGCGTGGGTTGGCTTTGTCGTACAGTACGCGGGAGCCATCCACGCTGGCAATGAGGGTGTTATTGTCGTCTGCAAGGATTTTGGCGGATACAAGCGTGTCATGGCAGGCTTCGAGCAAGTTCGTCAGGTCTACGCGGCGGCGGGTTGGCATGTAGAACACCGTGGCGACGCGGTAACGTCCTGACAGCGGGGCTTTCGGCTTTGGGGTGAGATACCACATCGCGGCCTGTTCGTACTTCTTGTACTGCCTGCTGGGGGCAATGAACGGCTTGCCGGTGCGGTGGTTGGTAAGTATCTGCTGGGAGTTCTTCTTGGTGATAGGGGGCAGGGAGATTATGTATTTTTGTATCACGGTACAATCTCCTTTACTTTCGCGTAGTACTTCTCGCTGTACCAGATGTCCGGCAGGCGGGGGTTTTGGGTAAAGCCCGCCTTTTTCAGTTCCTTTTCGGCAGCGCCGGTGGTGGTGTAGGTCTGGTGAGAGTGGCGGATGTCACCGGTAGAGCGGGAGTAAGTGATGATTTCAATACGTTTCATTCATCAATCTATCTGCTGCCTCAATCAGCCGTTTCGCGGTGGAATAGCAATCAGACATTTCTTCAACCATCGGTTTGATTTTTTCTCGGATTCCATCGGCAGTATCCAAAACTCTTCCAGCATATCGGAGATATATTTCTGCCATTTTCTGTCTAAATTCTTTATCACTCATGTTTTGATACCTCACAAAATAGATGAAATGGTTTTACCCACACAAAATCCAGTTGGCCGCAGGCACCGTGCCGGTTTTTTACTACCTCTATCACGGTGTCCCCATCGGTGGGCGGGTTGATTTCTTGCGTTTCCCGGTTTTTAGTGTACATGCCGGGGTTGATAGCGATTATCATATCTGCATCATGCTCGATAGTCGCGGAGCCGAACATGTCCGACATTTTAATCATGCCCGTATCTGCGGCTCTCGCGGCCTGTACGAGCTCAATAATGCAGATATGATATTTCATGGCGAGCTGCTTTAAACCCCGTGTGAGGGCTGCCAGCTCGTCGTTACGCTTTTCTTTAGCGTTTGGCGGTGCAACAAGGCCTAGATGGTCAATAACGACTACTTCCGGCTTGCGCTCTTTGATCGTGGTTTCTACATCGGCAAGGCTGGTCAGGCTGGAATCATCCAGGATCAGGCGGTACTTGCTTTTCAAGTGATCTGCTGCCTCCCGGATGGCGGATTCTTCCTCCGGCGTCAGGCGATGGTTTGTGATACGGGTGCTGTCTATCTGTGCCCAGCGTGAGAAGATGGCGGTATAAAGCTGTTCGCGGCTCATCTCCATGGATTGATACAGCGTCAGCGCGTTTTGGGAAATCTGGCAGGCCATCTGCAAAGCTAGCGTGGATTTGCCCTTGCCAGGGCGGGCAGCAATTACGGTAACGCCATTGCGGGCAAGCCCGCCGGTCATGGTGTCCAGGCTGCCAAACCCGGTCTGGATACTGTCGCTTGGTTTTTTCATCCAGGAAAGGAACGCATCAATGCCATCGGCAAAATCTTTTGCGCTGCGCTCCTTCTGGTGGGCCATGATGTACTGCTGGCGTTCCGCAATGTGGAACAGCGCAGCGCTCATTTCATCGGCATCACCATCATCGGTCAGCAGCTTTGTTAATGCCGCTGTCAGCTCACGCTTTCTCCATCCGTCCATAACGCAGTTGATATAGGTGTTGTAGCCGGATATGGATGGAACCGTTTCAAAGCACTGCATGGCGAGCACTTTTGTATCGTCATCGCATTTGGAAATAACCGATACCGTATCAGCCCTCTGGCCTTTATCGGCCATATCCTTGCAAAGCAGGAAGATATTCCCGAGCGCTTTCAGCTCAAACATTTTGTGGGTCAGGGAAGAAAAAGCATCGTCCTGCAATTCCGGTTTCATAAGCATAATGCCGATAACAGCTTTTTCCGCTACGATGGTATTCATGCTTTCGCCTCCTCCCATCCCACGATTTTCGGGACAACTCCATTCATCCGTTCTTCAAACGTGTACTCACGGTCAAACACAGGACGCAGGTTATCAGTAGAGCGGACAGTAGTAGGCGGCTGGGATGCTTCATCCTGCCAGCGCTTTTGATTCAACCATGTAGACGGGTTTGGGATGTACTTGCCATTCTCACGCTGCCACTGGTCAGTGGTCTTGAGGTACTCAAGGCTGGACAAGATTGCGGACAGGGTGGATTCATCCGGCACAAGCTTTTCAAATTTTTTACGGGCATCTGCCTTGCCGACCTTCTTTGGGTAAGCTGCCCAGAACTTGGTGAAAGCAGGGGAATCCGCGTCATCCCCTTGGGGGATATAGGGGGTATTCTTAACTTCTTTATTCTTCTTTATATTAGGGTCTGTGTTAGCACTGTGTTGGTTCTGTGTTACCTGTTTGTTAGTTTCTGTGTTAGCACATTGGTAGTCACTGTAATTATTTACCGTAAATACGCTAAATTTACCATGTTCGCACTGTGTTATTTCTTGTGTTGATTTTAGGTGGTTTATAGCAGTGCGAACGGATTGAACACTTATGCCAGTATCTGTTGAAATTTGGCGGATAGAGGAAACGGCTTGACCGGGTTCCAGGTGAACGCCTTTGAAATAGCACGGCTCATAGCAAGCCAGAAACAGAAGGTGCAGAAACACGCATTTTGTGGGGGTATCGGTATACCAGCCCCACTTCATCATGCGGCGGTACAGCTTTATGTAACCCTCGTTTGCCATTTTTCAACACTCCATGTAATACTCGGCATAGCTGACTTTTTCGCCGTATCGGTTCTTGCTGCTTGCCGTTCGCTTTTGGATGGGTACGCCGCGCTTTTTCAGATCATTGATGCGGGAAGCAAGGCGGTAGATGCCGTACTCCTGCATGGCCTGTGCAGCGGTCAAGCTGCCGCCGCTCTCTAAGTGGCGAAGGATTCTATCACATTGTGTCACGGTGCATCACCTGTCTTTCTTTCAAAAATTAAAATGGAAGGTCGCCCTCGTCATCGTCAATCGGGGCGTAGTCTGCATCGGGTTCGCCATGCGTGCGCTGTGAGGGGGCTGCGGGGCGCTGTGCGGCGTTCTGCGGGGTGGGGCTAGTACTTTCCTTACTGCCGCAGAAATTCACGTTCTGGGCCACGATTTCGGTCGCTGTGCGGTTCTGGCCGTTCTTGTCCTGATACTGGCGGGTCTGTAAGCGGCCATCAATGGCGATCAGCGCACCTTTGGGGAAGTATTTGCAGACAAACTCTGCGGTTTTGCCCCAGGCAGTAACGTCCAGCCAGTTGGTCTGGTTCTGGCCGCTGGCATCCTTATAGCCGGAATCGTTGGCGATGCGGAAAGAGCAGACGGATTTACCGCTGCTCGTGGCTTTGAGTTCCGGCGATGCGGCGAGTCTTCCGATGATAGCAACAACATTAAGCATAACTTTCTACCTTCTTTTTGTGATAATATGTGGTTTTATCGATGCCGGCCATTTTGCAGGCCTCAGTTACGGTAACTCCAGATTTTATAAGATTGTCAATCTCTGATAAATCAACGCTTTTGTAACGCGGGTGATTTAACCTTGTTTTCAAACGTTCTTTAGCAGCCTTTGAAATCTTACTTTTTCTTTCGTCAGAGAATTTTTTACCAGAGTTGTGAAGAATTGTGTGCGCAGACGTAGACAGCATACACAAATTCTCGATTCGGTTATCGTCCTTTTTGCCATTAATGTGATGGATGCAATAGCCTTTTGGAATTTCAACCCCGGTTTCCTTTTCAAAGATATAAATGTGTTCGAGTACCATCCCATTTTTGTCAGCACGGTGAAAATCCGGGGCATAAATAATCTTGTAGCCTTTTGCTGTATATCTCGGGGCGTGGTTAAAATCCCTTTTACGTTGACCAGCAGAACGATTGGCGCTAATGGAATGTGCAGAACGTTTTAAGCCTATTTTTCTGGCTTTTTGCAAATTCCAAGGAGAGTGCGGTTCGGGAACATCTTGACAAGTTCTTCATTTGTGCACGAGCTATAATACTTCTTTAGGTTTGTAAGCTCATCCTCTTCCCAAGATGGGTCTTTCATAGATTAGTCCTCCGTAATATCGAGATAGTTTTTGTAAAAGCGGCGGCGAAAGTCAGACACCGTCCAGTGATAGTAGGCCATTGCATGGCGTTGGCCATCTTGTTCAAGCCACAGCCGCGTAGCGGCACAGTTATGTACAGCGTCAGGCGCGTTTCTATGGCAATCTGCACACAGAGGAACCCAAAGCCCGTATTGCTTGCTTTTATCGCGGCGGCCATTGTATTTGCTCCCGCTTCCAAAAAAGATTTCATGGCGCTCGGTCGGTTTCCATTGCTGGCATTTGTAACATTTAAACCCATCGATTGGCATAATAGATGGCGCATAACCGTTTCGGTCAAGCTGAACGCCGTATTCATTGCGTGTCGGTCGGCGCATCGTCTGTCAGTCCTTTCAGTTTTGCGATTTCTTCCGGGGTCATGGTGGGAATGCCCTGCTGTTGGCATTCCTGCACAATCAGCTCAATCAGGCGGTGCATCTGGGATGTATCAAACACGCTGGAACCGTACCAGCATTGCAGGGTGTAGAACGCGCCCTGCGGGGTTGCCATTTCGTCCAACTTATGCACCTGCCAGCCATCGCCTTTCGCTTCCCAGCCGACCTTAAACGCCTTAGCGGCGGGGGCTGAAATGGTGATAATAGCAGAGCTGCCTCCGATGTCGCGTATAAAATCGCGGTAGATGTCCAGTACAGGGCGGTTGATTTTGGCGGCAAGCTGATTCATGAGCGTCCAAGCATAAGAGTTGGCAGACAGGCTGCGCTTTTGCGTGGCCGTGCCGATGACGGCGGCAAGGGGCTTGTTTTCGTCGATGACAGCGCGGACTTTATCGCAATCAGCCGGGGAACATTCCAGCGTGATTGTGTTGCCGATAACAACGGCCTGTTTGATGGAGATTTGTTGCTTCATTTTCTGTGTTCAAACTCCTTTGCAACGCTGCGCCAATCATCATCGGTGAAGTCCTTAAACAACTTGCCAATAAAGGTCTTTGCTTCTGTTTGGACTGTCTTTTTGTCCTTACCAGTTCGCTGTGCATATCCTGCCAGCGCAGTTGTTGCCATGTCCTTTACGACATGTGTGGTAACTTCTGGCGATGCTGTGACAGGCTGCGGTTCTTCTTCATATCGCTCTTTAAATTCATCTGCTTCACTGTCGGAATAGATGCCGTCAAACGCAAGTTTGCAGATTTTTAAAACAACACGGTCAAACAAACGTTTGTATGCCATTGCATAAGGGTACGCATTCTTGCAATTTTGAGCGGATGCCTCGCCGACCTCGTATAAGCCTTGTTCCCTGTTGACATAAGTAAAGACAAGAGAGTTTCCGTATCCGGTTTTGTCAACGGAAACGCAATCCGGATTAAACTTGTCTTTTTCTGGAAGATTGTCATTTATTTTCAGACAAGCATTGTGGCTTATTATCAAGCCCGTGTACATCATCTTCCCGTAGTTAGTTTCGTTCTTAAGAATCCAAAAATCGGATTCCTTGAGATATTTTCGTTCTTCGAGAGCCTTTAATGCTTTGTCTCGGCTGGCAATATATTTGGAGCTCTGAGTCACTGGAATTTCTTGTCGTGATTTGAGCGAACGCTCATATTCCTTCTCGCCAAACATCAGATAGCTTCTCCTTCCGGGTCGGGGGTGGTAAGGTTGATGCGGTAGCATTCTGCCGGGCAGGTGTGCTCCAGCGGTACAGGGCGGACAACGGGGACCTCGATTTTCAGCCCTGCGTAAGGGGTATTAAGGGATACGTAACGCTTCTTCGACGTGCCATAAACGCGGCTGCCGGTAAAGGATGCGATGGCGTACAGGTCGTTGGGGTAGTAGGCGGAAACGATGCCGTTGTTGTTGCATGCAAAAAACCGTGCATCGGGCTGTTTAAGTGCCTTTGCGGCTGCCGCAGCAGCGGAAAGCTGTTCAAATAAATTCATTGGGTTCCTCCTGTTCGTTCTGCCATTCCCAAGCATTGACTTCTATAATGCAGTTATCGCAGCCGAAAATCTTATTGCCCTGACGGTACAGGGTTTCACATTCATCGCCGCAAATTGGGCAGATGGGGCGGTTATCATCAGATGGTGGAAATGGATTGAAACGGGCTACAAATTTATTCATCGTCTGTCACCTCAACAAATTCACCGTTTTCAAGGCGATAGAATGTATTCGCTTTGATAGTTTCTCCATCCACGCGGCGGCACTGAACGTCTGTGCGACGCCATTCATCATTTACTTTTTTCCACTCGGCAAGGACAAGCCAGCAACCAAGTGAGCCTTTTGCTTTTCCTTTAATTCCCAGCGACGATGCAACGCCATCTTTGCCAGCGTTGGTGGCTGCCGAACAGTAGCCGGTATTGGTGGCTGCCGAGCAGTTGCCGGTGTTGGTGGCTGCCGAGCGGTTGCCGGTGTTGGTGGCTGCCGAACAGTAGCCGGTATTGGTGGCTGCCGAGCGGTCGCCGGTGTTGGTGGCTGCCGAGTAGTAGCCGGTGTTGGTGGCTGCCGAGCAGTAGCCGGTGTTGGTGGCTGCCGAGCAGTAGCCGGTTTCATCATGTACGCTCGTGGCGTGTTCTTTAATGTAGTCTACGGACGCTTTTACAATCCCGGCAATGCCAATTTCCGCTTTGACGCGAATTTTTTTGCCGAAGCGCTTAGAATCGCCTGATTTCTCATCGAAAACGTCATCCAGCTCGACTTCTGCAAAGCGGCTGCATGATGGGGGATAATAACCAAAAATATCAAGCGGGAACTCGCAGGCATGGAAGCCTTTCTCGCAAAGTTTTGCTTCTGGCTCCTCGTAGGTCTTGCCGATTTCGTACTGGAAATCTTTGCATTTCAGGTTTTCGTCAAATCCTTTATATGCTTTCATCTGGTTGCCTCCAAAAGTTTGCCGCACAGCGGATTCAGGGCCAGCAGTGCGAGGATGGTTACGGGGATGTTCAGGCTGCCGAGCGCTGCCAACAGCAGCACAAGGTCAGCGGTGAGCGCCAGTTTGACAACAAGCCTTTTGGCGCGTATAATAGATGTCGGATTCATTTGCAATGTCCTTTCTTTTGCCGCTCGGTGTTTGGTCGCGCCGGGCGGCATCTTCTTTTACAGCTCTTCCCAAGTGAACCTGCCCTTGCCACTGTTGCGCCACTGGCCCAGACCGCGCAGCGTGCCGTAGTCGAAGCACTCCCGGACAACGTCCTCAAGTTTCTGGTCGAGACAGGTGACTTCAAATTCAATGGTAGATCCTGCCGGGACGGTTTCCGATTTGGCGATGCTGACGCGCTCACCCATCGGGGTCTGTGCTCGCAGGGGGCGCTCACAGAAGCCCATCTTTAGGCCGTGAAGGTTGTATGGAATCTCACGCGGGGAAACGAAAATCAAGCCGTCAATGGCTTTCTTGTAGGCTTTCAACGCGGCACAGTGCTTGCCACCCGGATAGCCTGCCTTACCGGCAGTGGCAAGGGCCTTGCAGCTGTCCTTGAACATACCCTTTACCTGATAGTCATACAGGAACGGCGTGCCGTCGGCAGTTTTGGGAAAGACGGTGACGCGGTCTTCTGCGTTCTGCGCCTTGATATTGTCCACTTCTTCGGCGGTGAGGTCGCCGGTGGGGGCCTTGCTGGCAATATAGGTTGCGAGAAGTTCTTCATTGCTGGGTGAAGAACCGAGAACTTCTTCCAATAGGGTGATTTTTACTTTCATTGTGGTTGTCTCCTTTTTAAATAAAATCGGTTGCTTTTCTGCGCCTATGCCGATCCATGCAATGCCTGCGCGATGCGGTGCTCCGCCATGCCGTTGCGGTGTCATTCGTCGCGTGGCCTCGCCATTCCATTGCCAATCAGAGCAAGCAGCACAAGGCTTTTCCACTGCTAATCAAATCGGTGCCTCCGCAAAACCTTGCCGAGCCATGCCGTTGCGTTGCATCTCTGTTCACTGCATCGCCTTGCCTTCGCGTCGAATCTCAATGCTATGCCGTTGCGTATCTGTGCAGGGCTTTTCCTCTGCCTTGAGAAGCTGTTCTGCGCTATGCCAAAGCCAAGCTATACCTTGCTTCGCCGTTGCCCATCGTTGCCATGCAAATCCATTTCGTTGCCGCTCAAGGCCTACGGTGCTTTGCCTTTGCTTTTCCATCTGTGCCAAGCAGATGCCACGCCCCGCCAAGCAAATCCATAGCTAAACAAGGATTGCACGGAGTTCTGCAAGCACGTTGTCAATGTGCTCTTCACGGGTAGGCATAGCGGAAGAAGATTTGTGCACATCCGCCACCGGGTAATACGTTGCAAATTCGTCAAGCGTGATGCCTAGCGTGGCACATACTTTGCAAACCTCCGGCCACGTCCATGGAATTTTACCGGTGTATTTTCTCCCAACAGAATTTCCACTCAATTTCAGTTCTTCTGCCAGTTTTTCCCGGTTGTAACCTTTACTTTTGAGAAGCGCTTTAAAAGCTCGGTTGTTCATACGGTTACTCCTTTCTTTCCGCAATCAGTTCACTTACAGCCGCTTCCATCTTTCTAGTTATCGGTTAGCAAATAATCAACCGGCACGCCGAAATAATCAGCCACTTTCTTTAGCGTCGTGATGCTGGGGCCGTAAGGCGATTTCTCCCACTTGCCAAGTGCGCCGTTTGAGATTCCGGCGCGTTCCTCAAGGATTGTGCGGGAAATATTGTTTTTTCGGCACAGTGCATCAATTTTCGAAATATTCACCTAGCAAAAGCTCCTTTCTAGTTGACTATTGCTAGAAAATATGCTACTATGAACTTGCAAGATTTATAACAGCATATTTTTAGCTAGTCCGCTGAATTTTAGGGGGCTTGGTTCTTTGTTGCCCTCTGTGCTATATATTATACTAGCTTATCGCCTAGTAGTCAATAGACTATCGCCTAAAAATATGCACAAATAGTCTAGGTGGTTTTTGTGGATAATGCTAAAACTGTAGAAATCATTCGTGCCATGTGCAAAAAGAAAAAGACTAGCTTGACTAGGCTAGAAGAAAAGCTCGGTTTTTCAAATGGGTATATCGGCAAAATGGCAAAGAGGCCAAGTTCTCCTCCATATGAAAGATTGGTTGCCATTGCTAACGAGCTAGAAGTCACCGTTCCCGACCTGACAGGGGAAAAGGAAAACCCCGCCAGCGTGAATACTGGCGGGGCGATTGATACTGTTAAAATGTCGGCAGGCCTCGACAACCTATCTACAAAAAAGCCCACCGCACAAGGCGATGGGCTAATATCTGATTTGCCGCAAGATGTACAAAAGCTCATTTTTCTTTGCCAAGAGAGCCCTCGGCTTGCAAGCGCTTTATTAAATCTTGCGCAGCAGTTACAAAATCGGTCATCTGGTCAGCCGTAAATGTTGAAACAATTTCAATAAGTTTTTCTGTGTCTGTCATTGCTGATTCCTCCAAAAATTAAATAAGGTTGTGATATCGTGGGCTTTTTTGACTTTTTGAAACCGAAACAAAAAGTAAATGTTTCCATACCTACACATGAGCCGACTAAAGATGAAATTGCAAAGCAGTATGCTGGTTACTGCAAAGCACAAACAGAAAAGCGGCATGCTGAACAGGAAGAGCGTGCAAACGATAATTTTCTAGCGCTGTCTGCTGATGATCTCGCAGACAAAAACGGTCTAAAGCCAACAGAAATTTTAATGCTTTCTTATTTAGAGAAATATTCCAGCGGAAAGCCTGTTGCAAAGTTCTGGCATTATGATTATGGCGTTGATGACGTTTGGCCAATTATTAAAAAGCTGGAAACAATGGGTTTCGCCGAAAACGGAAAATTGACCGAAAAGGGAAAAGCAGAACTAAATGACAATGAATACGTTTATTTTTATCACAGAAAATCCTATGCTCATTGGGCTTTTACTCTGCCGGAGTTTTGCCGCGCCGTAAATGATCGAAGGGACATCCCATATCGAGATTTAATATGGGGGCAATATAATAAACTATATATGGAAGCATTTTCATCTCCAAAAAGATGCCGTGATTTGCGATATTTAATGTATGAATTTTTAGAGGATGAGAAAAAGTACAAAAATGCTTTTTCCATGTTGCTTGAAATTCCGTTTTACGACATGAATTGCGGTCGCCCGTTTGTATCGCCTAGTGTTATGCTGGAACTAAAAAAGGTGCAAAAGAAAGCATCCCTTACAGAAGAAGAAGTCTTTAATATGGCAAAAGGAAGCTATAGCAGAATCTTTGTTGATAATCCTACCATTCCCGCAATGGATGCCGCAGGCGTTGTAACGTCTTACATTTTTGGAAAAGACGGGCTTGCGCAGAGGGTTTTAAAATCTTACAAAATAGATTGCAATAGATTGTTTTCCAAATAAACCGTTGATTGTATTTTACACAACTTGCAGTTGTATTTCAACAGTTTCGCAAAAATACTCGTTTGTCAAGTCTTTGCTGTCCTATATATCGGATTTCCAGCACTTGACAACAACTTTTTTTGTCGCTTTCGCCCATGATGGGACGGCGGCTTGTTTACCAGCCTTTCCATTTGTCTGCCCCCTTAACCAAAATTGTACTGCATCCACAATATGCTTTTTGTCAAAGGCTGTAAATGACCAATATCGACAACTTATTGATATTTGCATTGGGTCTGTTAATTTTATCCGCTACTAAACAAAAAATCCCCTGCCGGTGTTCGTACCACCGACAAGGGCAAAGAGCCGTCAACATAAAAAGTTGACGGCATTATTATAACACACAAAAAAAGGAGCCGCAATATGAAAAGAACAAATACAGCGAGATGGATTGAATCTGCCCAGCGCTGGCAGATAAACGTGCAGAAAGACGGCGTGCGCAAAACCTTTACCAGCGCCAAGCCGGGGCGCACAGGCCAGCGGGAAGCCAACAAAAAAGCAGATGACTGGCTAGAAAACGGATTGCAAACGCGCGGAAAGACGGTCGAGAGCGCATATAAAGAATACCTTGCGAGAGAATCAAAAATATCAGGCATAAGCAATTTTAGACCAAAGGAAAGCCGCTGGCGCATATGGATTCAGCCGGAAATTGGGCACCGGCGGTTGGAATCGTTGACGCAGCAGCAAGTGCAAACAGTTTTAGACAACGCCAAAGCCGCTGGAAAAAGCCGTAAAACGCTTCAAAATATCTATGGAGACATCACATCGTTTTTTCGGTTTGCACGCAATTCAGGCTATACAACGTTTGTACCAGATAACTTGAACATTCCCGCTGGAACTCCAAAGCCGCAAAAGAAAATATTGCAGCCAGACGATTTAGCAATTTTACTGTCAAGCGACAAAACCAAGTACATGGGCAAGGAAGCCAAAGACCCTTATATCAACGCATACCGCCTTGCTGTTCTGACCGGGATTCGACCGGGTGAGTTGATTGGCATGCAGTGGGAAGATGTGAAAGAAAACAGAATTTTTCTGCGGCGTGCGATCAACATTTATGGAGAAAAAACAACAGGTAAAAATGACAATGCGGTTAGAGCAATTGAATTGTCCGACATGGCTAAAAGCGTAATAGATGCGCAACGCGAACTTACAAAAAATGGTAAAAGTGTTTTTGGCATATCAGATGAGCACTTGCTTTATAAATGGTGGAGAAAGTATTGCGACTACAACGGAATAAATTATGTTTCTCTTTACGAGCTTCGACACACGTTTGTATCGATTGCAAGCGCACTCCCGGAAGGGCAGCTCAAACAGATTGTTGGGCACAGCAAAAATATGGATACATTTGGTGTGTACGGCCACGCAGTCAACGGCCAGGCCGAAAAAATAGCCTCTGCGATTGACGAAACATTTAAGGATGTGCTAAAAAGTACACACTAAAAGTACACACTTTTTTGGGAAATATATGGTTTGCCACAAAAATGCAGAACGATAACGTCCCGTATCATCGCCATTTTTTGCTTGTTGAATCGATATGATTCTGTATCTCCGTGGGTTCGACTCCCATCAGCCGCTCTCT
>OLPG01000737.1_pt1 | contig 30820 bp, 26 predicted proteins | sample 1672311 | NCBI WGS metagenome assembly OLPG01 (sample SAMEA3136670, study PRJEB25190) | human gut metagenome | biome: human gut; feature: human-associated habitat; material: faeces | place: Austria | collected 2013 | reverse complement strand
GTGCGGAAAACCCATCACTGTATCCCTCACCCTTGAAATATGCAAGGCACATTCCGTGATGAGGGCGTAGTGGAATATTTTTTATAACCGACATCTTTATGTATCATTCTCCTTCAGCCTTTTTTATTTTCCCCGATAACAGAGAATTTTATCCTTATTTTATCCGTGTTTTATCATTACCAGCCCGAATAATTGATAATCCTTCCCGTTACAGCAGGGTCTTTCATGACATATTGGATACTTTAACATAAAGCGTCTCGATTGACAACCACTTTATCATTTATGGTTTACAATTTTATTTTTCTTCATACTGATTGGATTTCCAGATTACACTTACAAGTCTCGCAATACATGCTTTCAGATCTTCAATCTTCAGAGTTCCCGCTTCCAGTTCTTTTTTCATATTGTCATGGTCTCCGAAGCATCCCGGCATTACAAGGTCATTTCCTGCTCTCATACATCCGGAAGCTGTGCAGGTTTCGTCTTTCTCAGTGGTTGTCCAGTCTGTCATGATCGCACCCTGGAAGCCCCATTCATTTCTTGCCACATCGGTGCAGAGATCATAATTATTTGCCGCATGAACGCCATTGATCAGGTTATAGCTTGTCATGATAGATAATGGCTGGGATTCTTTTACAGCAATCTCAAATCCCTTCAGATAAAGTTCACGGATCGTTCTCTCAGAAAGAATGCTGTCTGAACCCATACGGTTGTCTTCCTGGTTATTGCATGCAAAATGCTTGATGGTCGTTCCGCATCCATAGTTGGACTGCACACCGTTTGTCATAGCTGCTGCAATGGTTCCTGCGATATACGGATCTTCAGAATAATATTCAAAGTTTCTTCCGCAAAGTGGATTTCTGTGAATATTCATTCCCGGTGCCAGCCATAAAGTAACGTTAAAACGCTCCATCTCTTTACCAATCATTGCCCCGACCTTCTCGATCAGACCGGTATTCCAGGTCTGTGCCAGCATCGTTCCAACCGGAATTGCAGTACAGTACTGATAGTATCTCTCACCCGGCAGATCAGTTGCTCCATCATAGAAAATTCCACCTTCCAGGCTGAACTCAAATGGCATGGATACGATCTTACCTTCATTTACATGATAATATTTCATAAGGCGAAGTCCCGCAGGTCCATCTGCCAGCACAATACTTGCAAGACCTTTTTCGATTGCACATCTGTGTGTCTCTCCCGCAGATCCCGGTACAGAAATACCTGCTGCTCCGAGGTTGCCGCCCTGCGCCTTACCCGGATCGCCTGCTGCCAGATTGATCAATTCTTCCACAGACAATGTGTTGACAAATTCCATTGCTTCCGGATCAGCCAGTTCGCTGTTTTTCTTATAAACAACCTCTTTTGTCTCAAAATCAGCCGCTTTCATTTCCAGAACAGGAAGCTGTTTCTCTGCTGCCATTGACTTCTGTGCTGCCTCTCTCTGGCTGGTTTTTCCTGTCTCCTGTTCCAGTTCTTTCAGCTCATCCTGTTCTGCAAAAAGATTCTTCACTTTCTCCACTACTGCTGTTTCATCTAACTGCACACCGCCGATAAGTTCAGCACTTTCCAGACTGTTTCCAACGCAGATACCATAAAATCCTTTTTCCAGGATATATGCTGCATTTTCCTCATCATAGGAAGTCAGGCGTTCTGCCGGAATCTCCAGAGTTACTGTCTGCTCCTGTCCCGGCTGTAACAGTCCTGTTTTTGCATAAGCTGCCAGACGATGTGCTTCTTTTTCCAGCTTTCCTCCAGGTAAGGAAACATATGCCTGCACTACTTCTTTTCCTGCCACATCTCCTGTGTTTTTCACACATACAGATACTTTAATACCATTCTCTTTTTCTGCCTTCTCAACCTTATAATTTCCCATAGAAAATGCAGTGTAGGAAAGTCCAAAACCAAATCCATAACGTACCGGAACTTTAAATGTATCAAAATAGCGGTATCCCACATAGATGCCTTCTTCGTAGAATTCCTTTTCCACATTTCCATTATTATGGGAAAATGTAGCAGCATTTGGATAATCCTCATATTTATAAGCCCAGGAGTCTACCAGTTTACCGGACGGATTTACCTTTCCTGAGATTACATCTGCGAATGCATTTCCCCCTTCCATTCCAGGCTGTACGATCGCAAGAAGAGCCTTGATATTCTCAAACTCATCCATAAAAGAAAGATCAACCTGACCACCTGCGTTAACTACAACAATCACATCTTTATAATAAGCACAGATATCTGTCAGCATCTGATGCTCGTCCTCTTTCAGATAGTAATCTCCGCCTGCTGTGTTACGGTCCGCATTTTCTCCTGCAACACGACTGATCACATAGATTGCGGTATCTGTATTCTCTCCGTCTGCCGGTTTTTTCACAGGATCACCGGTTGGCATGATAAATGGGGTAGTGCTGTATACATCAAAGAAATTCAGGACTTCGCCGCCATTACCACCAGCTCTTTTCACGATATCATTCTTCCAGTTCTGACGTGCTTTTTCATAAATCTCGTCATAGCTTCGAATCCAGTCCTCACTGGTGATCTCATATCCCGCATTCTTCATTCCCTGCCAGATAGAAACTCTCTCACGTTCGTTGACATCCCCTGATCCGGTTCCACCTTTGATCGTTCTTCCGGCTCCTGCTCCGTAAAGTGCCACCGCACTTCCTTCCTTTAACGGAAGTACATGATCTTCATTTTTCAGAAGGACAATTCCTTCTGCTGCCGCTTCTCTCGCAATCTGACGGTGTTTCATTTCCCATGGCTGTATCTCCGGATTGGTAGTTCCTGAAAAATTTCTTTCTTTTAAAGTACGCATCTTTCTAAACCCTTTCTCTCTTAATATTATCTATGCTCTGCATCAACATCATTTTCATATTTAATTTTACCATAATACAAATCAAAAATACAGTTTTTTATTAGGTTTTCTACAAAACTTATTTTTTTTTACCAACAACATAGACTTCTGCTTGCAGGATTCTCCGCCTGCGCTAAGTCACTTCCGTGATATAAAAAAGACAGCCTTCCAGGTCTTATCAACTGAAAAACTGTCCTTCATTTATTATTTATCATCTGTAATTGAGTAACTATCCAACAGTCTGCTGTGAAAGTACTGAACAGTTACATTATTTATTTTCTTTCGCAGCCTTCATATTATAAAGAAAGGTTCCCAGCGATGCCAGAATGATCAGTGCATATCCGGTAAAGCTGTACTTATCCGGAATTTCCCCAAATAAAAAGAATCCCAGCAGCGTTGCAAAAATAATCTGCGAATAATCAAAAATGGAAATCTTTCCTGCGGGTGCATGAGTATACGCCGCCGTAATCGTAAACTGTCCGCCTGCCGCAAATAATCCCGCCATCAGCAGTGTCACAAGCTGTTTCATCGTCATCGGTGCAAAATGAAATACCATCCATGGCACAACCGACAGGCATGAAAAGAAAGAAAAGTAGAACACAATCACTGGACCTTTCACTCCATGAGTTCCAAGCACACGCACCATCGTATATGCGATTCCGGCTCCCAGTCCTCCGCAGACTCCGATCAGTGCCGGAACAAGTGCCGCATTATGAAATCCCGGCTTCACTACAAATAAACATCCGATAAACGCCAGTGCTACACACGCAGCCTGCGCCGGTTTAATCTTCTCCTTTAACAGAAGAAAAGAGAATACGATTGCAAAGAATGGTGACAACTTATTCAGGATTGAGGCATCTGCCACCAGCAAATGATCAATCGCATAAAAGTTACAAAGAATCCCCAGCGTACCACACACGCATCTCAGCACCAGCGGTCCCCAGTATTTCTTATCCACTTTCGGCGCTGTATGATTCTTACAGAGAATCACCGCCGCAAACACAGCCGCCACCAGATTCCGGAAGAAACTCTTCTCAACAGACGGTAAATCACCTGCCAGACGCACGCTCACATTCATACAAGCAAAGAAAAACGCCGACAGGATGATCATGATCATACCCTTTATGTAATTTTCCTGTTTCATCAGATTTAACCTGCCTTTCTGTCCATGCAGACAACCAATGTCACAGATTATTAATGCCACAACAGTTCTGCCGATTCGTAAATCCGCAGAACTGAGCGTTGTTAACTGGATGCAATACCATTAATTGAACGCAACATCTTATGACCAATATATGCAGTCTGCCATGTACCTGTTAATCATAACACGGACACAAGTTTCGGTACAGATGATTTTTTATTTTCGCTCACAAAAAACACCTCGCGGGATACTACCAGTGAACAGTAACGACAGTCAAACTATGAATCTCTGTCTTTTTCTCTCTCCCATTGACTTTTCCAGTTTATTGTGTTACCCTGACACCAGTAAAAAAATTTGCATAATGGATAATAACAACGGGAGCTTGTGTGACAGGCTGAGAGGGAGATAAATCTTCGACCGCACCTGAAATGGATAATACCAGCGTAGGGAATGTATTTATGAGTTTAAGTCTGCCAGTGTGTTATTCCGGCAGATTTTTTTATTTGCAGGATACCAGACATCTCAGGTAAAACTGATAATTTTTTCTGCCTGATGTCCGATTTCTCTGCATAACCGCAAATGTCTGCTTCCACAGACACCAGCTCATAATTTAAAGGAGGTTCATTATGAACACAGACAGATCCAAAACATTCAGAATGGTCATGCTCGCCATGATGGTAGCCATCGGCGTAGTCATCTCACCAATTCTGAGAATCGAAGGCATGTGCCCGACTGCACACTTTATCAACATCGTCTGTTCCGTACTTCTGGGACCGTGGTATTCACTTTTGTGCGCCACTCTCATCGGAATTATCCGTATGATGTTTATGGGCATCCCGCCGCTTGCACTGACAGGCGCCATATTCGGAGCCTTTTTATCAGGCGTTTTTTACCGCGCATCCCACGGAAAGATCATCTGCGCAGTGATCGGAGAAATCTTCGGAACCGGTATCATCGGCTCTCTGGTTTCCTATCCTGTCATGGCATTTCTCATGGGCAGAAGCGGACTGAATGCCTTCTTCTACACACCAATGTTTCTGGCAGCAACCTGCATGGGCGGCACCATCGCTTTCTTTTTCCTGAAGGCATTAAGCCACTCCGGTATGCTTGCCAAATTTCAGCAAAGCCTTGGAGCAAAAGTATATGACCGAAAAGCAATCAAAAATCCGACATCTGACACAGTCAGCCCAGCCGCTGATTCACTGCATCACTAATCCAATCTCCATCCACGACTGCGCCAACATCATCCTGGCCGCAGGTGGCCGTCCGATCATGGCGGAACACCCTGCAGAAGTGGCAGAAATCACCAGCCACGCTCAGGCATTGGCATTGAATCTTGGAAATATCACAGACGCGCGCATGGAATCCATGCCGAAATCTCTGGAAACCGCAGCCAGACTCCATATTCCGGTTATGCTCGATCTGGTAGGAACCGCCTGCAGTACCCTGCGCTATGAATTTGCACAGAAACTGATGAACATTCACATGCCACAGCTCCTGAAAGGCAACATGTCCGAACTCCTTGCCATGTCTGGGCAGACCGCCCACGCAATCGGCATTGACGCAGGCACACAGGATGCCCTCACAGACACCAACCGTTCCCATCTGAAAGAACTCTTTCAGGAAAAAGCCGCCCGGTGGAACACCACACTCCTTATCACCGGAAAAGAAGACATGGTCGTTTCCGCCAACAAATGTGCCTTTATCACAAATGGCACTCCTGCCATGTCACAGATCACAGGAACCGGATGCATGCTTGGAATGATCTGCGCCACTTATCTGGCAGTCACCGACCCATTCACCGCCGCCCTTACTGCGGCTGCTGAGTTCGGCATCGCCGGAGAAAAAGCAGAAAAAAACAGCTCCGGTCCCGGAAGTTTCCAGGTGGAGCTTTTTGACCAGTTTTACAACCTGACAGAGCAGGATATCAACGTCTCAGAAAAAATCCTGTTTAATAAATAGGGTAGATATAGACCTGACATAAAAAAGTTCCTGTCAGATGATATGAATAAACCCAGTCCATATCATCTACAAGAACTTTTTTGCACACCTTTCAATCAGCTTAATCTGACTCTTTTATCTGTATTTTTTCTGTTTTATACTTTCACCGTACTTTTCTTATCATATTTCCATCACGCCATTTCGACTTCCGCCTTACGCATCTTCGCCAGCTCTTTTCTGGCAAACACAATCGCCAACACAAAAGCTGCCAGATCCGCGATCGGACCTGCATACATCACACCGTCAATTCCCATAAACAACGGGAAAATAATGATCAATGGCAACAGGAAAATTACCTGTCTGGTCAGTGACATCACAATACCCAGTTTCGCCATTCCCACAGAAGTAAAAAAACCGGAAGACATCGGCTGAATACCATTTGCAAATGTCATAAACATAAAAATCTTCAGATAACGTTCTGCAAACTGGAAATACAGATCACTTCCTGTTCCAAAAATACTTACGATCTGATGCGGGAACAACTGAAAACATGCGAAAAATACAGTCGCGATCACTGTACAGGCCGTTACAGAATAACGATACGCCTGCCGAACTCTGTCATATTTCTGTGCCCCGTAATTGAATCCCCAGATTGGCTGACTGCCCTGGGAAATACCAATACAGATTGCCATAAACACCATATTAACTTTGGAAATAACACCCACACATGCGATCGGGATATCACTTCCATAGACAGAATTTCCGCCATAATATCTCAGAATATTATTCAGCACGATCTGCACAACCGCCATCGCGATCTGATTAATACAGGACGCAAGTCCCAGCGAAATGATTGCACTCAGATATGACAGTCTCGGTTTCAACATCGCACCTGACAGATACATCTTCCTGAATTTGGCAAAATACAAAACAACCAGAAGTCCGGAAACAACCTGTCCGATCACAGTCGCCCAGGCAGCTCCCTTGATTCCCCATCCACATCCGAAAATAAACAATGGGTCAAGAACCGTATTAATGACCGCACCTGCCATGATACAGGTCATAGAATAAGTAGGGCTTCTGTCTGCTCTGACCAGATGATTTCCGCCTACAGACAAAATATAAAAAGGCAGTCCCACTGCCGTGATCCCGGTATAATCAACTGCATACGGCATAACATCCGTCGTCGCTCCAAACAATGTCAGAAGCGGCCTCAGAAATCCCAGCACGATTACAGCAAGAATCACACCACTGATCACCAATGATGACAACGCCGTACCTGCAATTCCGCTTGCCTTTTTCTCCTGCCCTGCTCCCATTTCCAGATTATAATTCGACGCACCGCCGATTCCCAGAAGCAATGCCAGTGAAGTAGCAATCGTTGTAACCGGAAATGCCACATTCGTCGCCGCATTTCCCAGCATACCCACGCCCTGTCCAATAAAGATCTGGTCCACGATATTATACATCGCACTGACCAACATACTGACGATCGCAGGAACTGCAAACTTCGCAATCAGACTCCCTACCGGTTCCACGCCAAGCGGATTCTGTTCCTGCAAATTTATCTCCTGTGTATTTTTCTTATTTATCTTTTCCTTATTTGTACTTTGATCATTTGTATTTCGGTTATTTTTCCCCAAGTAAAATCCTTCCCCCTTCACATATAACTATAAAATTTTTATACTGCAAATAATGTAAATCATTTCCTTTAAAGCACCCATCAGTATAATTTTTTTATTCTCCTGCTCTGCGCCGTATTATTTACTTTACCATTTATTCTTCTTTCCTGCAACGAAAAAAACAGGAGACTTATTGACAGATACAATAAATCTCCTGTATGAAATCATACAGCTAATCACTCCTCCTGATACAGGCAAGTCCCCACCCACTGCTTATCGCTTTTCACAATTGAAGCAGGGGACTTACTTGATTTGGTTAAATAAAAAGAGCCTCCACAGCTCTGCTGTTACCCGCAAATGCGGCAGCGTTGCTGTAAAAGCTCTGTCATTTTATGTATGTTGAAATACCACCTCAGAGAGGAACATTTTCGACTCTGAGATTATTCTCTCATTTCACTGTGTACCTTTCTCCTCACAAAATAAAAACAGATCACCTGCATCACGATCGTCAGTATCCAGGATGCCGGATAGGAAATAAACAGAATGGAAAGAGATCTGTGATATGGGAAAATCCCGAAGATCCACACAATTCTGGTTCCTACCGTTCCGATCACCGACAGGATCATCGGGACACCGGAATGCCCCATTCCGCGCAGAGCGCCCGGAAACAGATCCATAATTCCACACAGGAAATACGGTACCGTGGTATACGCAAGGATTTCCATTCCGCAGCGGATCACTTCCGAATCTTTTGTATAAATTTTCAGAATCTCCGGTCCGAAGAAATAGGCACTGCATCCAAGCACAAGGGAAGTTGTCATGGATATGATAATACAGTCGATCAGCACTTTATCCATACGTTTATATTTCCGGACACCATAGTTCTGGCTGGTAAAACTCATACACGCCTGTGTCACGGAGTTGACCGCGACATACAGGAAACCGAAAATATTGTTGGCAGCCGTATATCCCGCCATGGCAGTCGAACCGAAGGAATTAACGGATGACTGAAGAAGTACATTCGAGAAATTGATCACCGTACTCTGGATTCCTGCCGGAATACCTACCTGAAAAATCTGTTTCAGATAAGTCTTATTGATCATCAGTCTGGAAAAACGTAACTGATAACTGCCCTCTGACCTGTACAGGCACCGCAGAACCAGAATACAGGAGATCATCTGAGAGATCACCGTCGCAATCGCAACTCCGGCCACATCCAGGTGAAATACAATGACCAGGATCATATTCAGAACCGCATTGACACTGCCGGATATGATCAGGAAGATCAAAGGACGTTTCGTATCCCCGACAGCCCTCAGAATCGCCGCACCATAATTGTACAGCATGAAAAACGGCATTCCCAGAAAATAAATCTTCATATACAGGGCTGACTGGTCAATGACATCCGAAGGCGTTGCCATCAGTTCCAGTGCTCCCCTGGAGAAAAATAAACCCACAAATGCCATGATCACCCCGCTGATCAGAGCAAGCGTGATCGATGTATGAACCGTCTCTGACATTTCTCTGTCCTTCCCTGCTGCGAAGAAACGTGCTGCCAGCACATTGGCTCCCAGAGAAATCCCGATAAACAGATTGGTAAACACATTGATCAGTGCAGTGGTAGAGCCAACGGCTGCCAGAGCCTGACTGCCGCTGAATCTTCCTACCACAACAATATCCACAGCATTAAACATAAGCTGTAAAATGCCGGACAGCATTAAAGGCAGCGAAAACGAAATCAGTTTGTCCATGATGGTTCCGTTGCACATATCTATTTCGTACTTATTTTGTTTCATTTTCTCTCCAACCCTCTGCCGGTCTCTTCTTTGATCCCGCCAGTATTCTCTTTAGTCTACCAGACTTCCGAAATAATAGAATCCTTTGCAGGTATCCAGTTTTACTTTCACATATTTTCCGATGAGATCTTTGCATCCCGGGAAATGAACCAGAAGGTTATACTCTGTTCTTCCTGTGAAGATTCCTTTTTCCTTACTTTCTTCCTCTACCAGAATCTCCTGTACGGTTCCCTCGAAACGGGAAGATTCTTTTCTTCCTTTCTCCTGTACCAGTGAAAGAAGGCGGTCAAAACGATCTTTCACAACTTCTTCCGGTACCTGATTCTCCATTTTCGCAGCCGGAGTTCCGCTTCTCTTGGAATAGATAAAGGTAAATGCGGAGTCAAAGCAGCACTGGTCTACAACATCCAGTGTATCCTGGAAATCTTCTTCTGTTTCTCCCGGAAATCCTACAATAATATCCGTTGTCAGGGAAATATCCGGGATTGCTTTGCGGATCTTGCTCACTAGCTCCAGATATTTTTCTTTGTCATAGCGGCGGTTCATGATCTTTAAAATCCGGCTGCTTCCGGACTGCATCGGAAGGTGAAGATGATGACAGATTTTCTTACTTTCCGCCATAGTCTCGATCAGCTCATCCGATAAATCCTTCGGATGAGAAGTCATAAAACGGATTCTCTTCAGTCCCTCAATCGCTTCTACCTGCTTCAGAAGCTGCGCAAAAGTCACCGGATGCTCCAGAGTCTTTCCGTAAGAGTTTACGTTCTGTCCCAGAAGCATGACTTCTGTCACACCGTCTGCCACCAGTTCTCTGATTTCTTCCACGATTGCCTCCGGTTCACGGCTTTTTTCGCGTCCTCTGACATACGGGACGATACAATAGCTGCAGAAGTTATTGCAGCCAAACATAATATTGACACCTGTCTTAAAGGAATACTTACGGTCTGCCGGCATTCCCTCCACGATTTCATCAGACTCTTTCCACACATCAATGATCTGGCCTTCTGTATTTAAGCTTCTGTAAAAAAGTTCCGGGAATTTATGGAAGTTATGAGTACCGAATACCAGATCCACAAAAGAATAGTCTTTGTGAATTTTCTCAATTACTTCCGGTTCCTGCATCATGCATCCGAATAAGACGATCTTCATTTCCGGTTTTTTCTTCTTGATGCTCTTTAAATGTCCCAGATGCCCGTAAATCTTCAGATTCGCATTCTCACGAACCGTACAGGTATTATAAATCACTACATCTGCTTCCTCTTCTTTCAATACCTCTTTATATCCAATTCTCTTCACAATCCCGGCAACTGTCTCTGTCTGCAGAGAATTCATCTGGCATCCCGCATTCTGGATATAAAATGCCGGCTGGCTGTCATATTTGTCTTTGATCATTTCCGTACATTTACTGATATATTCTAACTGTACTTTACTTTCCTGTGTATTATGCACTCCTGATTCCTCTTCTTTCTTTTACTCACTGTAACTTGCTATCGTTTTAAGACACTTTTTTAATCATACAAAATTTATATCTGGATGTCAAATGCTTTATAAGGAATAAATATATTCCAAGGGAAGCTGACGGATTTCTTTCATGATATCTCTGTGTGAAACCGGTATTTCAATCGCAAGGGAAGGCTGGCGGATCACTTCCGCATAAAACTGCTCCGGAGATCCCATATCCGGATTGTTTCCTTTGCTTCCCAGGCCGCCGGATGCTGTCTTTCCTTTTTCCAGACGATAGCCGGAACATTTCTGCAGATATCTCGCAAGCCTGTAATTTCTCTGATTATAGGCAAATCCTTTCTCCTGCCTGCTGTAAATGATCTTTCCGTGTGAATATCCGAAAGTCAGAAGTCCCGCACTCTTATATTCCTGAAAAATACCGATCAGAGCCCTTGTCTCATTCTCGCTGGCAGGTTCCTGATGGATTTTCTGTCTCTGATAATAATTGGTCGGAAAATTCTGCTTCAGCTCGATTCCTCTGGCATTGCAGGGGAATCCTTCTGTCGGCCGATCCTGCATTTTCAGCATCTGCCTGTAAATTGGATTGCGGATTGCCCCATATCCATAGGCTGCTATTTCATAGGCATCCGGATTTACGATCGGCACAAAACAGATTTTTACCCTGTCCAGAAGTTTTTTTACTTCGTAATTCTCTCCCATGATCCAGCCACATTCATAAAACTGGCAGTATTCTTTTGCAGCTTGCAGCAGATATTGTGGGAGTTCACCGTCTCCACCCTCCAGACCGCTTACACAGAAAATACACCTTTCCCCCTTTCCAATCTCAAACATAGGGATCATTCTGTCGTCATGGCTTCTGCCAATCACCCGAAACTGTACAAACTCACTGTAACGTTGTCCCATTTCCCACAGTGCAAAGTATACTTTCTCATAGATACAGGATTCGGCTTCTTTTAATGTTGTATCTTTTAATGTTGCTCCCTTTAAGGTTATTGCCTGTTTCATTGCTTTTACTTCCATTCATACTTCCCCTTTCCTTTATGCTCTTTTTCTTTCTTTTCTTCCTTCTCACCCTTCCAATCCGGTCAGATCTTTAGCTTTTTTACAATATGTCTTTATAACGCAAAAGAGACAGACCTTTTCTGATCTGTCTCTTTCGTATATTTTACTCTGTTATCTGTGAATATTAACAGAAAATCAATTCAAAATTTTTAATGATTTCTGCGGTAAATTACATTTCTTTTTTGCGTCTTCTGATAAGTACATATCCGCCTGCAAGAAGGGACGCTGCTGCCAGTGCCAGCATAGTACCGATCGGAGATTCATCACCTGTGGAAACTGCTGACTTGGAAGTACCATCTGCGCTGTCAGCATAGGAGGTCGGTGTTACATCTGTGGTTCCGGCACCGGTTGTACCATCGCCGCTTGTACCATCACCACTTGTGCCGTCACCGCCTGTACCATCCGCACTTCCGGTAGGAGTTACTGTGGTTTTGGCAAGAGGAGCTGCTTTGAACTGATACTGTACGGACTGGATGGAGCCGCTCTCCTGCTGCCATGTACTTCCGTTATATACTTCTTTCTGGAAGAATACATAAATGTTATAGGTTTTCTCGGTATCTGTATAAATACCGCTCTGTGCACCAATCTTCCATACGGTATGCTGATCACTTGCTCCAGGGTTGGAAGACATACTCCAGTATAACGGAACCCATCTTACATCTCCCTCACCAGGATTATTATTCTCTGTACCTGCACCTACTACCTTAAATTCATAGAAAGTATTCGGATAGAATGTCAGAGCGTTCTCAAATCCCTGAACCTTACTGTCTGAAACATTTGCAATCACAGCAGTATGTGACGGAGTTGGTGTAGGTGTCTCTGTTACCGGTGCTGACGGACGTTCTGCACTGATCGGCTGGAAAAGTAAGGAACCATAATTGCTCTTATCTTTATCACTGATCACGCATACATAAATATCAACCTCATCTTCCGGAAGATCTGTAACGTTTGCTGTTACATCTATATTTGCATCAATCGGCGCACCTGTCATGGAGCTGTCGATCGTGGGAGCCTTCTCACCACGTTTTACCCAGTCAATATAGTAGGTACCTTTTACATTCGAACGGAATGTAATCTTTACACTGCTGTGTCCGGACCACTCTACGCTCTTTCCGGTAACGGTTACCGGTTCTTCCGGTGTTTCAGTTGGCTTTGGTGTGGAGGTTGGTTTCGGTGTGGAGGTCGGTTTTGGTGTTCCGGTTGGTTTTGGTGTTGCAGTTGGTTTTGGTGTTGCAGTTGGTTCTGCCGCATCAGCCAGAACTCCATCTTCTCCAAGCTTCAGGCTGGAATCTCCCTCATATGTAACCTGAGTCAGCACATCTGCCAGCGTGACATCCTGAACACCATCTGCCAGTGCGACAACTGTCTTTCCTGCCACTGCATCCTGAACACTGACCCCGATTACAGAACCAGTCATGGCTCCGGTCACATTCAGAACACCATCTCCGGCAAGTACAACATTACTGCTGACTTCGGAAGCATCCTTCACTCCGTTACCTGTTACAGTCACAGTTCCCTGTAAATTCACAGTTCCCTCACTGTAAATACCGCCGCCTGCTGCAGCAGCATTTCCTGAAATAGTTCCACCGGTCAGATATACACTGGCACCCGCTGCATTGCTGATCGCACCACCATTGCCGGAAGTCTGGTTTCCTGTAAGTGTAACGCCGTCTGCCATTCCGAAAATACCGCTCTGAACATCTACGATAGAGCCTTCTGTGGCATCACCGGTTCCATCTACATTCAGGCTGCCGCTGCCCGTTACATTTCCATCTGCATCTGTGATCGTACCTACTGTCATCATCAGAGTACCACCGCTGACTGTAAAAATACTTCCGGTAAATCCAGCCGCACGTTTGATTGTTGTTCCTTCTTCTGCTGCAACCAGCATTGCACTTTTTCCTGCCGGAACATCAACAGAAGCTGCCACTTCAATCTCTCCTCTGATCTTTATATAAGTCGGATCGTTGATCGGATCAGAAGTATCCGGCAGTGCCGCAAAAGCCTCTGCAAGTGAGCCATATGCGGTTTCATTGATCATAATCGCTGCTGTTTCGGTCGTTTCTTCAGCAGGTGTCTGTGTTTCCTCTGCCTGAGCTGGTGCTTCTTCCTCTGCGGTATTTTCTGCCGGTGTTTCCTCTTCCGCCGGTGTCTCTGCTGTATCTGTATTGTCTGCAGTCTCTTCTGCCGGTGTCTCAGATTCTGCCGGTGTTTCCTCTTCTGTAGTTTCCTCTGCCGGTGCTTCTGCTGCGTCTGTGCCGTCAAGCTCTCCCGCAACCTCTTCGCCGGAAGCTTCTACTGCTGTATCTTCTGCCGCAAAAGCAGCCGCCGGTGTCATTCCTACGGACAGCGCACCTGCCATTAAAAATGCTAAAAGTTGTTTTTTTCTCATTATTTATGACCTCCAAAAATATACATGCCATCTTTTCAGTCAGACAAATCTTCTCACCTGTCTGCCATGCAGCTGATAAGCCGCCTGAAACAGCGATTTTCATAAACTGAAAAAAGTATAGCACACCTTTCCTAAAAAATCAAATTTCCTGAAAATCTTTACGGACGTACCTGACCGTTTCCGTAAATAATGTACTTGGTAGTTGTCAGTGCCAGAAGTCCCATCGGGCCTCTTGCATGAAGTTTCTGTGTACTGATTCCGATCTCAGCTCCAAAACCAAACTCAAATCCATCTGTAAATCTGGTTGATGCATTTACATACACCGCTGCCGCATCCACTTCATCGAGGAATTTCTGTGCATGTTCATAATTGTTTGTAATGATCGCCTCTGAATGCTTTGTATTATATTTATTAATATGTGCGATCGCTTCGTCCACAGAAGAAACCACTTTGATGGAAAGAATATAATCCAGATACTCGGTTCCCCAGTCCTCTTCGGTCGCATGTACAGCTCCCGGGATCAGCTCATATGCAGCTTCATCTGCACGGATCTCGACATGTTTCTGCGCAAGACGTTCTGCCAGAACAGGAAGAAGGGCATCTTTCACTTTCTCATGAACCAGAACAGATTCGCATGCATTGCAGACACCGACTCTCTGTGTCTTTGCATTCATGATAATATCCGCCGCCATTTTCAGGTCTGCTGTCTCATCTACATATGTATGGCAGTTGCCGGTGCCTGTCTCGATCACAGGAATGGTACTCTGTTCCACAACTGCTCTGATCAGTCCCTTACCGCCTCTTGGAATCAGAACATCCACATACTGGTTCATCTTCATAAACTGTGCCGCTGTCTCTCTGGAAGTGTCAGAGATCAGCTGGATCGCACTTTCTGTGACACCCTGTACCTTCAGAGTCTCACGGATGCATTCCACGATTGCTTCATTGGAATGTATGGCGTCACTTCCACCTTTCAGGATCACTACATTTCCGGTTTTAAAGCACAGTCCAAATGCATCGGCAGTCACATTCGGTCTTGCCTCATAAATAATACCGATCACACCCAGCGGTACCCGTTTCTGACCGATCAGAAGTCCATTTGGGCGTTTTTTCATTCCCAGAACCTCACCGACCGGATCATCAAGGGCAGCTACCTGGCGAAGGCCCTCTGCCATTCCCTCGATCCTTGCCTGTGTGAGAAGCAGACGGTCAAGCAGTCCTTCCGGCATATGGTTTCTTTTTCCTTCTTCCACATCAAGAGCATTGGCTCTGATCAGTATATCTGCGTGAGCTGTCAGGCTCTCTGCGACAGCAAAAAGTACTTCATTTTTTTTATTTGTAGAAAGGTTTCTGACCTCAGTTTCGGCTTCTTTTGCATGTATTCCAAGTTCTCTGAGCATTTCGTTCATGTTCTCTCTCCTTCCTGACTTTTCTGATTTATGTTCTCTTACAGTCTGTATTCTCATGCCGGCTGAAAACTGTGTATGTGGCATACACCGTATTTCTCACAGGGATTCCCTGTCAGCGTCAAGTGTATAGACAGATTCTTCCGTCACTACGATATGCGGACAGATATCGGTAGGTTCCGTGGGAACCTCCGGCATCATCTGAAATTCAAAGGCAACTGCCACTCTTTTCAGTTTCGGATGTTTTTCCAGATAGCGGTCGTAAAAGCCGCCACCGTAACCAACTCTGTGATTTTCTCTGTCAAAAGCGACTCCAGGCATGATCATCAGTGCTTCCGGCCAGTCTACGATCTCCCCTGACACAGGTTCCGGAATCTGAAAATATCCGGGTTCCAACTGGGAAAAATCTGTCAGTTTATAAAATACCATATCTTTTCCCACAACCTTAGGCACTGCCACTTCCTTGCCAGCCTGCCATGCTTCTTCTATAAGATACCTTGTTACAACCTCATGGTTGTAATCTGCATATACCAGAATTTTATTTTCCTGTTCAAAGACCGGAAGAGAGATTACTTTTTCAGTAATTTTCCTGCTCATTTTCTCAATCTGTTCTTCTGAACACTGCTTCCTGGCTGCAAAAATTTTCTTTCTAATGTCTTTTTTTGATTCCATATTTTTCACCCAGGTTGACGATGCTTCCGTCTTTTTCCTTAACATCAATGTTATCAAGCTGAGAACGGAGATTCATGCGTACAGAAGCCAGATACTCCTTACGCAGTAACTCTCTTTCTTTTTTTTCTTCTTCTGTCAGACCTACACTTTTGGCTTTATGTGCCAGTGCGTTGATACGGTCAATTTTCTCTATTTCCATTGTAGTCCTCCGTTTTTATTATCCCTCTGCAAAAGCAGTTTTCGCAATTCTCATTATAACAGTTTATCAATAATATCAATCAGATACACTTCTTCTTTTGACTGACTCACAAACAAAGTACCGTGATTTCTTCCTTCTGTGATCTTATGGATCACATGGAAATCTGCGCCGTTTGCGATCACCATATCTACCCCTGCGGCAGACGCAATCTGTGCAGCCGTCAGTTTGGTGGCCATTCCGCCGGTTCCCACTTTACTTCCGGAAGTACCTTTTCCCATGTTCAGAAGATTCTCATCCAGATTCTCAACCACATCGATAAACTTCGCATCCGGATTTGAATTCGGATCGTCTGTGAAAAGTCCGTCAATGTCCGACAGGAGGATCAGAAGATCTGCCTGCACCAGTGCGGCAACCACCGCTGACAGTGTATCATTATCTCCAAATTTCTCCAGTGTCTGGATCTCGTATGTGGAAATGGAGTCATTCTCATTTACAATAGGGATTACTCCCAGATCAAGAAGTTCGTTAAATGTATTCTGGGCATTCTTACGGTTAATATTATTCACCATGGTATTCTTCGTCATCAGAATCTGTGCAGAAGGCTGATTATATTCAGAGAACAGTTTCTGATAGATCATCATCAGTCTTGCCTGTCCGACTGCCGCACATGCCTGTTTTCTCTTTAATTCTGTCGGTTTTTCCTTCAGTCCAAGGGCTGCCACACCGGTAGCGATGGCTCCTGAAGAGACAAGCACGACATCCTTTCCCTGATTTCTGAGATCACAGAGTTCTCTTGCCAGAACTTCCAGTTTCCGCAGATTCAGTCTGCCTGTCTCCGGATGCGTCAGGGAAGAAGAACCTATCTTTATGACAATTCTTTTTTTATTCTTTAGTCTTTCCCGGTAATTCATGTTCGTCACTCCGTAAAATTATGATATTCATCCACTTATCTTACACCATTTTTTTCTGCCCGTCTACGGATTTAACAGTTGTTTCACAAAAAAACAGTGAACACCTACAAGAATTACAAAAAATCTTATAGAATGTCCACTGTTATCACGGGCACTGTCTGTACTAACGGGTGATTCCCAGCTCATCCAGAGCTTTCGCCTGCTTTGCTTCCATTACCGCAGCTTCCTCAGGAGTCATATGATCGTATCCCAGAAGATGAAGCATGCTGTGTGCAACCAGAAAGCAGAACTCTCTTGTCACACTGTGTCCATATTCTTCTGCCTGCGCAAATACTTTATCCACAGAAATCATGATATCTCCAAGCAGCAGTTCATCTGTGTCCAGATCAAAGTAAGATTCATCTTCTTCAACGATCCCGTAGTCTGCCGGGGTCTCAAAAGGAATCATAGGAAAAGAGAGCACATCCGTCGGTGCCTGAATATCGCGAAACTCCGTATTCACCCTCTTAATCTCCTCATTATCTGTCAGAACCAGATTTACCTGTGCATCATAAGGACATTCTTCCATCTCCAGCACCTTGTCAGCCACTTTTACGGCAAGTGCCTCATAGTCGATTCCAAGTTCTCTCTCTGTTTCATAATCAATCTGCATGGTCATCTTTCGTTTCCCCCGTTTCTGCGTCTTGTGGGTCTTTCCGGTTTCTGTTTTTTCTCATATGCATCATATGCCTGTACGATCTGCTGAACCAGGGGATGTCTCACAACGTCCTTGCTGGTGAGCTGGCAGAAGCCGATATCATCAATTTTCTTCAGTACTTTCATCGCTACATCCAGGCCGGATGTGGCATCTCTCGGAAGGTCTTTCTGCGAGGCATCTCCCGTGATAATGACTTTCGAGCCAAAGCCGATACGTGTCAGGAACATTTTCATCTGAGCAGGTGTGGTATTCTGTGCCTCATCCAGAATAATAAAGGCATTATCCAGTGTACGGCCTCTCATATAGGCCAGTGGTGCCACTTCGATCAGTCCACGCTCCATATTTTTGGCAAAGCTGTCTGCTCCCATGATCTGATAGAGTGCATCATAAAGAGGACGAAGATAAGGGTCTACCTTGCTCTGAAGATCTCCCGGCAGAAATCCCAGTTTTTCTCCTGCCTCAATTGCAGGTCTTGTCAGGATAATACGGCTTACTTCTTCATTCCTGAATGCGGTAACCGCCATGGCCATCGCCAGATAGGTCTTTCCTGTACCGGCAGGTCCCACGCCAAATACGATCATTTTTTTACGGATCTGTTCTACATAATCTTTCTGCCCAAGTGTCTTAGGCTTGATCGGTCTGCCCTGTATGGTATTGCAGATAAAATCTTTATCTATCTCTGTCAGAACCTCGTTCTTTTGTTCCATTGCCAGAGAAAGTGCATAATTTACATTCTGCTTTGTGATCGTATTGCCACGTCTGGCAAGAGTCACCAGTTCCTCTATCAGTTTCTTTGCAGAAGATGCGCTCTGCTCACTTCCAAGTATCTTTAATATTCCATCTCTGGAGATAACGGTCACATTCAATGTCCGTTCAATCAGTTTCAGATGTTCATCGAACTGCCCGAATACATTTGATTCCAGATCAGCGGGCACTTCTGTGTGTAATTCAATAACGTTACCAGTCATCCTGTGATGTCCTTTCTCTCACTTTCTGTCTGTTACTGCTGCCTCCTCCCTGAAAGATATCGAAAGAGTTCTCCTGTAACATCAGATGTTTCTATTGTAACACCTCTCTGATACTTTTTAAATATAAATTTCATCTTTCAGTTATAAAACCCTTTCAGTTTTCCGGGGTTTTTTCTGTATTTTCCATACTTTTTCTCTCTGTTTCGGTCTCTTTTCCCGTTTTTTCAATGATCTTCAGGGTTCCTTTACAAATACATGAAGTTCCATTCATGACCGTGCTCACATGATTCTCTGCTATGGAAATTCCCTGTTTCAGCAATCTTTTTTCATACTGCCAGAATAAAACAGCCGCTTTTTTTCTGGCTTCCTCTTCCGTGTACTTCCCTTTTGCTGAATGATATTCTGTCAGACAGACTTTTCCCAGCGAAACAGGCAGCCGAAAGTTTTCTGTCAGACAAAGCGGAATCTCTTCGCTGAAAATCCGCCAGTCTGCGTCTTCTTTTTCATATAATCCCAGATACCACGAGCCTGCCCGGATAAAAAATCTCTGCTTTTTCTTTCCCGTAACTTCCTGTATTTCATATTCCAGAGGAATTTCCTGATAATATGAAACAGACCGTGAAATAAAAATATCCGCATCTGCGTGTACATATTCATAGCGCACCACTTCCTGGCTGTCATTCCTGACGGGGATCTCTCCGGAAACCAGAATTTCCCCTGCTTTGCAGGTATCCCCAATCTTTTTTAACGGAATCCCGCTGCGTACGATCATCCGGGTGATCACTCCCTCCTTTTCTGCCGCCAGACTGCACGTCTTCTCCTGTGTATCCGCTTCTTTACTCTCAGGAATTCCTTCTTTGATTTCCAGGATCAGCCGCGTTCCTTCCACTCTCGCTGATACCCAGGTTGTTTCCGGGAACTCTCTCCGCACTGCCGCCGCAATCTCTGAACAGTTCACTTTCCTTTTGGGCATGGCATGTGTCACTCCCTGTTTTTCAAGAAATTCCAGAATTTCTGCTGTACTGTTTCTTACATTTCCTTCTATATGAATATTCCAGATCCTTCCGGTCAGGCCCAAAAGCAGAACGCTTCCCAAAAGAATTCCAGCAAAAAAAGCCTTCCTTTTTTTGTTTCTGAAAAAAAAGAAGGGCAGTCCCCGTTTTCTTTTGATCTGGATATGTACTCCCGTCTTATTCCGGACTGTTCGCAGTTGAAAAAAGTCTGTAGCTGACATCTGCGCCATGATCTGTCTCTCCTGCAGATACCGGATTTTTTCCAGGGAAATCCCTCTGCTTTTGCAGAGATTCAGAAAGCGTTCGATCTGTTCTCCACTGATGAGTACAGTAAGATATCCATACACGAGCCTGAGAATTTTTTCCATTCTTCACCTGATTTACCACTTCTGTGGAAATATCCCGGAAATCTCACCCCTGATCTTCATCTCAAAAGAATGATACCACAGAATTTCCAGATTCTTTCCACAGATCGTTACCTTTCCCCGAAGAGACAGCAGGACAATCTCAGAAGGACTGTATCTGCAGATCGATCTGTAATTCTCAACCAGAACTTCTGACGGTCCTGTCAGAGTTACGATCGTATCCTTATACGCCAGATCAGGAGGAATCTCCAGAACCGACACAACCTGCTCCTTCCACCGTTTTCTTTTTTTCATAAAAAAATCCCTCCGGCTTTTCATATAACTTTATGCCGGAAGGATTTTCTATATGACATCTGAAGCATTCAGCGGAATAATACCATGGAAAACCACAGAATTGTATTTCCGCCGAGATTGTATTCCATGGATTCCCGTTCCACAATTTCATTCACTACCACTCCATGACTCTCCAGACACGGATGCATTCTGTCCGGATGTCTGCATGGTTTGCCTTCTTTGTAGGCACATTTCTCGCAGATATCACAGGATTCTGTGGAGAGAATATAAGTCTCATACCCCTCTTTGTTGAGATACTGTCCTACTTTCGTCGTCAGTTCTTCATGTGCATGTCTGGTAGAAAGCATTTCTTCCATGTTCATGATGTCAGACACTTCTGCCACACTGGAGAAAAAAACTGCCTGCGGAAAACTTTTGATTTTTTTCTCACATTCTTCCAGCGTTCCAACTGCCGGAGGACAGGCCCAGGTAGAATCATATCTCTCACATTCCTGTCTGCAGATGGTGCGAACCCGCTCTTCAATTCCAATTTCTTCGGTATCTAATAATCGATATTCAAAAATCGGATACTGAGAAATAAATTCTTCAAACTTTTCTATATTCATATTTTTCCTCGATTCTTTTGTGCTGTGTGTCCGGACACATTTTCCGCTGTTTTTGTCGTACTCGTCCATCCTTCTCTGCTGATGAGAAATCTCTCATTTATGATATGGTTCATGATTCATGATCCGGTAGCTTCTGTAAATCTGTTCCAGAAGGATCATCTGCATGAGCTGATGCGGAAATGTCATTCTGGAAAAGCTCAGCTTATAGTCTGCCCGTTTCAGTACTTTTTCACTTAATCCCAGAGAACCGCCGATCACAAATGCAATGGAACTGTTCCCGGAAACTCCAAGTTTCTCAATCTTCTGAGAAAGTTCCACAGAGTCCAGCATCTTTCCGTCAATCGCCAGTGCAATTACATAATCCTGATCCCTGATATGCTTCATCAGACGCTCGCCTTCTGTATCTTTGATCTGCTCATTCAGTGCATCGGAAGCTTTGTCCGGTGTCTTTTCGTCCGGAACCTGACAGAAAGTCAGCTTACAGTATCTGCCAAGTCGTTTGGAGTATTCTGCAATTCCGGCACTTAAATACTTTTCTTTTATCTTTCCAACTGTTACAATACGAATTTCCATCTTTTTCCCCTGTCTGATACATATCTGAATTTTTCTGAATTTCCCTGAATTTTTTTCAGATATCCTTGAGTATTCCTGAATTTTTCCGGCGGTTTTCTGTCAGGCGGATATCCGCAATCCACTTCGCTGCCTGCTCATGGTCGAATAACTGCCGGCTCAATACTGCAGATAGTATTCTCTCATGGTTGTTTTACTGATTTTTCCATTGGCAGCCACCAGGATCACATAAAAGCGATGGTATCCCTCAGGCATGGAAATCGGCTGTTCATACACCGTACTGTTAATATCCGGTTCTGAGTCAAACGCATAATAAGCCTTACATCCATCCGGGACTGTCACTTTAATTTTTGTCTTTTTACTGTAGTCTCCGGACTTTGGAGATACCTTTGGCGCATCGGGAGTTTTCAGTACGATCACATATTTTCTGGTGATCAGATCACTCTCCATCCCTTTTTCGTTTACGCCAAATGCCTTTAACTCCGTGGTTCCCTCTTTCAGAACAATCGGCCCGGTATACTTCTGGCTGTTTCGATCCGGTACACGTCCATCCAGAGTATAGTAGATCGTATCATAGTCTGCTCTCAGTTCCACCACCCGGGCAGAGGTATAAGTACCTGGCGCCAGGCTAGTCACCGGAGCCTCACAGATATACTCACTGCAGGCATCCCGGATTTCCTGACTGCTGTTTTTAAGCAGAATTTTAATTCCTGACATCTGCCCGTCCAGCGCGAGAAGTTTTACCATTTCCTGATAAACAGGGATTCCGGCTGTCTGATTTTTGATCATGGGACGCAGGATCAGAATGGCAGATTTCATATCTCCCTGAGCCTCCATGATCCTCGCCATAAGAATGCTGGCCCCTTCACTGTCCGGTTCCCGATCCAGTGCCTCATCCGTAAATCGGGCAGCAATTTCATAATTTCCCAGTTCATACTGTTTTTCCGCATAAGAATACAGATGAGAAAAAGTATGAAATTCCCGGTAAAAAACAGCACAGAAAAGCAGCAGTCCCAGCAGCAGCAACAAAAAAATCTGCTTTCTGCTGAAGGACAGCTTTTCTTTCATTTTCTTTTTGAGTTTTTTCTTCCACTGTTTTCTCTTTTTTCCGATTTTTTCCTTTTTCTGTGGCCCTCGCTGCTGTTCTTTTTTTAAAAGAGTTTCCACAGAATCAAATTCCCTGACCCACGGAATCTCCGCAAGGCAATGGGGACAATACAGGGAGCCTTTTTCTACCTCCCTGTGACATTTTGGACATTTCATACATCGCCCTCACCGATTTTTATGATCGACATCTTACTGTCCATATCTTACTGTCCATCCAGATAATTTTCAAATTCTTCCATGGACATCAGAACTTTTCGTGGTTTTGTTCCTTCTTCCGGTCCGACTACACCAGCATCGCAGAGCTGATCCATAATTCTGGCAGCTCTGTTAAAGCCAATCTTGAACATTCTCTGTAACATACCGATAGAAGCCTTTTCCTTCTCAATAATAAATTTTCCGGCTTCCTCAAAATGTACATCCCTGTCATCTCCGCCTCCGGATACGGACGCAGACAAAGGAGAGTTCACCTGCTGCTCAATCTGCGGATTATACTGCACACCCGGGTTTTTGTCCGCCAGAAATTCCACGACTGCACTGACTTCTTCATCGGAAACGAACGCTCCCTGAAGTCTGACAGGCTTCGGATATCCCTGCGGATAGAAAAGCATGTCTCCTTTTCCCAGAAGTTTCTCTGCACCGTTCATATCCAGAATGGTACGGGAATCCACACCGGAAGAAACCGAGAATGCAATTCGTGACGGCATATTCGCCTTAATCAGACCCGTAATGACATTTACAGAAGGTCTCTGTGTTGCAATGATCAGATGGATACCTGCTGCACGGGCCAACTGTGCCAGACGGCAGATGGCATCTTCCACCTCTCCCGGTGCCACCATCATAAGATCTGCAAGCTCGTCTACGATAATAACAATCTGCGGCATCTTCTCCGGAGCTGTCTCTCCTTCTGCAACAGGAATACTCTCAATCTTCTTATTGTATTCCGTCAGATTACGCACTCCATATTCCGCAAAAGTATTATAACGGCTGGTCATCTCACTGACTGCCCAGTTTAAGGCTCCCGCCGCCTTCTTCGGGTCTGTGACAACCGGGATAAACAGATGCGGGATTCCATTGTAGACACTGAGTTCTACTACCTTAGGATCGATCATGATCAGCTTGACTTCTTCCGGTTTCGCCTTATATAAGATACTTACGATCAGCGTATTGATACATACGGATTTACCGGAACCTGTCGCACCTGCGATCAGAAGATGTGGCATTTTTGCAATATCTGTTACCACAGTCTTACCTGCAATATCTTTTCCTACTGCAAATGACAGGCGGGACCCGGCATGCTGAAATTCTTCAGACTGAAGTAAATCTCTCAGCATAACCGTACTGTTTTCCTTATTCGGAACCTCAATTCCTACGGCTGCTTTTCCAGGGATCGGAGCTTCAATACGGATATCCGGTGTCGCCAGATTCAGTTTGATATCATCTGCAAGACCTACGATTTTGCTTACTTTGACTCCCATTTCCGGCTGAAGCTCATAACGGGTGACTGTAGGGCCACAGCTTACATTCAGAATGGTCACGTTGACACCAAAATTATGTAAAACTTCCTGCAGCTTCTGTGCGGTTTTCCGCAGATGTGCATCGGAATCTCCCTGAGATTTCCCGCTGCCTTTCTTCAGAAGGTTTAACGTCGGATACTTATATTCTCTTTTTACGGCATTTTCTGTCTGGCTGATCTCGTGCTGAATATTTACAATTCCGCTCTGGATCTCTTTCTCAGAAGATTTTGGATTTCTCGAAGGCTGCCGCTGCGCCCTCTCCGGTTGAAAAGGGGGCACTTCCTCCTGCTGTAGTTCCTGTTCCGAATCCTGTCCGGAATTTTCAAAATCTACCTGCTCTTTTTCAGGCTGTCCGGAAAAATCTGTCTCCCCGTAAAATGCCTCATCTTCATCAGAAGTATCCACCCCTGAATCTGCTGCTCTGTGGATTTCAAAATCCGCCACAGGCTTAATCTCTTCCTGTTCTACAACACGTTTATGTGTTGCGGCTTTCTCTTTCTTCTCTTTCTTTTCTTCCCCTGCATCCGTTGAATCTGAAGAAAGTTTTTCATCCGGATCTTCTTTTTTGCTTTCTTTTTTCTTATTCTGTCTGCGCTTCGGTTCTTCTTCAGAATAACCGGTCAGTTTGGTTCCTTCCAAGAAAGAAGTCCGTTTCATTTTTTTCGCTTCTTTCGGATCTAAAAGGAATTCATCATCTTCCTCTGTTTCCTCATCGTCTTCTGCAAGTTCTGCTTCCAGTCTGCGGATACGCTCTTCCCTGCGTTCCTCACGTAACTGCTGTCTCTCTCTGGCTCTTGCTTCTCTGCGCATCGCGCGTTCCGGCCCACCATCTTTAAAACGGCTGTGTCCTGCTTTCACCAGATCACATACTTTCATCACCAGCATGGTGAGAAAATCGAGCAGAGAACGCTGCGTGATAATGATCATGCAGACAATAAACGCAAGTACGATGATCACATAACTTCCCACTGTACCAAATGCTGAAGTAATGGAAATGCAAAGTGCTCCTCCGATCAAACCTCCTCCGGTCTTATAATCCGCACTTCTGGCAAAGTAATCCATCAGTGTCGTGCTTGTCATATATCCATCTGTCAGAAGCTGTGCTGCCCCACACAGGAATAAAAACATCACAAATGCTGCTGCAAACTTCTTATATGCCAGATGATTCATCTTATTAATCAGCAGAAAAGAAGCTCCCAGAAAAAATGCAACCGGAAACAGATATGCCAGCAGTCCCATCACTCCAAAACAGAAGTTACTGATCGCATCTCCTACGAATCCGCCCAGTCCGAAATTACTTGCCATCAGAATCACGCAGGCTGCCAGGATCACAAATATTATAATTTCTGTCTGAAACTTCCCGGACTCAGCCTGTACAGCAGCCTTCTTTGCCTTGCTGTTCTTTTTTGTCCGTCCGGTATTTTTACTTTTTGATGTTGCCATACTCAGGCTCCCCTCCTAAACAAAATTTATAATCAGAGCAGCCGCCCCTATTATAAAAGAATAATATGCAAAATAACGCAGTTTCACCTTCTGCGCACGCAAAGTCATGTTCCGGATCACCAGACATCCCACGAATCCGGAAACGATCATCGCAAAAATAAATGAAAATCCCAGTCCCACTGTCATCTCAGAAGAGCCAAAATATCCGACTTCCGTAAAAAAAGCTCCTATGATTGCAGGCAGGCTCATAAACACGGAAAAACGCACAGCAAATTTACGGCTGTATCCGCATAAAAGTGCTGCGCACAAAGTAAATGCCATTCTGGAGATTCCCGGAAATACAGCAAGTCCCTGACAGATTCCGATCCACATGGCACTGTCATAAGAGGCTTCTCTCGGTCCTTTTGTTCCACCGGACTTATTTAAATCTGTCACCAGCAGAAAAATTCCGGATAAAAGAAAACCGATCCCTGAAAAAAGCGTAGAATCTGCGGTCAGAAGTGTCAGTCTTCTGGCTGTAAGCCCCAAAAGCGCCGTAGGGATCATGGATACCAGAAGAAGCACCGTAAATTTACGATAATTTCCTGTTACAATCCTTGCATATTTCAATTCTGCACCTGTACGTTTATTATGAATGTACAGATTGAGATTTCCGATCAGATCCATGAACATCCCCAGCAGTTCCACCCCAAGCCGTTTCAGATCTTTCTTAAACAGAAAGATGATTGCTGCTGCGGTTCCCAGATGAAGCATTGCCTCCAGCAAAAGCCCGGTATCATGGCTGATTCCCAGTAAAGACTCCACAACACACAGATGTCCAAAACTGCTCACTGGAAGGAACTCTGTCACTGCCTGTAAAACAGCCAGCAAAATCAAATACAAAACTATCATAAAACCGATTCCTTTTCTTTTTATTCTTTCATAATCAAAAAAGAATCCTGCCCGCAGGATTTTCCACCTGCGGCGAGCCGCTTTCAGCGACATGATTCCTTTGCTATTATAGCACACCCTACCCGAGTTTACAACACAGGAAGTTTACAGAGAATTTTGATAATTGTACAGATGGTTACTGTTCACTCCGTTCACAGTAACGTACAGATATGATACAGATCATAATTGTTCCATAAAATAAAATCAGCCCTCCGGCGTACACGAATGTACTGCCGGAGGGCTTTCCCGTCTGGACACAATTTATGATTTCTGAAAATCAGAATTATTTATTTTTCAGATATTCGTCGATACCTCTGGCACCAGCTTTACCAGCTCCCATGGCAAGGATAACTGTAGCCGCACCTGTAACAGCATCACCGCCGGCATATACGCCGTCTTTGGATGTCTTACCTGTTTCTTCTTCAGCAACGATACATCTTCTCTTGTTGATCTCAAGACCTTTTGTTGTAGAAGAAATCAGCGGGTTCGGAGAAGTACCAAGGGACATGATGACTGTATCTACATCCATGTCATACTCGGATCCTGCGATCTCAACCGGGCGACGTCTTCCGGAAGCATCCGGCTCGCCAAGTTCCATCTTAACAACCTTCATACCTTTTACATGGCCGTTCTCGTCAACAAGGATTTCCTTCGGGTTTGTAAGAAGATCGAAGATGATTCCTTCTTCCTTGGCATGATGAACTTCTTCTGCTCGTGCAGGAAGTTCTGCTTCACTTCTTCTGTATACGATATGTACTTCAGCACCAAGTCTTAAAGCTGTTCTGGCAGCATCCATAGCAACATTACCACCGCCTACAACTGCTACTTTCTTTCCTGCTGCGATCGGTGTATCATAAGAATCATCAAAAGCTTTCATCAGGTTGCTTCTTGTAAGATATTCGTTGGCAGAGAATACACCGCTTGCATTCTCACCCGGGATACCCATGAACATTGGAAGTCCGGCACCTGATCCGATAAATACAGCTTCAAATCCTTCATCCTCGATCAGCTGATCGATTGTTGTGGATTTACCGATAACTACGTTAGTCTCAAATTTAACACCTAATTCTTTAACTTTCTCGATTTCTTTCTTAACAACTTTCTGTTTAGGCAGACGGAACTCCGGAATACCATAAACAAGAACGCCACCAAGTTCGTGAAGAGCTTCGAATACAGTTACATCATAACCTGCTTTTGCAAGGTCACCAGCACAGGTAAGTCCAGAAGGACCGGAACCGATCACTGCAACCTTATGTCCGTTCTTAACTTCAGCTCCTGCCGGTTTAATGTCATGCTCCAGGGCATAGTCAGCAACAAATCTCTCCAGTTTGCCGATAGAAACGGCCTCACCTTTGATTCCGCGGATACATTTACCCTCGCACTGGGATTCCTGAGGACATACACGTCCGCAGATAGCCGGAAGCGCGGAAGATAATCCGATCACTTTGTATGCTTCTTCGATTTTTCCTTCTTTGATCTGTTCAATAAATCCAGGAATATTGATGGATACCGGGCAGCCTTCTACGCATTTCGGTTTCTTGCAGCCTAAGCATCTCTGTGCTTCTTCCATTGCTTCTTCCTGATTATATCCAAGACAAACTTCTTCGAAGTTTGTTGCACGTACCTTCGGGTCCTGTTCTCTTACAGGAACTTTCTTTAACATCTTTGCATCTGCCATTACTTGTCACCTCCACAATGTCCACATCCGCCATGATGGGTATCACCTTCCTGAAGTTTCAGTAATGCACGTCCCTCTTCAGTCTTATACATCTGGCTTCTCTTCATAGCCTGGTCGAAATCAACGAGATGTCCGTCGAATTCCGGTCCGTCTACACATGCAAACTTAATCTCATCGCCAACCTGAAGACGGCATGCGCCACACATACCTGTTCCGTCAACCATGATCGGGTTCATGCTGACAATTGTATGAATGCCAAGCTTCTTGGTAAGAAGACAGACAAATTTCATCATGATCATCGGTCCGATCGCTACACAGACATCGTAATGTTTGCCTTCGTTTGTTACCAGATCCTCAAGAGTCTTGGTAACCATACCTGCACGGCCATAGGAACCGTCATCTGTAGTAACATAAAGATTGGAAACTTCTCCCAGTTCTTTCTCAAGGATAACCATATCCTTAGTTTTTGCACCAAGAATAACATCTGCTGTGATTCCATGTTCATGGAGCCATTTTACCTGTGGGTAAACAGGGGCTGTACCAACACCGCCGGCAACAAATACCATTTTCTTTTTCTTTAATTCTTCGATATCTTCCTCAACAAATTCAGAAGGACATCCAAGAGGTCCTACGAAATCGCGGAATGCATCTCCTGCTTTTAATTCTGCCATCTTGATGGTAGATACACCAATCTCCTGGAATACGATTGTGATCGTACCTTCTTCACGATCATAATCACAGATAGTAAGAGGGATTCTCTCACCCTTCTCATCTAACTTAACGATAATAAATTGTCCTGGCTGACAATGGCTTGCAACACGCGGTGCGTGTACAACCATAAGATGGATCTTAGCTGCCAGTGTCTCAGCTTTTAAAATCTTATACATTGTTTCCCTCCTAGCGTATATTCATTCAATCCCTTAATAATAATACGCTAAAATCTTTCCTATTACAAGGAAAAGATTTACAAACATACATAAAACTGACTATTTTTTCACATTCCTTTCCTGTCTGCAGATTCTTTTTCTTCAATCATCTGATGCAGCCGTGCAAGCGCCTCCCGTATTCCGCCGATCTCATTAATCAATCCTTCCTTAACTGCTTCTCTTCCTTCAAGCATCGTTCCTACATCTTTGACAAGCTGGCTGGTATCCAGCATCAGTTCCTCAAGCCGTTCCTGTGTCGTGCCGGAATGTGCCGCAATAAATCCCGTAATGCGGTCCTGAATTTTCTCGATATTCCGGTAAGACTGCGCCACACCGATAAACATCCCACTGGAACGCACCGGATGGATCACCATCGTTGCACTCGGCACTGCAAAAGAATAATCCGCCGACACCGCCATCGGCACCCCGATCGAGTGACCGCCGCCCAGCACAAGTGATACCGTGGGAATACTCAAAGATGCAATCATTTCCGCGATTGCAAGCCCAGCCTCAACATCTCCCCCGACCGTATTCAGAAGGATCAACAATCCATCCACGTCTTCATCGTCTTCGATCAGTGCCAGTTTCGGAAGAACATGTTCATACTTCGTTGTCTTGCTCTGTGAAGGCGCGCTGTCATGGCCTTCCACCTCGCCAATGATCGTCAGAAGTTCAATCCTGTGTTTCCTTTTGTTCTGATCAAGTGTAAGCTGTCCCGTCTCCCTGATCTGCTCATCCTGTTCTTTTTGTGTATCAATTTCCTGCTGTTTTTCATTTTTGTTTTCAGACATAAAAATACCTCCATGTACATTCATGAAGGTATTTTGTGTAAAACTATGGATTCATATACATCAGGACTGCATCCAGCTTCTCCATCAGACTCAAGTGATTCTTTCTTAATCCGGCAAGCAGAAGTACCCTTACTTATACAAATCAATTTTATTCAGATGTATCTTTTCAAATCAATTTCTGATGAATCATTCGTCCCAGTTTGTCCAAACGTCTGTGACATCATCGTCCTCATCGAGAAGATCCAGTGTTCTCTGAAGGTTCTTGACATCATTTTCGTCTGTAAGCTCTACGTATGTCTGCGGAACCATGGCAACCTGCGCTTCTACCATCGGGATTCCTGCTTTTTCCAGCGCTTCACGCACTGCACTGAAATCATCCGGAGCTGTCAGGATCTCGAAGCTGTCTTCTTCTTCGTTGAAGTCCTCAGCACCAGCATCAAGAGCAGTCATCATCAGCTC
>OLPG01000733.1_pt1 | contig 30974 bp, 22 predicted proteins | sample 1672311 | NCBI WGS metagenome assembly OLPG01 (sample SAMEA3136670, study PRJEB25190) | human gut metagenome | biome: human gut; feature: human-associated habitat; material: faeces | place: Austria | collected 2013 | reverse complement strand
GCAGGGGAGAAGCAGTGGTCATCGGCTGCGACCCCAACACCAGCCTGTACTTCACCAACGTACATCTGCCCGCCGTGAAGTACCACATCCCCAAGGGGCACACGGTGCTGGACACCGAGATCCTTGACGAAGCGGACTGATGCCGCTTCTCTCCAGAAAAACAGTCGTTTTTATGCGGCTGTTTTTCTTATATTCTGTGCTATAATGAGAGCAGAAAATGCTGCGAGGTGACATTTATGCCTTTAAATAATCCTATCACATCGGCACTTCTGGCCGACCCGGAAATTTTCCAGCAGAACCGTCTGCCCTTCCATGCCCACTTTGCGGACCAGACAAGCCCGGAAATGCCCCTGACCGTCAGCTTGGATGGCGAGTGGAACTTCCGCTATGCGGAAAACCTGACCGCACCCTTTACGGACTGGGATACCCTGACTGTGCCCGGCTTTATCCAGATGCAGAGCCTGCAAAAGCCTGGCAAGCCCTACGGCACGCCCCATTACGTCAACACCCAGTACCCGTGGGACGGCCACGAAAAGCTGCGCCCCGGCGAAATTCCGCAGGATTATAACCCCATCGGGGAGTATCAGCGTAGCTTCACCCTGCCGGAAAGCTGGGCAAGCTGCTACCTGCGCCTGAACGGTGCCGACAGTGCCGCCGCCGTCTGGTGCAACGGCGTTTACATCGGCTACACCGAGGATACCTTCACTCCCGCTGAATTTGACATGACCGCCGCCGTCCACCCCGGCGAAAATACCCTGACGGTGCAGGTGTACCGTTTCTCCTCCGGCAGCTGGCTGGAAGATCAGGATTTCTGGCGCATGAGCGGCTTATTCCGCTCCGTGGAGCTGTTCACAAAGCCGGAAGTTCACCTCGAGGACGTCTTTGTGAAGCAGAGCTTTGCAGATGATTTTTCCAGTGCTGCCGTCACCTTTGATTGCAAGGTCAGCGGCGCGGGAACGGTGTCGGTGGTGTTCAATGGGCAGGAGCAGTCCGCTGAGGTGGGCGAGCCTGCCGAATACGACAGCGGCGTGGTGTTCGGCAAGGGCGAGGTTGCCCCGGATGTGGAGGAGGACGTGCAGGATGTCTCCTTCACCTTTGCGGTGACTGACCCCGCCCTGTGGAGTGCCGAGCAGCCGAACCTGTACGAAGCAGAAATTGCCCTGCTGCGCGAGGGCGCTCTCGTGGAGCGTACTGGCCTGAAAGTCGGTCTGCGAAAATTTGAACTGAAAGACCGCCAGATGCTTTTGAACGGCAAGCGCATCGTGTTCAAGGGCGTCAACCGCCACGAGTGGAGCTGCCGCACCGGGCGCACGGTCAGCCGGGAAGAGATGCTGTGGGACGTGAAAAACCTGAAGGCCCACAACGTGAACGCCGTGCGCACCAGCCACTACCCGGACGACCCGTATTTTCTGCAACTCTGCGATGAATATGGCCTGTACGTCATCGGGGAGACGAATCTGGAGACCCACGGCACATGGCAGAAGCTGGGCGCGGACGGCTCGGACGAGTGGACGCTGCCCGGTGCGCGCCCGGAGTGGCGGGAAAATGTGCTTGCCCGCGCCGAAGCCATGCTGGAACGGGACAAAAACCACCCGGCCATCCTCATCTGGTCTTGCGGCAACGAGAGCCACGGCGGCAAGACCCTGTGGGAGATGAGCGAATACTTCCGCCGCACCGACCCCAGCCGCCTTGTGCACTACGAGGGTATTTTCTGGAACCGGGAATACCCCGCCACCTCCGATATGGAAAGCCAGATGTATACCCCGGTGGCAGACATCAAAAAGTTTCTGGCAGGGCACCCGGAAAAGCCCTTTATCATGTGCGAGTACAGTCACGCCATGGGCAACAGCTGCGGCGGCATCACCGACTACACCGAGTATGCCTACGAAGAGCCGCTGTATCAGGGCGGGTTTATCTGGGAGTATATGGACCACGGCATCGCCGTGACGGGTCCGGACGGAAAGCCCGGCTTTGCCTACGGCGGCGACTTCGGCGACCGCCCCACCGACCGGGAATTCTGCGTGGACGGCCTTGTGCTGCCCGACCGCCGCAATACTCCCAAGATGGATGCAGTCAAGGCGGCCTACGCACCGCTGAAAATCACCCTGACCGACACCGAAGTCGTGATTGAAAACCGGAACCTCTTTACCGACCTGAGCGCCTACGACCTTGTGTTTGCATCTTCGGTCAACGGCAAGCCGGAACGCCGCGCGGTGCTGCGGGCAGACTGCGCACCCGGCAAGACTGCGCACATCGCGTTCCCGTTCCCTCTGCCGGAGACAGGGCTTGCCTGCATGACCGTTACCGCAGTGCAGCGGGCTGCAAAGCCCGGCATCCCGACGGGCTATGAAGCTGCCTTTGGGCAGGTATGGCACAACTACGCCGCCGCCCGGCTGACCGTTGCCGCGCCGGAATTGGTGGAGATGGACTGCAACATCGGCGTAAAGGGCGATGGCTTCGAGTACATCTTTGGTCGCGGCAAGGGGCTGGTGTCCATCCGCTACAACGGTGTGCAGCTGTTGGACGATACCGTGCGCCCCAACTTCTGGCGTGCGCCCACCAACAACGACGAGGGCTGCGCAGAGCCGTTTGCATTTGCCTTCTGGAAAACCGCCGGTCTCTACGCCCGGTGCGATAACCTGACTGCCGAAGCAAAGGATGAGTTCGTCATCGTCCGCGCAAACTACACCCTACCAGATGGGCAGACGCTGCCCATTGATTTTGCCATCGACGGCGCAGGCCGCTGCGATATCACCATGACATGGCAGGGCGAAAAGACTGAGCTGCCGGAGTTCGGGCTGCTCTTCCCGATGCGCCGGGAGCTGACCAAGGTATCCTATCTGGGTCTTGGCCCCCGGGAGACCACCGCCGACCGCACCGCAGGCGGCAAGATGGGCGCTTGGAGCTACAATGTCCGGCAGGATTTTGCCCAGAACAGCCCGGTCTACCCGCAGGAATGCGGCAGCCGTACCGGCGTGTACAGCGCAGCACTCACCGGCAGCGGATTGAATATAGGCATCGGCTTTGCAGGGGACGGCATGACCTTCTCGGCGCTGCCCTACACGCCCCATGAACTGGAAAACGCCCGCCACCTTTACGAGCTGCCCCGGGACGACAATAAGACGGTCGTCCGCTGCGCTGCTTTCCAGCGCGGCGTGGGCGGCGACAACAGCTGGGGCGCAAAGCCCCATGCAGACGCCTGCTTTGCGGTGGAGAAGGGAACCTCGTTCCGTTTTACGATTCAAAAATAAAAATTTACTTGGCTAAAGTGGTGGGTATCATCGTGATACCCACCACTTTGGTCTTATTGCGAAACCGTAACAAGACAAAAATCAGCGCAATATTCAAATAGTATATTTGCGATATGCAATCCAACGTTGTAGCTGCTGCATTAAAAAGTTGAATTTTTATGGTTTATGGAGAAATAAGGAATTGTGTCAAAATGACACAATTGCTCCGGACACCTTCATAGAACCATGGAATGTGAATATTTTGCTTTCATAGGAGTTCATGTTTTTTTTACTGAATCTCGTGAAAAGCGTATAAAAAGCTTGCAATCATCTGTAAAATGTGGTATATCCATTATACGAAACATTGCTTTAAAAGAACACTCCACCGTTCAATGATGTGTAAAGTGAGGTGCCTGCCATGACCGCTGTGATCTACGCCCGCTATTCCAGTGACAACCAGCGTGAAGAATCCATCGAAGGCCAGATCCGGGAGTGCACGGCCTATGCGGAAAAGAACGGCATCACCATCGTCAAGCACTACATTGACCGTGCCATCTCTGCCAAGACAGACAACCGCCCGGAGTTCCAGCAGATGATCAAGGAAATGACCGAGGTATATCCCCTGCGGGGGATGTACCTCGGTCATTTTTATTTTTCGGTTGTCTCTGCCGGTATCACACCGTACTCGTCGGCGCTGACGGGGTCTGCATAGACGGCGTAGCGCTGGGGGGTGTGGGTCAGGATGCCGAAGGGGTAGCAGGTGTACAGGATGCAGCTGGGCTCCTCGGCACCCCAGCGCACCTTATCGACGTCGGTCTCCTGAATGACCTGCATGTCGGTTACTTTATAGGTAAAGTCGCCCCAGTCGGTCTCCAGATGAATGATGGCACCGAGCTGCGTCGAGCCAAGGTCCGAGAAGTACGTGCCCGTATGCCCGCCGATAAAGACTGTGCCGTTCTCGCCGGGCAGGACGCAGTCACTCTCGGCGCGGCAGCCCGCACCGCGGCCAAACTGGCTCTCGCTGTCGCCCCAATAGAGGGCGCAGTCCACGTTTGTGCCTTCGACCCAGATGCGGCCCAGCTTATCGCCGTACTGCACGCTGTCGTGCTCGACCTGCGCAGCGGTGACCTGCTCGGCACGCTTCGCGGCGGCTGCTTCGGCGGCCCGGCGTTCTTCCTCCTGACGGGCGGCCTCGGCGGCTTCACTGGCGGCGCGGGCAGCCTCCTCCTCGGCGGCTTTGGCGGCCTCGCTGGCAGCAGCGGCACTGGCCGCAGCGGCAGCTTCGGCAGCTCTTTGCCGGTTTTTGGAGATGACCAGCGCCGCCGCTATGCCGACGCAGACGGCCAGCGCCAATGCGCAGAGGGCCAGGCACTTTGCCATCCGTTTGCGGCTCATGCGTTGTGCTCCCGGCTGGCGAGGTAAGCAGCGGGGCCGCTCCGGTACAGGTCGCCGCCGTGGGTGTCCAGCAGGACCGTCAGCGGGAAGTCTTTAACCACCAACTTACGCACCGCCTCACAGCCGAGGTCCGGCCACGCAATGATCTCACAGCTCTGCACACTGCCGGCCATCAGGGCACCGGCCCCGCCGATGGCGGCCAGATAGACCGCGCCGTTTTTGACGACGGACTGCTTGACGGCATCGGTGCGCTTGCCCTTGCCGATCATGCAGGCCAGTCCCAGATCCAGCAGTCGCGGCGTGTAGGCGTCCATACGGCCCGAGGTCGTGGGGCCTGCCGCGCCGATGGCACAGCCCGGGCGCTCCGGCGTGGGGCCGACATAGTAGATGGCCGAGCCCTCAATGGGGAACGGCAGCGGCTCGCCCTTGTCCAGCAGCTCCATCATGCGGGCGTGGGCGGCGTCACGGGCGGTGTAGACCACGCCCGACAGCAGCACGGTGTCCCCTGCTTTCAGCGGCGCAAGGTCCTGCTTGGAGAGGGGTGTTTTCAGTACATATTGCATCGTTGCGCCTCCTTACAGCGTGCGGCTGGCGCGGCGGGTGACGTGGCAGCTGATGTTGACGGCCACGGGCAGGCAGGCCACATGGGTAGGCTTTTGCTCAATGGCAACCCCCAGACAGGTCGTGGCACCTCCAAAGCCCTGCGGGCCAAAGCCTGTGGCATTGATGGCATCCAGCAGCTCCTTTTCCAGCGCTGCATAATACGGGTCGGCGTTGGGTTCGTCCAGTGGGCGCAGCAGTGCCTTTTTGGCCAGCGCTGCGCAGTGGTCGAAGCTGCCGCCGATGCCGATACCCAGCACAATGGGCGGGCAGGGGTTGGCTCCGGCCTGCTCCACCGTGTCAAGCACGAATTTTTTCACGCCCTCGACGCCGTCGGCCGGCTTGAGCATGGCAAGGCGGCTCATGTTCTCACTGCCTGCGCCCTTGGGGGCGACGGTGATTTTGCAGCCGCTGCCCGGCACAAGATGCACAGTCAGGAATGCCGGGGTGTTGTCCCCCGTGTTGACGCGCTGCAGCGGGTCGGCGGTAATGGATTTGCGTAAGAATGCTTTCTCGTAGCCGCGGCGCACGCCCTCGTTGACGGCATCGGTCAGGTCACCGTCAATGTGGGCGTCCTGGCCCAGTTCGATAAAGACGCAGGCCATGCCGGTGTCCTGGCAGATGGGCAGGTCTTTCTCTTTCGCAACGCAGAGATTCTGCTGCAATAAACCCAGTGTCTCCTTTGCCAGCGGCCACGGCTCGGCGGCCTCGGCGGCATCCAGTGCAGCCTTTACGTCGGCGGGCAGCCGGGTGTTGGCCTCAATGCAGAGAGCCTCCACTGCGTCGGTGATAGCGGCGGCGGGAATTTCACGGATGCTCATACGCGCGCCACGCCGCTTTCTCTCGCGGCCTGTGCGACGGCAGCGGCGACGGCATCGGCCACGCGGGGGTCAAATGCCTTGGGCAGGATGTTTTCCTCGTTCAGCTCGTCGTCGGGGATGAGACCCGCGATGGCCTTGGCGGCGGCCATCTTCATAGCGGGGTTGATGTCCCGCGCACGGACGGACAGCGCACCCTTGAAGATGCCGGGGAACGCCAGCACATTGTTGACCTGGTTCGGGAAGTCGCTGCGGCCCGTACCGATGACGCGGACGCCCGCCTGCTTAGCGAGGTCGGGCATGATCTCGGGCGTGGGATTCGCCATGGCGAACACAATCGCGTCCTTCGCCATCGTGGCTGCCAACTCGGGGGTCAATGCGCCCGCAATCGACGTACCAATGAAGATGTCCGCGTCCCGTATGGCCTCGGCCAGACCGCCGGTCAGCTTGTCGGGGTTCGTCTCCGCGGCCAGCCTGCCCTTGTGGCCTTCAAGGCCCGCGGGGCGGTTCGGGTAGAGGATGCCGTGCTCATCAACGGCGACGATGTTCTTAGCGCCCGCGACCTGCAGCATGTGGATGATGGCCGTGCCCGCCGCACCGGGGCCGTTCTGGACGATCTTAACGTCCTCAATGCGCTTGCCGACGACCTTCAGGGCGTTGAGCACACCCGCCAGCACGATGATGGCTGTGCCGTGCTGGTCGTCGTGGAACACGGGGATGTCGAGGTCACGCTCGAGTTCGGCTTCGATTTCAAAGCACTCGGGGCTGCGGATGTCCTCCAGGTTGATACCGCCGAAGGTCGGGGCAATGGCCTTGACCGCAGCGATGACCTCCTCCTTCGTCTTGGCGTTCAGGCAGATGGGGAACGCATCGACGCCGCCGAACTCCTTGAACAGGACGCACTTGCCCTCCATGACCGGCAGACCGGCCTCGGGGCCGATGTTGCCCAGACCCAGCACGGCAGTGCCGTTCGTGACGACGGCGACGGTGCGGCCCTTCATCGTGTAGGTGTAGACGTCATCGGGGTTTGCCTTGATCTTGCGGCACGGCTCGGCCACGCCGGGGGTATAGGCGGTGGACAGCGCGTCGCGGTCCTTGCATTCGCAAAGGCTCTGCACGGCGATCTTGCCGGGGAACTTGCTGTGGAGTTCCAGAGCAGCTTTGTTGTAGTCCATGGGGATACCTCTCCTTTATATAGTTTTACTTTCCGTAATGGTGCCCGGTAGGGGCCGGACATGTCCGGCCCGCAGCCTTGCCGCCAAATCGCTATGGATTTTACGTTGAGGGCAGGGCATGCCCTGCCCCTACAGGGTTGCTTCTTTTATTCGTGGTGTACCGGCGCATAGTCCGGTTCCAGCTTTATGACACAGAAATGGTCGGGCCACTTGGCCTGTACGGCATTGCGCAGGGCATTGACGAGCTTGACGCCCCGGTGCTGCTTGTCGGTCATGTACTCAGCAGGGACGGCACAGTCAAAAATCACGTTCGTATGTGTCGGGCCGGGCACAATGCGCAGGTCGTGGATGTTGGCCAGCGGCGCGAGCTCCTCGACCTCACGCTGCAAAAACGCCTTCAGCTCGTCCGCGTGGGGGTCACCGGTCACGACGGGGTCAAAGTGGATCGTCGCGATCAGCCCGTCCTCCACAAGCAGGTCCCGCTCAATGCGGTCAATGACATCGTGGCTGTGCATGACGTCATCCTTAGCATCCATTTCCAGATGGAAGCTGACCAGGCGGCTTCCGGGGCCGTAGTCGTGGATCATCAGATCGTGCACGCCGAGCACGCCGGGATAGCTCAGGGCCTTTTTCTCGATATGCTCGACCAGATCCGAGTCAGGCGCTGCACCCAGCAGCGGATTGATGGTGTCTTTGACGAGCATTGCACCGCTGTACAAAATGAACGCCGCCACACCGATACCCATCAGTCCGTCAATGCGGGCAAAGCCGGTGAGCTTTGTCAGAATCGTGGCTGCCAGAACCGCTGCCGTCGTGATGACATCGTTGCGGGCATCGGCGGCGGTGGCCAGCAGCGTTTCCGAGTCGATGGCCGTGCCGATCTGCCGGTTCAGCCTGCTCATCCAGAGCTTGACGAGGATGGACGCAATCAGTACTGCAACCATGAGCCAGCTGAAAGCGACCTCCGTCGGGTGCAGAACCTTGGCAAAGCTCTCCTTCAAAAGCTCCACGCCGATGACCAGGATCATGACAGAGACCGCCAGCCCGGCCAGATACTCATACCGGGCATGGCCGTAGGGATGCTCCGAGTCCGCCGGGCGCGCGCCGAGCTTGAAGCCGACGAGGCTGACGACATTGGAGCTGGCATCGGACAGGTTGTTCATGCCGTCGGCGGTGATGGCAACGCTGCCGGTCAGTACACCGACGGCGATCTTGCCGCCCGCCAGCAGTAGGTTGCACACCACGCTGACGATGCAGGCCAGATTTCCGTAGGCCGTGCGGACGGCGCGATCCGCGGTGCTTTTATAATTTTTGACGAAAGCCCGTATTAAAAGCTGAATCAGTGGGAATACCCCCTCTTTTAGAAAAAGACAGACCTTGTAAGGGTCTGCCTTTTGGTTGGTTATAAGTTCTTGCCTCCTCTGGGAGGGGGCCAAGGAGAAAAATTACTTCCGCACAATGCAGGCATCGCGCTCGGGGCCGACGGAGATGTACTTGATCTTGCAGCCGACCAGTTCCTCCAGACGTGTGACATAGTTCTGAGCGGCCTGGGGCAGGTCCTCAAACTTGCGCACGCCGGTAATGTCGCAGTGCCAGCCGGGCACGGTCTCCACAACAGGCTGAGCATCGTCCAGCGTCTTGCCCATGGGGAAGCGGGTGGTCGTGCTGCCGTCGGTCAGCTTGTAGGCGGTGACGATGGGCACTTCCTCCATGTAGTCGAGGACGTCCAGCAGGGTCAGGGCCAGTTCATCGCAGCCCTGGCACTGCACGCCGTAGCGGCTTGCCACAGCGTCGAACGGGCCGACGCGGCGGGGACGGCCCGTGGCGGCGCCGTACTCATGGCCGTGCTCACGCAGCACATCCTTTTCCGCCTCGGTCATAGCCAGCTCCGTGGTGAAGGGGCCCTCACCGACGCAGGAGGAATAAGCCTTCATAATGCCGATGGAGAGGTTCAGCTTGTGGCCCGGGATGCCCGCACCGATGGGTGCATAGGCGGACACGGTGTTGGAGGAAGACGTGTAAGGATAGATGCCGAAGTCGATGTCACGCAGAGCGCCCAGCTGGGCCTCGAACATGATCTTTTTGCCCTCGCGGTCAGCCTTGTCCAGATAGCCGCCCACATCGCAGATGTAGGGGGCAAACAGCTTGGAATATTTCTCGCACCAAGCCCACATCTCGTCAACGCTGACGGGCTTCTGGCCGTAGATCTTCTCCATGGTCAGGTTCTTGGACTCGACGATGGTCTCCAGACGCTTCTTGACGCCGGCGTCCATGTGGACGAGGTCGCCCATGCGCAGGGTCTTTTTCATGTACTTATCGCCGTAGCTGTAGGCGATGCCGCGCTTGGTGGAGCCGAACTGAGCGCCGGTCTTGGACAGGCGCTCCTCCTCAAGGCCGTCCTGTGCGACATGGAACGGCATGGTGATGGTCGCACGGTCAGAGATTTTCAGGTTTTTGGGGCTGATCTCAACACCCTTCTCGGTCAGGGAGGCGATTTCCTTCTCGAGGTGCTCGGGGTCGATGACCATGCCGCCGCCCATAACGCAGACAACGTCGGGGCGCAGAATGCCGGAGGGAATCAGGTTCAGGACGAATTTGCCGCGCTCGGTCTTGACGGTGTGGCCTGCATTGTCGCCGCCCTGATAGCGCGCAACAATGTCATAGTCCTGGCTGAGCAGGTCGACCATGCGGCCCTTGCCCTCGTCGCCCCAGTTAATGCCGGTAATGGAAGTAAGCATACGTTTCTACCTCTTTTGTAAGTAAATAGGCATTTCAGCCTTTTCCGGAATCTCCGGGATCCGCTGCCGTTCTGTATTATACCATATTTGTCAAGAGAATACTATAGCTGTTTTGTACAAGATTCAAATGTTTCCGTTGGCGCAGTTGCAGGGGCAGATCAATGCTTAGAGAGCTTCGCGTACTCGGCATAGGGGATCTTTGCGCCGTCCGCAGTCTGGACATAGGTGCTGTCGAGCTGCTGTTTGAAGGCCGCGCGCATATCGGCCAGATACTCCTTGCGCAAAGCGTCGCGCTCGGCGGTTTCGCGCTCGGTCAGACCGATGGCCTTTGCCTTTTTTGCCAGCGCGTTGATGCGGTCAATTTTGGATTTTTCCATGGTGTATGTCTCCTTGTTGTTTGTCTATTTTCCATTATACCACATTTTCACAGCAATTTCATTTTACTTTTCCGAAAAAGCGTGTATAATAAGAAAGTATGCAATTTTGAAAAAGACAGGAGAATCCCATGAAACTGAAGAATTTTCGCCGTGTGGCAGCCCTTGGCATGGCTGTCGGCATGACCGCTGTGCTTGCGGCCTGCGGCAATACCGCTGACACCGCCTCCTCCGAGGCCGCTGAATCTACCGCCGAGACGGCTGACACCGCCGAGAAGGCCAGCGCTGAGACCGCGGACGCCGAGTACGCCTATCTGGCTGATTTCAGCTTTTCCGATGCGTTTGACGAGAACGGTTATCTCAAGGGCGTGACCGCCACCGATTATGTCACCCTGCCCGACGACTACGCGGACATCACGATCAGCGCCGACCTGGGCCAGGTCAGCGACGACGACATCAATGATTACATTGATTCCAACGTGCTGTCCAACTTTGCGACCACGAATGAGGTCAAGGACCGCGCAGCCGCGGACGGCGATACGGTCAACATTGACTATGTGGGCCGCATCGACGGCGTTGCTTTCGACGGCGGCGACACCAAGGGCAGCGGCGCCGACCTGACTTTGGGCAGCGGCACCTACATTGACAACTTTGAAGATCAGATCGTCGGCCATACCCCCGGCGAGACCTTTGACGTCACGGTCACCTTCCCCGAGGATTACGGCAATGAGGACCTGAACGGCAAGGAAGCCGTCTTTGAGACGACCCTGAACTACATCAAGGAGTCCGTCACCCCCGAGCTGACCGACGACTGGGTCAAGGAAAATCTCGGCGAGAGCATGAGCCTGAACAGCGTCGATGAGCTGAAAGCCTTCGTCAAGTCCACGATGCTCTATGACAACCAGGCCAGTGACGTTTACACCGCCCTGCATGACAAGGCCAGCTACGCGGACGAGCTGCCGCAGACCGCGCTGGACTACTACCGCGATGTGCTGCTGTACCGCATTTACACCAACGCCCAGAAATACGGCACCGACATGAACACCCTGCTTTCCTCCGGCATGATGGGCAGCAGCTATGACAGCGTGGATGCCTATCTGGCAGATGCCAACGACAGCATCAAGTCCATCACCCAGCAGGCCCTGCTGATGCAGGCCGTGGCCGAGAAAACGGGCTTCAAGTGCGATACCGCTACCATGAACGCTGACTTTGGCCGCTACTACGGCACCACCGACCCGAGCCAGTATGTCTCCGCCTACGGTGAGAACTACATCAAGATGAACGTTCTGCAGAGCGACGTCATGCAGAACCTGATCGACAACGTCAAGTACGAATAAGCGGTAAGCGCCGCCGCACTCCCGGTTTTGCACCGGGAGTGCTTTTTTGTTGCTTTTTGCGGGGGAAACCTTTATAATAAAGGTATTCTGAATAAGGAGTCCTTCCCTATGCCTCTTATCATCCCGAAAGACCTGCCCGCTTACGAGGAATTGCAGCAGGAAAATGTATTTGTCATGCACCAGGAGCGCGCGATGAGCCAGCATATCCGCCCGCTGCGCATCCTGATTTTAAACCTGATGCCGACCAAGATCGTGACCGAGACCCAGCTGGCCCGCCTGCTGGCAAACAGCCCTTTGCAGGTGCAGGTCACCTTTTTGCAGACGGCGACCCACAGCACGACCCACACCGCGCCCGAGCACATGAAGGCGTTCTACAAAACGTTTGACGAGATCAAAAACGAGCGCTTTGACGGCATGATCATCACCGGTGCGCCGATTGAGGACCTGGACTACGAGGACGTTGACTACTGGGACGAGCTCTGCCGCATCATGGACTACACCAAGGAGAACGTCTACTCCACCATCCACCTGTGCTGGGGTGCGCTGGCGGGGCTGTACTACCACTTCGGCATCCCCAAGGTGCATCTGGACAAGAAGATGTTCGGCGTGTTTGAGCATCGTGTGACACGACCCTCCAACCCGCTGGTGCGCGGCTTCGACGAGGTATTCTACGCCCCGCACAGCCGCTGGGCCGGGCTGGACCGCGCCGCCATCGACGCCTGCGGCGACCTGCGCATTCTGGCCGAGAGCGACATTGCCGGGCCGATGCTGCTTTCCACCGAGTCCGGGCGGCAGATCTTTGTCATCGGCCACCCCGAGTACGACAAATATACGCTGGACAGGGAGTATAAGCGCGATGTGAAGGCCGGCAAGCCCATCAACATCCCGTGCAACTACTACCCCGACGACGATCCGAGCCGCGACCCGCTGTTCCGCTGGCGCGCCCACGGGTATCTGCTGTACACGAACTGGCTGAACTACTACGTGTATCAGGACACGCCGTATGACTTGAACCATCTGGAAGCATTGGAGAAGTGATTATGCCCAAAATCAGCGCCTGCATTGTGGCGTACTGTGATTATGACGAGGTCTGCGCCGCGGTGCGCAGCATCCTGCACTATACCCCTGCCCCGGATCTTGCCCTGTATGTCGTGGACAACGGCAGTCCCGACGGCTGCGGCAGGCAGCTGGCAGAGACGGATTTCGGCGACAGCCGCGTGACTGTGCTGCCGCTGGAAAAGAATATCGGCTTCGGCAAGGGCCACAACTATGTGCTGGATCGTCTGACCAGCGACGTACACTTTATTCTGAACCCGGACATCCTGCTGACCGGCAACGTGCTGGAGGACATGGCCGCGTGGCTGCTGGCCCGGCCCGGGGCCGCTATGGCAACGCCCCAGCTGCGCTACCCGGACGGCAAGCTGCAGCACCTGCCCCGCCGCAAGCCGACGCCCTGGCTGCTGCTGGCGCGGCAGCTGGCCCCGAAGCTCGGCGGCTGCTTTAAGAAGGCCGACGACCACTACACGATGCAGGATGAGGATCTGACCGTGCCCCGCCGCATCGAGTTCTGCACCGGCAGCTTTATGGCCGTGCGCACCGATGTGTTCAAGGAAATCGGCGGGTTTGACCCCGGGTATTTCATGTATGTAGAGGACGCCGACCTGACCCAGAAGGTGCTGCAGAAGGGCACCGTTTGGCTGGCTCCGCAGTTTTCCGCCATTCATGCGTGGCACCGCGCCCCCATGCGCGACGCAGGCAAGTTCAAGATGCAGCTTGTCAGCATGGGACGGTATTTCAAAAAGTGGGGCTGTGGGAAAGGGACGGTATGACCCTGCCGACTTTTCGGAACTTGTAGGGACAGATGCTCACCATCGGCCCCTACAACGCAAGAACAGCGCAAAAGCAGCGTAAGAACAGCTCCGGTTGTTTCTCTTGACAAACCCGCGTTCCTATGCTACAGTAAGAATATCGCAAGGCCGCTGACCGACGGGATATTGTGGGGCTTACCACAGGGGACGCGGCGTTATCACTTGCCTTTTAAGCCGACCGTCTGGGCTGCATACACTGGAGTATGGTGTGTGCAGCCCTTTATTGTTTTTTACAAAAACGGAGGAATCGTACAATGCTGAGCGACATCGAAATTGCACAGGCCGCCGAAATGCAGCCCATCACCGAAATCGCCGCCAATCTGGGCCTGCAGGGCGAGGACGTCATCCCCTACGGCCACTACAAGGCCAAGCTGAACCACAAGCTGGCCAAGGCTGACAAGCCCGAGGGCAAGCTGATCTTAGTCACCGCCATCAGCCCCACGCCCGCGGGCGAGGGCAAGACCACGACGAGCGTCGGTCTGGCGGACGCCATGAACGCGCTGGGCAAAAAAACGATGCTCTGCCTGCGTGAGCCGTCGCTCGGCCCCGTGTTCGGTATCAAGGGCGGCGCTGCCGGTGGCGGCTATGCTCAGGTCGTGCCGATGGAGGACATTAACCTGCACTTTACCGGCGACATCCACGCCATCGGCGCGGCCAACAACCTGCTGGCTGCCATGATCGACAACTCGATCCAGCAGGGCAACCCGCTGAACATTGACCCCCGCCGCATCACCTGGAAGCGCTGCATGGACATGAATGACCGCCAGCTGCGGTTCATCGTGGACGGCCTCGGCGGCAAGGTCAACGGCACCCCGCGTGAGGACGGCTTTGACATCACCGTTGCCAGCGAGGTCATGGCGGTGTTCTGCCTGGCCACCGATCTGGAGGACTTAAAGGCCCGCCTGTCCCGCATCGTCTGCGCCTACACCTACGACGGCCAGCCCGTCACCGCCGGGCAGATCGGCGCAGCGGGCGCGATGACCGCACTTTTGAAGGATGCGCTCGACCCGAATCTTGTCCAGACGCTGGAGCACAACCCCGCCATCATCCACGGCGGTCCGTTCGCCAACATTGCCCACGGCTGCAACAGTGCCATTGCCACCAGGCTGAGCCTCAAGCTGGCCGACTACGTTGTGACCGAGGCCGGCTTCGGCGCGGATCTGGGCGCGGAGAAGTTCCTTGACATCAAGTGCCGCTATGCCGGGCTGCACCCCGCCGCCGTTGTGCTGGTGGCCACGGTGCGCGCGCTCAAGTCTCACGGCGGCGTGGCCAAGCCCGATCTGGGCAAGCCCAACGCCGAGGCCGTGCGTGCGGGCAGCATGAACCTGGCCCGCCACATTGAGAACCTGCAGGGCTTTGGTCTGCCGGTCTGCGTTGCCATCAACGCCTTCCCCACCGACACTGCGGAGGAGATGGATGTCATTTATGACGTCTGCAGCAAGGCCGGTGTGCCCTGCGCCCTGAGCGAGGTCTTTGCCAAGGGCGGCGAGGGCGGCAAAGCGCTGGCCGAGACCGTGCTGTCCATCCTGGACGACAGCGCCGAGGTGCAGTACACCTATGAGCTGGACGCGCCGCTGACGGATAAGATCGAGGCCGTCGCCACGAAGATCTACCGCGCAGGTCGCGTAAGCTACACCGCCGCCGCAAAAAAGACGCTGGACGAGCTGACCGCGCTGGGTTATGGCAAGCTGCCGGTCTGCATTGCCAAAACGCAGTATTCCTTCAGCGACAACGCCAAGCTGACGGGTGCGCCCGAGGGCCACACGCTGAATGTGCGCGAGGTGCGTTTGAGCGCCGGTGCGGGCTTTGTGGTCGTTGTCTGCGGCAGCATCATGACGATGCCCGGCCTGCCCAAGCACCCCGCCGCCATGGACATTGACGTGGATGTACACGGGAAGATCACGGGTCTGTTCTGATTGGTAAAATTTTGGTAAAATCGTAGAATAAAGAATCCCCCTTTTGGGAGGCTTTAGGGGCCGATGCTTGCATCGGCCCGCGGGCGGACGACGAGCATCCGCCCCTACAGAGTTCCCGGAAGGGGGATTTTTATGAATAGTTATCACACAGGCTTACATATTTTCGCCGTTCGCACCAATGGTCCCGGCATACCATGCGGCGCTGTCCCCGGGGGCAGGTCGGCGTTATTCCGCCATGTCTCCCGCTTTTGCTTCCGGGGTCTCTGCGGCCTTCTGCTCCATGTCCGGGGCAATTTCGCCGCCGGGCATCTTGTGGCCGAAGGACGGCACAAAGAAATACTTGCGGATGATGAAGATCAGTGCGATGGCCACCACGCTGACCAGGTTCTGCACGGCGTCCTCATGGCCGACGATCATGTGGCGGGCAATGGCGTAGAGCAGCACCTCCAGCACGCTGCCGGGGCTGTGCTTGGCCAGCATCTTGATAAACTCGATGCCGATAACGATGTCCAGCGCACGTTCCAAAAAGGTGCGGATCTCCAGGCTGTCGGCATCGGTCAGCAGACCGGGCATCAGTTCCACCAGCGGGACAATGCTCATGAGCAGAGCCGCCAGCACAATGCCGGAGAGCACGACTTCGAGGATGCCCGCAGCCTCGGCGATCTGGTCGCGGAAGATGCGCTTGAACCATTCCTCCCTGCCGTGCAGGGCGTGATTTGTCAGGCGTCGTTTGGGTGCAATCATACAAAGCTCCTTGTTTATGTATTTTTTCTATTTTATCATATTTTTGTGTCCTGTACCAGCAAAATTTTACAGGCCGTTTTAAAGTATGACAACTACCCTCCAAGACCTATCAAAAACGACAAAAAGCGACGGTCAAAACCCTTTTGCACCGTTTTTTGGCTGAAATGTCCGCCGGGCGCTTGCATTTTTTTTGCCCAGCGTTTACACTACAAGTACAGGGCACATCTTACTTTTATTAAAGGGGGATCTTCCGTGGCAAACGCAATGCAGCGTATTGGCTTCTTCGCGGGTGTTCTGTACCATCATACCCTTTTTACGTCGACACCACAGCGCAGTGTATCCTGATGCGGAGCACTGCGCTGTTTGCTTTGTAAGGGAGGTTTCAAAACGTATGAAAAAAGTTGCGATCATCATGGGCTCGGACAGTGACTGGCCGGTGGTCAAGGGTGCCTGCACGGTGCTGAAGGATTTCGGCGTGCCGTATGAGGCGCACATTCTTTCGGCCCACCGCACACCGGAGGCCGCCGCCGCGTTCGCCAGGAGCGCCCGTGCCGAGGGCTACGGCGTCATTCTCTGCGCTGCCGGCATGGCCGCGCACCTGGCCGGTGCCTTTGCCGCCAACACCACCCTGCCCGTTGTGGGCATCCCGATGAAGGGCGGCGCCATGGACGGTCTGGACGCCCTGCTGGCCACTGTGCAGATGCCCAGCGGCTTTCCCGTGGCTACCGTAGCGCTGAACGGCGCGAAGAACGCCGCGTATCTGGCTGTGGCGATTCTGGCCGTCGCCGACGACGAGCTGGCCGCGAAGCTTGACAGTTTCCGCGCCGACACCGCCGCCGCGATTGCCAGGAAGGACGCCGCCATTGCCGCCGAAGCCGCAGCACTGTAAAAGAGCCTTCCCCCCAAGGGGGGAAGCCAAAGACAGGTACACATACATACTTTACTATATTATACTATAAAAAGGAGCGTTTCTCATGAATTACGAAGTTAAAGAGCAGCTGTACGAAGGCAAGGCCAAGCAGGTTTTCGCTACCAACGATCCCGAGATCGTCATGGTCCACTATAAGGATGACGCCACTGCCGGTGACGGTGAGAAGAAGGGCACCATTCGCGACAAGGGCATTGTCAACAACAAGCTGTCCAACGCTCTGATGCAGAAGCTCGAGAAGGAGGGCATCCCCACCCATTACGTGCAGGAGGTCAATGACCGCGACACCTTTGTGAAGAAGGTCGAGATCGTGCCTCTGGAGGTCATCATCCGCAACGTTGCAGCCGGTCACTTCAGCCTACGCATGGGCGTGCCCGAGGGCAAGGTCTTTAAGACCCCCATCCTCGAGTACAGCTACAAGAACGACGATCTGCACGACCCGTTCATCAACCACTACTACGCCCTGGCCCTCGACCTGGCTACCCAGGAGGAGCTGGACACCATCGCGAAGTATGCCTTCAAGGTCAACGAGGTGCTGAAGAAGATCATGCTGGACGCCAACATCCGTCTGGTGGACTTTAAGCTCGAGTTTGGCCGCCTGTCCGACGGCACCATCATCCTGGCTGACGAGATCAGCCCCGACACCTGCCGTTTCTGGGACGCCACCACCGGCGCGCATCTGGACAAGGATCTGTTCCGCCGCAACATGGGCGGCGAAGCCGACGCTTACCAGGAAGTCATGAAGCGCCTGCTGGGCTGATTGCACCCGCACAATTTACCGTGCGCTTTCCCGTAGGGGCGCATTTCCTATGCGCCCGCAAGAGGCAGCCGACCCACGGGCGGATATAGGATCCGCCCCTACGGCTTTACCATTCCGACAATTGGAGCAAATAAATGAGCGAAATTTCCCAATACACCGAGTCCCTGCACGAGGAGTGCGGCGTGTTCGGTATGTATGACAAGACCGGCGAGACCGATATGGTCAGCGCCGTCTACAGTGCGCTGTACGCCCTGCAGCACCGCGGCCAGGAGAGCTGCGGCATTGCGCTGAACGTCGACGGCGTGCTGTCCGGCTACCGCGATCTGGGCCTTGTCAGCGAGGTCTTTACCAAGCGCGTGCTGGAGGAGCTGCCCCGCGGCGCAAAGATGGCTACCGGCCATGTCCGCTATGCCACGGCGGGCCAGCGCAGCCGTTCCAACGCGCAGCCGATGGTTCTGCATCACTGCAAGGGCGCTATGGCGGTCTGCCACAACGGCAACCTTGTCAACGCGCCGAAGCTGCGCCGCAAGCTCGAGATGAGCGGCTCGATCTTTCACGGCACGTCGGACACCGAGGTCATCGCCTATCTGCTGACCCAGAACCGTCTGCTGACGCCGAACATTGAGATGGCCGTCAGCCGCACGATGGACGACATTGAGGGCGCATACTCCCTCGTCATTATGACCCACACCAAGCTGATCGCGGCGCGCGACCCCAACGGCTTCCGCCCGCTGTGCATCGGCGAGCTGCCCGACGGCAACGGCTATGCCTTTGCCAGCGAGAGCTGTGCGCTGGACGCCGTGGGTGCGAAGTTCGTCCGTGACGTGCGCCCCGGCGAGATCGTTATTGCCGACCGCAACGGCCTGCGCACGATGGAGAATCACTGCGGCGCCGCGCCGCACACGATGTGCGTCTTTGAGTACATCTACTTTGCCCGCCCGGACTCCGTCATCGAGGGCACCTGTGTGCATGAGGCCCGTCTGCAGGCGGGCCGGTTCCTGGCGCAGGAGCATCCCGTGGAGGCCGATGTCGTCATCGGCGCGCCGGACTCCGGTCTGGATGCAGCGCTCGGCTATGCGCAGGAGAGCGGCATCCCCTACGGCGTGGGCTTTATCAAGAACAAATATGTAGGCCGTACCTTCATTCAGGGCAGCCAGGCCCAGCGCGAGAGCAGCGTGCGCATCAAGCTGAACGCCATCACGTCCACGGTCAAGGGCAAGCGCGTTGTGCTGGTCGATGACTCCATCGTCCGCGGCACGACGAGCGCCCGCACCATCCGCCTGCTGCGCGAGGCCGGTGCTGCCGAGGTACACTACCGGATCAGTGCGCCGCCGTTCGCCCACCCGTGCTACTTCGGCACCGACATTCCCGACGAGAAGGACCTGATTGCCACCGGCCACACCGTCGAGGAGATCAACGAGCTGGTCGGGTCTGACACGCTGGGCTATTTGAGCATTGAGCATGTGCAGCAGCTGGCCATCCACAGCAAGTGCGGCTTCTGTACGGGCTGCTTTACCGGCAAATACCCCGTCGCCCCGCCCACCGAAACGATGGACATTGTCTACGACAAGCCGCTGAGCCAGTCTAAGACGAATAAGAAGCTGTAAGGTTCAAAGGCTTCCCCAGAGGGGGAAGCTGTCACCGAAGGTGACTGATGAGGGGCGGCCTTACCCCGGCCACCCGCTCACGGGATGCAGCGGCAAGCTTACCCCCTCATCCGGCCTCGGTCAGGGCCTCGGCCACCTTCCCCCACAGGGGAAGGCATTTCCCCATTCATACGATTTACTCGCAAGGGAGATTATTCTACTATGGAAAAAAGCTATTCTGCCAGCTACGCCGCTGCAGGCGTGGATATTACCGCCGGGTATCGCTCTGTTGAGCTGATGAAGCAGTATGTGGCCCGCACGATGACCGAGAACTGCATCGGCGGTCTGGGAGGCTTCGGCGGCCTGTTTGAACTGGACTGCACCGGCATGGAGCATCCCGTTCTGATTTCCGGCACTGACGGCGTCGGCACCAAGCTGCGCATCGCCATGCTGCTGGACAAGCACGACACCATCGGCATCGACTGCGTGGCCATGTGCGTCAACGACGTCATCTGCGCCGGTGCCAAGCCGCTGGTTTTCCTCGACTACATCGCCTGCGGCAAGAACATCCCGGAGAAGATCGCCGAGATCGTCAAGGGCGTGGCCGAGGGCTGCGTCCAGGCGGGCTGCTCCCTCGTGGGTGGCGAGACCGCCGAGCACCCCGGCATGATGCCCGAGGATGAGTACGACCTGGCCGGCTTCACCGTCGGCGTCGTGGACAAGGCAAAGATTTTGGACAACTCCACGATGCAGCCGGGCGATGTCATCATCGCACTGCCCTCCACGGGCGTACACTCCAACGGTTTCTCGCTGGTGCGCAAAATTTTTGACATTGACAACAACCCCGATGTGCTGAAAAAGACATTCGACGGCATGGACAAGCCCCTGGGCGAGGCCCTGCTGGCCCCCACGAAGATCTACGTCAAGCCCGTGCTGGCTGTCATGGACGAGATCACGGTCAAGGGCGTGTCTCACATCACCGGCGGCGGCTTCTATGAGAACATTCCCCGCAGCCTGAAGAAGGGCTGTGCGGCCCGCATTGCCAAGGCCGATGTGCGCACCCCTGCCCTGTTCGACGTCATGCAGCGCGAGGGCGGCATCTCCGAGCACGATATGTTCAACACCTTCAACATGGGCGTCGGCATGGTGCTGACCGTCGCGCCCGAGGACGCGGACAAGGCCATTGCCATTCTGAAGGCCCACGGCGAGGACGCCTACCGTCTGGGCACCATCGTCGAGGGCGACGGGGTCGAGCTGGTATGAAGCGTGTAGCGGTACTGGTATCGGGCGGCGGCACGAACCTGCAGGCTCTGCTGGAAAGCGAGCGCCGCGGCGAGAACCCGAACGGCAAAATCGAGCTGGTCGTTGCCAGCAAGCCCGGCGTCTACGCGCTGGAGCGCGCCGCCAATTTCGGTGTGGAATCCGCTGTTGTCAGCCGCAGGGACTACGCTGACAGCGCAGCGTTTGACGCCGCCCTGCTGGACACCTTGCAGAAGCACCGTATTGACGTGGTCGTGCTGGCAGGCTTTTTGAGCGTGCTGGGCGAAAAGGTCATTGCGGCCTACCGCAATAAAATCATCAATGTTCATCCCAGCCTGATCCCCAGCTTCTGCGGCCCCGGCTTCTACGGACTGCGCGTGCACGAGGCTGCGCTGGCCCGCGGCGTGAAGCTGACCGGCGCTACCGTCCACCTTGTAAACGAGGAATGCGACGGCGGGCCTATTCTGCTGCAAAAGGCCGTGGCCGTGGAGCCCGGCGACACCCCCGAGACGCTGCAGAAGCGCGTCATGGTCGAGGCCGAGTGGCAGCTGCTGCCCAAGGCGCTGGCGATGGTGTGCAGTGACGAGGTGTAAAATCGCAGCAATGGCAAAGTTCTCTCCCCCACCGCCTGCGGGCGGAGCCCCCTCGCAGAGGGGGCCAAGGCTTCCAGGCTCCCTCTGCGAGGGAGCTGTCCGCGCAGCGGACTGAGGGAGAGAGCCTTGCCACCACATCCCGTTTTATGTTTTTGTATACACCAAAACGAGGTCAATTATGGAAAAAAACATCTACAAATATCTTGCCGGGAATGACTACCCCGGGCGCGGCATTGTGCTGGGCAAAAGCCCCGACGGCCAGAAGGCGTTCGTCGCCTACTGGATCATGGGCCGCAGCGCCAACAGCCGCAACCGTGTGTTTGAGCCTATCGACGGCGGCATCCGCACGGTGGCCGCTGACCCGGCCAAGCTCGAGGACCCGCACCTCATCATCTACAACGCTGTGCTGACCCTGCGGGAGACCACCGTGGTCACGAACGGCGACCAGACCGACACGATTGCCCGGTTCATGAACGGCAACCTTTTCCCCGGCTACAGCTTTGAGGCTGCGCTGGCGACCCGCACCTATGAGGACGACGCGCCGAACTTTACCCCGCGCATCTCCGGCGTCGTCGATATGCGCCGCGGCGGCTACAAGCTGTCCATCGTCAAGTCCGACGAGGGCAACGCCGAGAGCGTGCAGCGCCAGACGTTCGACTACCCGCAGCCCGTGGCCGGTGAGGGACACTTCATCAGCACTTACGTCAAGAACGGTGCTCCGATCCCCAGCTTTGCGGGTGAGCCGCTGCGCGTCACCATCGACACGAACGACGCGGACAAGTTTGCCGACAAGCTGTGGGCGAGCCTGAACGAGGACAACAAGGTCAGCCTGTTTGTGCGCAGCATCGAGCTGGAAACCGGCGAGTACGAGGACATTATCCTGAATAAATACACCGCTGTGGAGGGTTAATATGAACGAATTTCAGCTGAAATACGGCACGAACCCCAACCAGAAGCCCGCCCGCATCTACATGGCGGACGGCAGTGACCTGCCTGTGCAGATTTTGAACGGACGCCCTGGCTACATCAACTTTCTGGATGCGTTCAACTCCTGGCAGCTCGTGCGCGATTTGAAGAAGGCACTCGGCCAGCCCGCTGCCGCCAGCTTCAAGCACGTCTCCCCCGCCGGTGCGGCCATCGGTCTGCCGCTGGATGAGACCCTGCGCGCCATGTACCACATTGCGCCGGAGACCGAGCTTTCCCCGCTGGCCTGTGCCTACGCCCGTGCCCGTGGTGCGGACCGTATGTCCAGCTTCGGCGACTGGATCGCGCTGTCCGATGTCTGCGACCTGAGCACCGCGAAGCTGATTCAGCACGAGGTCTCCGACGGCATCATTGCGCCCGGCTACGACGCCGACGCGCTGGAGGTGCTGAAATCCAAGAAGAAGGGCGGCTACGCCATCGTCCAGATCGACGCCGACTATGAGCCGAAGCCGCTGGAGACCCGCACGGTCTTTGGCGTGACCTTCGAGCAGGGCCGTCAGGACCTGGACATTTCCAATGAGACGATGCTGCAGAACGTTGTGACCGAGAACAAGGTCATCAGCGACGAGCAGCGCCGCGACCTCATCATCAGCCTGATCGTGCTGAAATACACCCAGTCCAACAGCGTCTGCTACGTGCAGGACGGCCAGACCATCGGCGTCGGTGCGGGCCAGCAGAGCCGCGTGCACTGCACCCGTCTTGCAGGCCAGAAGGCCGACAACTGGCAGCTGCGCCACATGCCGAAGGTGCTGGACCTGCCGTTCCGCGCTGACATTGCCAAGCCGAACCGCGACAACGCAATCGATGTTTACATCGGCGACACGCCGGAGGATGTCATCGGCGACGATGTCTGGGCCGAGACCTTCACCGAGCAGCCGGCTCCGCTGACCGTCGAGGAAAAGCGCGCCTGGCTGGATGCCGTGACCGGTGTGAGCCTGGGCAGTGATGCCTTCTTCCCGTTCGGCGATAACATCGAGCGCGCGCGCCGCAGCGGCGTGACCGCCATTGTACAGCCGGGCGGCTCCATCCGCGACGCACAGGTGATCGACACCTGCAACAAGTACGGCATTGCGATGGCGTTCTGCGGCATCCGGCTGTTCCATCATTAAACGCAAAAAACAACTCGCCTGCGGCGATTTTTCGTCGCGGGCTGTTGTGCTGTCAAGGAGGACGCTTATGAAAATTCTGGTTGTCGGCGGCGGCGGGCGTGAGCACGCCATCATCCGCGCGCTGAAAAAAAGCCCCCGCTGCTCCGAGATCTGGTGTGCGCCCGGCAACGGCGGCATCAGCTATGACGCTCACTGCAAGGCCATCCCGGCCACCGACGTGGACGCCATGGTCAAATTTGCCAAGGAAGAAGCCTTTGACTATGTCGTCGTCGCCCAGGACGACCCGCTGGCGCTGGGCATGGTCGATGCGCTGGCCGCTGTGGGCATCCCGGCATTCGGTCCCGACAAGGCTGCGGCCCGCATTGAGGCCAGCAAGGTGTTCAGCAAGGACCTGATGAAGAAATACGGCATCCCTACGGCCAAATATGAGACGTTCGACGACCCCGAGAAGGTCATGGACTACATCAAAGCCGAGGGCAAATACCCCGTCGTTATCAAGGCGGACGGTCTGGCACTGGGCAAGGGCGTGCTGATCTGCCAGAATGAGCAGGAGGCCGCCGACGGCGTCAAGGAGATCATGCTGGACAAAAAGTTCGGCGCGTCCGGCAACCATGTGGTCGTCGAGGAGTTCCTGACCGGCCCCGAGGTCAGCGTGCTGTCCTTCTGCGACGGCAAGACCGTCAAGCCGATGGTCTCGAGCATGGACCACAAGCGTGCTCTCGACCACGACGAGGGCCTGAACACCGGCGGCATGGGCACCGTGGCCCCGAACCCCTACTACACGCCCGCAGTCGCCGAGCGCTGCATGCAGGAGATTTTTCTGCCCACGGTTGCGGCCATGCAGGCCGAGGGCTGCCCCTTCAAGGGCTGCCTGTATTTCGGCCTGATGCTGACCCCCGACGGCCCGAAGGTCATCGAGTACAACTGCCGCTTCGGCGACCCCGAGACGCAGGTCGTGCTGCCCCTGCTGGAAAGCGACCTGCTGACCGTGATGGAGGCCACAACGAACGGCACGCTGGACAAGACCGATGTCAAATTCAGCGACGGCGCGGCGGCTTGTGTCATCTTAGCCAGCGGCGGCTATCCCCTCGCCTACGAGAAGGGCAAGGAGATCACCGGCCTGACCGCTGGCCAGCTGGACGCCGCCGATGTGACGGTCTACCACGCCGGCACGGCCATCAAGGACGGCAGGCTCGTCACGAACGGCGGGCGCGTGCTGGGCGTGACCGCCACGGCCAACACCCTGCCCGAGGCGCTGAAAAAGGCGTACGCTGCCACGGAGAGCATCCATTTTGACAAGCTGCACAAGCGCAGTGACATTGGGGCAAGAGCGCTGGCAGCAATGCAGTAAAAAGGCTTCCCCATCGGGGGAAGCTGTCACCGAAGGTGACTGATGAGGGCAAACTTCCCGCAGCGATCCGTCAACGGGATACAGCGGTACACTTTTCCCTCATCCGCCCTCGGACGGGGCCTCGGCCACCTTCCCCCCAGGGGGGAAGACTTTCCGTCCGTCACTTCCTGCAAATTTAACTCTCAGGAGGAAATACAATGGTATATCGCATTTATGTTGAGAAAAAGCCCGGCTTTGACGGCGAGGCACAGGGGCTTCTGCATGAGCTGGTCGATCTGGTCGGCATCCAGAATCTGACCGGTCTGCGCCTTTTGAACCGCTATGACGTCGAGGGCATCGACGCAGTGCTGTTCCAGCAGGCTGTGCCCACCGTGTTCAGTGAGCCGCCTGTTGACGTGACCTACGACAAGCTGCCCGACGCCAAGACTGTTTTTGCCGTCGAGTACCTGCCCGGCCAGTTTGACCAGCGCGCCAACTCTGCCAGCGAGTGCATCCAGCTGCTGAGCCAGGGCGAGCGCCCCGCGGTGCGCTCCGCCCGCGTCTACCTGCTGGACGGCGACCTGACCGACGCCGACCTGGCCGCCATCAAGAAGTACGTCATCAACCCCGTCGAGGCCCGCGAGGCAAGCCTTGACGAGCGCAGCACCCTGAAAATGGAGTTTGCCATCCCGACGGAGGTCGAGACACTGACCGGCTTCACCGCGCTGGACGACGACGCGCTGGAAGCGTTCCGCAATGAGAAGGGCCTGGCGATGGACCATGCGGACATCGTGTTCTGCCAGAACTACTTCAAATCCGAGCACCGCGACCCGACCATCACCGAGATCCGTCTGATCGACACCTACTGGTCCGACCACTGCCGCCACACGACGTTCGGCACGATCCTGGACGACGTGAAGATCGACGACGAGCTTGTGCAGGCCGCATTTGACCGCTACATGGCACTGCGCGCCGAGACGGGCCGCGACAAGAAAAACCGCACCCTGATGGACTGCGCGACCATCGGTGCCAAGGCGCTGAAGCAGCGCGGCATTCTGAAGAACCTTGACGAGAGCGAGGAGATCAACGCCTGCACCGTCAAGATCAAGTGTGACGTGGACGGTGAGCAGCAGGACTGGCTGTTCCTGTTCAAGAACGAGACCCACAACCACCCCACCGAGATCGAGCCCTTCGGCGGCGCGGCGACCTGCATTGGCGGTGCCATCCGTGACCCGCTGTCCGGACGCAGCTACGTCTATCAGGCCATGCGCGTGACCGGTGCGGCTGACCCGCTGAAGCCTGTTTCCGAGACAATGCCCGGCAAGCTGCCCCAGCGCAAGCTGGTCACGACGGCTGCCGCGGGCTATTCCAGCTACGGCAACCAGATCGGCCTTGCCACCGGTCAGGTCGCAGAGCTGTACCACCCCGGCTACGCCGCCAAGCGCATGGAGATCGGCGCAGTTGTCGGCGCGACGCCTGCCAGCCATGTCCGCCGCGAGGAGCCCGCCCCGGGCGATGTCGTCATCCTGCTGGGCGGACGCACGGGCCGCGACGGTGTCGGCGGTGCCACCGGTTCCTCCAAGGCGCATAAGCTGACGAGCCTTGAGACCTGCGGTGCCGAGGTGCAGAAGGGCAACGCGCCCATCGAGCGCAAGCTGCAGCGCCTGTTCCGCCGCGAGGACGCCTGCCGCCTTATCAAGCGCTGCAACGACTTCGGCGCAGGCGGTGTGTCTGTCGCCATCGGCGAACTGGCCGACGGCCTGCACATCGACCTGAACAAGGTCACCCGCAAGTACGAGGGTCTGGACGGCACCGAGCTGGCCATTTCGGAGAGCCAGGAGCGCATGGCCGTGGCCGTCGCCGCCGAGGACGCCGAGACCTTTATGAAGTACGCCGCCGAGGAAAACCTTGAGGCGACTATCGTTGCCACCGTCACCGAGGAAAAGCGGATGCGCGAGGTCTGGAACAGCAAGACCATCGTTGACCTCTCCCGCGAGTTCCTGAACTCCAACGGTGCCGAGCGCCACGCTGATGCGCACATCCTGCCGGGCCATGTCTGGCAGCCCCAGTTTGCCGGTGCAACGTTTGAGCAGAAGCTGGAATCTATGGTCAGCGACCTGAACGTCTGCAGCCAAAAGGGCCTGGGCGAGCGGTTCGACTCCACCATCGGCGCAGCCACCGTGCTGATGCCCTACGGCGGCAAGTACCAGCTGACCCCGACGATGGCCATGGCCGCCAAGCTGCCCGTGGACGGCGAGACGACGACCTGCTCCGGCATGGCGTGGGGCTTCAACCCCTACCTGACCGAGGCTGACCCCTACCGCGGCGCGTATATGGCCGTGGTCGAGAGCGTGACCAAGCTGGTCTGCGCGGGCTTTCGCCACGAGGATATGTACCTGACGTTCCAGGAATATTTTGAGCATATGAACGATAAGCCCGAGCGCTGGGGCAAGCCGCTGGCCGCCCTGCTCGGTGCGCTGGATGCCCAGATGGGTCTGGGCATTGCGTCCATCGGCGGCAAGGACTCGATGTCCGGCAGCTTTGAGGGACTGGACGTGCCCCCGACGCTCGTCAGCTTTGCGACGGCCATCGGCAACACCCGCGACGTGCAGAGCCCCGAGTTCAAGAAGGCCAACAGCTCCGTTGTCATCCTGCGCCCCAACTACAAGAACGGTCTGCCCGAGATCGGCAGCCTGATTTCCATTTACAAGACCGTCGAGCAGATGATCGACGAGGGCAAGGTGCTGGCTGCCGCCACGCCGGGCTACGGCGGTGTGGCCGAGGCACTGTTCAAGATGTGCGTCGGCAACCATGTGGGTCTGCAGCTGTCCAATGACATCGACCTGAACGATCTGTTCAAGCCCGCCTACGGCGCGGTCATTCTGGAACTGCTTGATGCCTCCGCCGGTGAGTTCCTCGGCTTCACCACCGTGGACTACACGCTGGAGGCCGAGGGCAAGGCCATTGACCTGGCCCATCTGCAGGAGCTGTGGGAGCAAAAGCTCGAGCCTGTATTCCCCTACCGCAAGGCCGGTGAGTTCGTCCCCGCGCTGGAGCATGACTGCCCCGCCAACAAGCGCGTGGCTCCCTCTGTGCGTCTGGCGACGCCGCGGGTCGTCATCCCCGTATTCCCCGGCACAAACTGCGAGTACGACACGGCCCGCGCGTTCCGCCGCGCAGGCGGCGACCCGCATGTTCTGGTGCTGAAAAACCTGACCCCCGCCAACGTGGCCGAGAGCTGCGAGGCGCTGGTGAAGGAGCTGGACGAGGCGCAGATCCTGATGCTGCCGGGCGGCTTCTCCGGCGGCGACGAGCCGGACGGCAGCGCCAAGTTCATTGCAGCGTTCTTCCGCAATCCGTCGGTGGCCGACGCAGTCAACCGTCTGCTGAACCAGCGCGACGGTCTGGCTCTGGGCATCTGCAACGGCTTCCAGGCACTTATCAAGCTGGGCCTGGTCCCCTACGGCGAGATCCGTCCCATCACCGAAAGCGACCCGACGCTGACGTTTAATACGATCCACCGCCACCAGTCCATGCTGGTGCGTACCCGCGTGGCCAGCAACAAGAGCCCCTGGCTGAGCAAATGCGACATCAACGACGAACACCTGATCGCCATCAGCCACGGCGAGGGCCGCTTTGTCTGCAACGAGCAGCTGCTGAACCAGCTCATCGACAACGGCCAGATTGCGACCCAGTACGTTGACCTGCTTTGCCGCCCGACGATGGACATGCGCTACAATCCGAACGGCTCCGTGCTGGCAATCGAGGGCATCACGAGCCCGGACGGCCGTGTCTTTGGCAAGATGGGCCACAGCGAGCGCAGCGGCGAGCAGCTCTATAAGAACGTCACCGGTGACAAATACCAGCCGATCTTTGAGGGCGGCGTGAATTATTTCAAGCTTTGATATTTCGGGAAGTTTCTGCTATACTAGAACTATCAGCTTAAAAGATTGTGAGGATTTGACCCAATGGCACAACACGACAAATATATTTCGCCGTTCTCTACACGCTATGCGTCGGATGAGATGCAGTACATCTTCTCTGACGACAACAAGTTCCGCACCTGGCGCCGGCTGTGGATCGCGCTGGCTAAGGCCGAGCAGAAGCAGGGCTTGGCCATCACCGATGAGCAGATTGCCGAGTTGGAGGCGCACAAGGACGACATCAACTATGAGGACGCCATTGCGCGCGAGAAGCTCGTCCGCCATGACGTGATGAGCCACGTCTACGCCTACGGCCTGCAGTGCCCCAAGGCAAAGGGCATCATCCATCTGGGCGCGACCAGCTGCTATGTCGGTGACAACACCGACGTCATCATCATGCGCGAGGGCCTGCAGCTCGTGCGCAAGAAAGTCATCGGCGTGCTGGCAAATCTGGCCAAGTTCGCCGACGAGTACAAGACCATGCCCTGCCTGGCCTACACCCACTGCCAGCCCGCGCAGCTGACCACCGTCGGCAAGCGCGCCACGCTCTGGATGAACGAGCTGTATATGGATCTGGAGGAGCTTGACCACCAGATCTCCCAGCTGGCGCTGCGCGGCGTTAAGGGCACCACCGGCACCCAGGCCAGCTTTGTGGAGCTGTTCAACGGCGACTCCGCCAAGATCAAGGCCGTCGAGGCCGACGTCTGCGCCCAGATGGACTTTACCAAGGTCGTGCCGGTCTGCGGCCAGACCTACAGCCGCAAGGTGGACTACAATGTGCTGTCCGCCGTGGCAGGCATCGGCCAGTCCGCCATGAAGATGGCGACGGACATCCGCCTGCTGGCGAACTTCAAGGAGATGGAGGAGCCGTTTGAAAAGAACCAGATCGGTTCCTCCGCTATGCCCTACAAGCGCAACCCCATGCGCTGCGAGCGCATCTGTGCGCTGAGCCGCTACCTGATGGTGGATGTGCTGAACCCCGCCATCACTGCCGGTACCCAGTGGTTTGAGCGCACGCTGGACGACTCCGCCAATAAGCGCATCGCGATGGCCGAGGGCTTCCTGGCTGCTGACGCCATCCTGAACATCCTGCTGAACGTCTCCGACGGGCTGGTCGTCTACCCGAAGGTCGTCCGTGCCCGCGTCATGGCCGAGCTGCCGTTCATGGCAAGCGAGAACATCATGATGAAGGCCGTCAAGAAGGGCGGTGACCGTCAGGAGCTGCACGAGCGTCTGCGTGAGCACGCCGTGGCCGCCGCTGCCGTTGTCAAGCAGGAGGGCAAGCCCAACGACATGATTGCCCGCGTCGAGGCTGACCCCGCGTTCGGCCTGACCCGCGAGGAGATCGAGGCCGAGCTCTCCCCCGAAGCCTTTACGGGCCGCAGCGCCGAGCAGGTCACCGAGTTCCTGCGCGACGTCATCCAGCCCGTGCTGGACGCCAACAAAGAGGACCTGGGCCAGCATGTGGAGCTGAACGTCTGATTTATTGCATCGTAAATTGTAGGGGCGAATGCTTGCATCCGCCCGCGGGTCGATGATAAGCATCGACCACTACAGAACAGCAAAATACCCGTACTGTCTTACTAAAGGCAATACGGGTATTTTTTATGCAATTGTATCGGCGGACGTCAGGCCGGATTCCAACACATCCGCCATAAACGCGCTGTGGTCAGCGTAATCGCCGGTGGGCACAAGGGTGATGTCGTAATAGGTGATCGGCATGTCGTTGCTTTCCAGCACCTGCTTAAGGGTGTGCAGGACGGTTTGCATGTCCGCCTCGGTAGGCTTGCCATCGCACAGCACTTGTGCGCACAGGCGGCTGGGCACCTTTTGCAGCAGGGCTTTGTCAAAGGCAGCATCCAGCGGCAGATCATCCACATAGTTAGCCGGGGTCATGCCGTCCTGCTCGGTATAGCAAAGGTCGATCTCTACCGTGTTGCCCTTTGCGCCGTAGACAGATGCAAAGTTTAATTCCGGGGCCTGCACGGTCAGATACGCGGCTGCCTGCTGGGCAGCTTCATCCCCAAGGCGGTAAGCGGTGTTCCAGCGGTGGTCTACACAGAACACATGGTCTGGCTCAAGCTCCTTACCCCGGATTTCATCATCAGTCAGCAGCCAGAACCGCGTCTGCACTGCAAAGTTTGTGTCACTGCTCTGGTCAGACTGAACGTATACCACATAGTGGAAGAACTGTCCATCAGCGGCGGTGCGCTGGTCCCAGTGAAATGTTTCCTCCGGATATAGCTTTTCCGCATATCGAATAGCCCGGTATATGGCCCACTGTTGGCTGAGCGGGTCGCCGTTGA
>OLPG01000727.1_pt1 | contig 31130 bp, 34 predicted proteins | sample 1672311 | NCBI WGS metagenome assembly OLPG01 (sample SAMEA3136670, study PRJEB25190) | human gut metagenome | biome: human gut; feature: human-associated habitat; material: faeces | place: Austria | collected 2013 | reverse complement strand
CTTTTGCTTCAATTGCTTGATGTAATCCATTGTTGTATCTTCTTCCATACATAATACGTCCTGTAAATTCATCTACAATTAAAACTTCTCCATCTTTTACGATGTAGTCTATGTCTTTTTTCATTACACCATTTGCTCTTAATGCTTGGTTTACATGGTGTACTATTGTTGAGTTTTCTAGGTCATTGAAGTTTTCTAAGTTAAAGAATTCTTCTGCTTTCTTAATACCTTTTTGTGTTAATGATGCAGATTTTGCTTTTAAGTCTACAATGTAATCATATTTTTCATTGTCTTCTGCTTGTTCGAAGTCTTTTACATCTTCTTCTACTATTACTTTTGCTTCTAATTTTTTAACAAAATTGTCTGCTCTTTTATATAAGTCTGATGATTCATTTGCTCTACCTGAGATGATAAGTGGTGTTCTTGCTTCATCTATTAAAATACTATCTATTTCATCGACAATCGCATAGTTTAATCCTCTTTGTACTAATTGATTTTTGTAGATTACCATGTTGTCTCTTAGATAATCAAATCCAAATTCATTATTTGTACCATATGTGATATCTGCTGCATATGCTTTTTGTTTTGCTTGTGGGTCCATTCCAGCAATTACTAATCCTACTGAAAGTCCTAAGAATTTATATAGTTTTCCCATCCATTCACTATCTCTTTTTGCTAGATAGTCGTTAACTGTAATTACGTGAACTCCTTTTCCTTCTAGTGCATTTAAGTATACTGGTAATGTTGCAACTAATGTTTTTCCTTCACCAGTTTTCATTTCTGCAATTCTTCCTTGATGTAATATGATTCCACCAATTAATTGAACATCAAAGTGTCTCATTCCTAATGCTCTTTTTGATGCTTCTCTAACTACTGCAAATGCTTCTGGTAATATATCGTCTAATGTTTTGCCTTCTGCTAATTGCTTTTTAAAGTATTCAGTTTTTTCTTTTAATTCGTGGTCTGTTAATTTTTCCATTTCTGGTTCTAAGCTGTTTATTTTGTTTACTATTGGCATTACCCTTTTAACTTCTTTTTCACTGTATGTTTTAAATAATTTCATATGGTATATTCCTCCTAAGTTTTTTATTTTTTTACCTTTTTTACTTTGTTACTATATCACTAAAATAGCTTTTTAGCAATAGTTTTTAAATAAAAAACATATTTCTTTTCGACAGGCATACATTTTATTAAATAGGTATTTTATAAAAGAAAAGAGGATTCTATATGTTTGTTTTTAATGTTAAAGTAAATGGTAGTAAAATTTTTAAATGTTTTTTTATTGGTGTAATTATTTTTTTAATTATTATTTTAGGAATTGTTATGTATAGAGTTTTTGGTGGAGCTAACAATGCCTCTAAATCGCAAAGTTGCTTTCCTCAAAATGGTGTTTCTGAAATTCAACCAAGAAATTATACGAATATTTTGAAAACTGTTCATGAAAATATATCCCCTTATGTAGGCAAAAAAATTTGTTTTACAGGATATGTTTATAGGGTTTTGGATTTACAAGATAGCCAATTTGTTTTGGCTCGTGATATGATTGTTAGTTCTAATTCTCAGTCTGTTGTTGTAGGTTTTTTATGTGAGTATGATAATGCTAAGGATTTTGCTGATAATACATGGGTTACAGTTACTGGCACTATTGTTAAAGGTGATTATCATGGTGATATGCCTATTGTTAAAGTTACTGATATAAAATGTGTTGATAAGCCTTCTTCTGATGAGTATGTTTATCCTCCTGATGATAGTTATATTCCAACTAGTGGAATAATTTAAAAAATAATAAAAGGGCTGTAAAAACCCTTTTACTATTTTTATTAATGTTCTATTCCTTCTTTATTTTCTATTTTTTCATATAATTCTGGAAAATTTTCTTTATATGTAAAAGATGAGTCTACTTTTTGCAACATCCATTCATGTCCGTATAATTGATTTAGTGATACTGAATTAGCTCTTTCTCTTGCTGTATTGCTATAATTTGGAATTTGTTCGTCGTCTTTTGCTATGATGCTATATGGAACTAATGTTTTTCCAGCATATGCAGCTGCAAAATTTCTATGATGTCCTTCAATTATGTAATTAACATCGTCAACATTTATTGCTTCTATTACTCTACTTGGTAAGTATCCTTTTCTTTTATACTATTTACTACTTGTTCAAAGTTATATCCAGATTCTCCTTCTCCTAGTGTTTCACGTTCTTCTTGCAATGGTAAAAGCATTTGTGGACTTGTCCATTTTTTACCAAAGGATTCATTTGCTTCATAATGTTTTTCACATTCAAGAATTACATCTGCAATATCAGATGGTGAAGCAAATGATGTATCTATTATTAAATCATAATTATTTTCATCTTTTAGATCGACACCATATCTATTTAAATATCTATTTCTTTCCCCAATTCTTCTTTCCTCTCTCTCAGCTGTTGCTTCTTTAATTGAACTATATTGACTATCTTCTTTTCCTCTTGTTTTGTCATTGAATAGTCTTTTGCCTGCTATGTCTGCATTTGTAGTTAATCTTACCGAAAAAGCATCCGGAATATTATTGAAAGCTAGTCTTGAATCGATAATCCATATTTCGTTAGGATGTGGTTCTCTATTTATTGCTTCTCCTTTTTGTTTCATTCCTTCATCAATTAGTGTATCTACAATTTTTCTAATTTTTGCAAAATCTTCTCTATTATTTGCGTCTTGAATAGAGAAATTAGATAAATCAGTGTTTTCTTTAATTAAGTTAGCTATTGTTGTTGATAGAATATGTCTGTATTCTTCGGTACTGAAAAATACTTTTATTTCATCTCTATCACTAATTTGTTTTAAATTTTCCTCATTGTTTAAATTTGCAATTAAATCGATGATTGAATTAAAATATTTTCTAAAATCATTTCCAGTTGATTCTAAGTGTATTTGATTTTCTGAATATCCCATTTCTTCTAACTTTTTAATTAAATTTTTTACGGTTGTTCCTTTACCACTTACAGGTTCACCAGATAATGCTATTATTTTATTTTTTACATTATTCTCTTCCATATATTATTCTCCTTTTTAATTCCATCTTTTTATATTTTACCACTTTTAACTTATTATGTCAAATTAATTGCAAAAACTGGAATTATTTGCTGTCCATTATACTCTTAAATATTCCCTCATCTATCAATGTAGCAAAAACATTTTTTATAATAATCAATATGATTGGACCAATTAGCATACCCAAAATACCAATAAACTTAAAGCCAGTATACATAGCAATCAATGTAAAAATAGGATGTGTTCCAATATGCTTACTAACCAATTTAGGCTCCAAAAATTGCCTTACAGTAGACATTATTATTAATAATATAATAAGAGCTATTCCTAATTTTAAATCTCCATTCAAACCCGAAATAATTGCCCATGGAATCATTACAGTTCCTGAACCTAAGATTGGCAAAGCATCAACAAATCCTATAAATAAAGCCATTAATAATGGAAATTCTATATTGAATTTAGCAAATTTCAAAATATATAATCCAGCCAATGAAATTATAAAAGAAACTAATATAAGTGTTGCTTCTGCTTTTAAATATCCTCCTAATGTTTGTGTTAAATCTTTTATATGTTTTCCTACTTTAAATACCCATCTTTTTGGAAAGTGATGTTCTATTTGGTCTAATATATAAACTTTGTCTACACATATTAAGTATAGTGCCATAATTGTGACCACAAAATAGATTGCAATTGTTGGTATAGATGTTATCATGTTTAGTAGTCCTGTTAAAAAATCTCTTATCCAGCCGGATGCAGAGTTTAATACGTCTCCTGTTGAGTTTTCAATTATTGAAGTTATTTCATTTGGTAAGTGTATTTTGTTGAAATCAAACTTATTTGTGAAGTTTTGAAATAATATGTATGCTTTTTCTACATAACTATTTAAATCTTGTAATAAGTTTGAGGCTTCTGATATTAATGATATTATTCCCCATGTTACGCCTCCAATTATTATTCCTGAGGCTATTATAAATATTATTATTGAGCTTGTTTTTCTTGTTAGTTTTAATTTTTTCATTATTAACCTAATTGCTGGTTCTATTATTAGTGATATTATAAATGCTATTAAAAATGGTGTGTAAAATATTGCTAGTTTAAATGCTAAAAATAGTCCTATTAATATTAAAATTACATATAAAAATCTTTTTAATACTCTTGTCCAATATGACATGTCAATTATCATTTTTCTCTTTCTCCTATGTAATTAGTATATGTTAATTTGCAGTTTATATTCTTAAAAATAATTGATATTCTAATTAAAATATGATAAAATAAACTTGAAATTTGTTATTTTGCAAATGCAAATTTTGTAAATTGATACTCGTAAACCAAATCGTTATGGAGGTAAAAGGATGTCCAAAAAAAATGAAATACTGGTAAAAGAACAACTGGAACCAACAATTGATAATGCAATTCGTAGTATGAAATTGAGCATAAAACTACACATAACCAAGAACGATAAATATTGGTCTGATGTTGTTGATGAGTATATAAGAGACAAAGAAAAATTTTTGCCTTTTATAAAAGAAGACCAAAAAGAATGTTTTTTGGAAGTATATGCTAGCATCTTTCAATTGGTTGAACAATTTCCTACAAAATTTATTAAGGCGGAATTACTTGCTATGGAGCAAACATGCCAAATTATGGAATTGCTTAATGCAGATACAGATTGGGATGCTATTGACAGATTATTAGATGCTCAATGTAATTCTGCTGAAAGTATTGAAATTGTAAACTCTTGGATTCAGAAGTTTTCTTCTTATGGATCAGAATTTGAGAAGCACATCAATAAGAGTTCAACAAGTAATAAAGGCTGAACGACATATTATAATATTTTTGTTAAAAAACATACACCCTTTTTGCCGGGTGTATGTTTTTTATGAATTATTCTTATTTGAATTACAACTGCAAATATCACCTATTGTATTACAAACCTGTTGACTACCTAATTGTATCTCATTTTGAGCTAAATCTCCTAATGTTAAAATTCCAATTACATGATTATTTTCATCACACACTGGTAATCTTCTTATTTGATTATTTGCCATTTTACTTTCAGCGTTGGTCATATCATCATCTTGTTTACAAGTACATAAATTTGTAGACATTATATCACTTGCTGTTGTTTGTGAACAATCTTTGTCACATGCAACTGTTCTTAATAAAATATCTCTATCTGTTAATATTCCACATATACAGTTGTTATTGTCACATACTGGTATACATCCTATGTGATTTTCACTCATTAATTTTGCTACTTCTGTTATTTTTGTTTCTGGTTTTACACAGCATACATCTTCACACATACAGTCTTTTACTTTCATCTTGATATTCTCCTTTCAAAAATTGGATTAGAATAAAAATTTAAAGGTTTTGAATTTTATATTTATTGCTTTGATTTTCTTTAAATTTTCATTTATTATTATTTGTTAAAATAAAAAAAATATGCAAATTTTAATTTGCATATTTGTAATTTTTTTCCAGTAAAGAAAGAGCGCACGTGCGCTCTTTCTTTACATCTTCTTGATATCATACATTAAGAATTGGTAGACTTGATCCACTATTCGTGCATCATCATCCGTAAATTTTTTGACTTCACCATTCTCTTTAATTTTGACTAATTCAAGTCGTATTTCTTGCCCGATAAGAAATAATTCGTTCCGAACGATGCGTTCTGGAATAGTCTCCTTTTTTTCATAATAGTTCTGCCATTCCTTAAACAGTTTTTGTAAATTTTCATACATATGATATTCCTCCTGTACTATTTGCTTTTGTTTATTGTTTTTCTATTATAACACCCCTTCACACATTATGCAATTGCTTTTGTAATTTTTTCCATTCTAGTTTAAAATTGCTCATATAAGTCATCAAAGCTTCCAAAATCTCTGTTGAAAGGCGGTCTTCCTTGACCAGGTCTAAAAGGTGGTCTCATTGGTGGACGAGGTCCGGGGCCTGGTGGATTTGGCATAGGAGGTCTGAATGGTGGCCTACGTCTATTTAATAGTTCACGTATCAATAAAATTTGGATTAAATCTCTTAATTCACTATTAAATTGTCTCTTTTCATTATTCTCCCCCGCAGTTTCAGATATTTTAACATCAGCCTTTCTATTTTCTATCCTTGAAACATTAGTACTATGATTTGACGATGAAATGCCTGTGCTATTTGCGGTTCTGACATTATTTACATCATTTGTCAAATTGATATTTACTCTTGTTTCATTTTTAGCTTCTAATGCGTAATAAATTTCATCTGTCATATTTTCGATATCATCTCTGGTAATAGTTTCTCCCCTCATATTGTCACATTTCTTAGTTACCATAGGATACACAATTTTATATATTTCAGGATAGCTATTTTCTAGTTCAACATTATTTCCAGATATATTAATGTTAGTATTAAATGTTGGATTTCTATATTCTTGATATTCTTGTGGCTCATAATTATACTGTTCAAATTGATTTCTTGTTGGATATCCTAAAATACTTCTTATGTAATTATCATATGTTTCGTTATACATAATTAACCTCCCTCATTTTTCCTGATTTGTAGTTTTCTACAAATTAGTTTTATATATCGTATGAGGGAGGCTCTATTTTTGTTAAATCTTATTTACTAAATCTTTGAATTTATTTCCTCTATCTGCAAAATTTTTAAACATATCAAAACTTGCACTTGCAGGTGAGAATAATACGACATCGCCTTTTTTAGCAGATTTTTTAGCAATTTCAATTGTTTGCTCTAATGTATCACACATATTAATATTTATTTTTTTATTCTCTTTTTCAGATTCATTTTTTACAACATCATATATTTTTTCGGCTGTTTGACCAATCAAAATAAGTGTTGAAACTTTATCTATAACTGGTTTTGCAAGAGGTTCATATTCCAAGTTTTTATCATACCCACCTGCAATTAAAATTATATTTTCTTTAAATGCATTTAAACCTGAAATCGTTCTTGTTGGAGAAGAACTTGCAGAATCATTATACCACTTAACTCCATCACTCTCTCTTACAAATTCAATTCTATGTTCAACAGGCCTAAATTTCTTAATTGCTTCTACTGCGACATCTGTGTCAACTAATGTTTTTGTTGCGGCAAGAGCTGTTGCTATATTTTGAAAATTATGATTTCCTCTTAATATAACTTCATCAGTATTCAAAATATGTTTTCTTATGCCATCATTACATTCTTTTATAATATCATCATCAACTATAAATCCACTATCTAATTTTGTTTTACTACTAAAAAATATGACTTTTCCGTTCGCTTCTTTGCTACATTCCCTTGTTATATCATTATCATAATTTAATATTAATATTCCATTTTCTTTTTGATTTTTAAATATACATTTTTTTGCATCAATATATTCTTGATAATCTTTATGTATATTTAAATGATTTGGCGTTATATTAGTAATAACTGCAATGTCTGGACTAATGTTCATATTCATTAATTGAAAACTACTTAATTCTAATACGACTATATCATTTGGTTCCATTTCTGGCAATTTTGTAAATAATGGCGTTCCAATATTTCCGCCTAAAAAAGTTTTATAACCTGCATGTTGTAAAATTGCATTTATTAAACTTGTTGTAGTTGTTTTGCCATCACTACCTGTTACACCAATTATTTTACATGGGCACATCTCCATAAGCATTTCAACTTCTGTTGTAACAATTGCTCCTCTATCTGCCTCTTTTTGCAATTCTGGTCTTGTTGGTAGACAACTTGGTGATCTAAAAATAACATTAAATCCATTTAAATTTTCAAGACAATTTTTACCAAAAAATGTGTCAAATTCATATGTATTTATTTTATTGATGGTTTCTTCTGGAATTTCTTCTAATGTTCTTTCATCAAATACTGTTACTTCTGCTTTTTTATTATATAAATATTCTAATAATGGTAAATTGCTTACTCCTAAGCCAATTACTGCAACTTTTCTAAATCTTATATATTCATTAAATTCTTCTAATTTTTTGTTTTTATAGCTCATTTTTATTCCTTCTTTCTTTATGCCCTTTTGTTTCTTTGTGGGGCGTTTAATTTATTATACGCAATTTCATTATATAGTGTAACTTCACACATTATATATCTTTTTTTTCAAAAAAACAATTTTTAACAGAATATTTTTTCATTTTCCGGTAAGAATATTTTTAGATATCGATTGGAGGTGCATTTTAATGTCAAAATCTAATAAAAACAAAAATAATCAAGATAATAGAAATAATCAATCTCAAAATGAAGAAAGACAAAATAATAGAAATAATAATTGCAAATAATTTATTGAATTTTATTATAAAATAGCTCTTTTTATGGAGCTATTTTATTTTAGTTTTTAATAGTTGACTTTACATAATATTTTTGTTATAATTTATTTATTAAATGCACATTGAAATTTTAAAAATCATTTTTATTAGGAGGTTGACTTTATGGAAAAACAAATTAGAAAAATAATATATCTTGTTATATCTTTATTGTGGTTTGGGCTCTTGTTTTATTTTTGTATAATACTTCGGATTCCACGTACATTAGAATCTTTGATTATTTTGGTTCTATTGTTTATTCTTGTAATAGTTTTCTTTAAAGAATATGAATATGAGAAAAACTCTATTTATTTAGATGATGCCTCAAAAAAGATAGCAGAACTTTCAAAAATATATTCAACTGAAAAGGAAATTGTTGACTATGTAAGTGATTTAATGTATACCAACTTATATAGAGACATATCTGATAATGATTCAATAGTTGTTATTGACTATGATGAAAGCTATTTGTTAGATTTTTATGATAATCTTGATAGATTGGCTTTAAACCAAAATAAAGAAGTTGATGAATTAACTCTTGTACAAAAAAGTGCATGTTTAATAGATTCGTTATTGGGAACGGAAGCATGGGTACTTAAAACTATAAAATATATTGATGAAATTGATTATTCTACTAGATCTTTAAATATCGAATTAGCTATAAAAGCTGGTCTGTTATTTTGTGGGCATACAATGGAAGAAATTAATGAGAATCCTTCATATATAGACTTCTTAACTGCTATACTACACGAAGTTATAGAATTTGATAGAACAGGTGATTTACTGGTAATCAATATATTAGTTGATATTTTACAAAATTACAAAAAATTATAGTTAAAAAATGATTTTAAATTTCAAATTTGACAGGTGGTCTTTATGACACCTGTCAATTCATTTTATACACCTATAACTGAAAATCCATTATCCACATGTATTACTTCACCAGTAATTGCAGAAGACATATTGCTAAACAAAAATGTGCAGCAATCACCTACTTCTTTTGCAGTAACATTTCTATGTAATGGTGACTTTTCTTCTACAATATCTAAAATATTTCCAAAATCTTTTATTCCTTTTGCTGAAAGTGTTTTTATTGGCCCTGCTGAAATAGCATTTATACGTGTTCCATTTTTCCCTAAATCTTTTGTTAAATATCTAACACTTGATTCTAATGCAGCTTTTGCAATTCCCATAACATTATAACCTTCTATGTTTTTTTCTGCACCATAATATGATAATGTAACAATACTTGAATTATTATTTAATAAACCTAATTCTGATGCTATTCTTGATACAGCAATCAATGAATAACTGCTAATGTCACACGCATGTGAAAAACCATCTCTTGAAGTATTTATAAAATTATTTCTTAAATCTTCTGTATTTGCGTGAGCAATTGCATGTAAAATTCCATCTATTTTTCCGTTTTCTTTTAATATAGTTTCAAAGCATATTTTTATAGATTCATCACTTGAAACATTACAAGAATAAGCTTTTGAACCTGGGATTTCTTCCATTAATTTTTCTATTTTAGGTTTATTCTCTTCCGAATTATATGTGAAAATTATTTGAGCTCCTTGCTCATATGCAGATTGTGCAGCTCCCCAGGCTATACTCCATTTGTTTCTTATTCCCATTATTAAGATTTTCTTTCCTTGTAATAACATTATCGAATACCTCCTATTTTTCTATATTTTTCGTATCTTTGTTCTATTAATTCATCTTGTGTCTTATTTGATAATTCTTTTATATATTTTTTTAATATGTCTTTTAAGTTTTGACAAACTGTTTCAAAATCTTCTTGTGCTCCACCTTCTGGTTCTTTTACTATATTATCAATAACTCCTAATTTTTTCAATTCTTTTGATGTGATTTTCATTTTTTCTGCCGCTTCTGATGATTTGCTTGAATCTTTATATAAAATACTTGCAAATCCTTCTGGTGATAATATAGAATATATTGCATTTTCTAGCATTATTATAATATCTGTAACTCCTAATGCTAATGCTCCACCACTAGAACCTTCTCCTATTACAATTGATATCGTTGGAACTTTTAATTGTGACATTTCAAATAAATTTTTGGCAATTGCTTCTCCTTGTCCTCTTTCTTCTGCTCCAATTCCTGGATATGCTCCTGGTGTGTCTATGAATGTTATTATAGGTCTATTAAATTTTTCAGCTTGTTTCATCAATCTTAATGCTTTTCTGTATCCCTCTGGATTCGGCATACCAAAGTTTCTTTCTATATTTTCTTTGGCATTTTTTCCTTTTTGTTCTCCTATTACTGTAACTGGTATTTCATCTAATTCTGCGATTCCACCTATAATTGATTTGTCATCTCCGAAATATCTGTCTCCATGTAATTCTATAAAATTTGTGAATATTTTATTTATGTAATCTAATGATTTTGGTCTTTCTGCTTTTCTTGCTATATTTACTCTATCCCATGCTGATATAGTTTTCATTTTATTTTATTCCTTATATAATTTATTTAGGTTTTTAATAAAGGTTTTACCTATAAACCTATTACCAACTTTTAAATTTTTGACTGTTAAGTTAATTTATGGTATAATCATTATATGTTTATATTATAAAAATCCATAGACCTAAGGAGGAAAGCTATTATGATTAAAAAAATTACGGATTTTATAACTTGTTGTCAGTTACGGTGTAAACAAAGAAAGGAAAATAAGTTCTTGAAACTTGTTGTTTATTACGCATTAAAGTTCAGCCCAATGTCTATTATGGATATTACCCTTTTGTTTCCAGGCTATTTTAGTCCGGAGACTGTTGATGCTGTTGCTGAGAAGCTTAGTTACAAATGTCTAGTATTCCATGATGAAGACAAGAAAGCAACTTATGTTATTTTTCATGAAAAAAATAACTGACATTACATTTATGGGGATGGCTGTGCTGTCCCTATATTTTTTCTTTAATGCAACTTAATTATATTATATAGTGTTTCTTTCATATTTTTTCTTTCAACAATTTTATCAATAAAACCATGGTTTAATAAAAATTCTGAACTTTGAAATCCACTTGGTAACTTTTGTTTTATTGTTTGTTCTATAACTCGTGGACCAGCAAACCCTATTAAAGCTCCTGGTTCTGCTAAAATAATGTCCCCTAAACTTGCAAAACTTGCAGTAACTCCACCTGTTGTTGGATCAGTTAATACAGATATATATAGCAAACCTGCTTTATCTAGTTTTGCAATTGAAGCTGATGTCTTTGCCATTTGCATTAATGATATTATACCTTCTTGCATTCTAGCACCACCTGATACACAAAATAAAATAACAGGTAATCTTTCTTTTATTGCAGTTTCAACTAATCTTGTTATTTTTTCACCAACAACACTTCCCATACTTCCCATCATAAAATTGCTATCCATAACTCCAATTGCTACTTTTAATCCATTTATATTTCCAGTTCCTGTTTGTATTGCTTCTTGTATTTTTGTCTTTTCTTGTAGTGTTTGTATTTTTTCTTTATATCCTTCAAATTTTAATAAATCACTTGTTTGCATATTTTCATTTATTTCATTAAAGGTTCCTTCATCTATTATTTGTTTTATTCTCCTTCTAGCTGATAATCTGAAATATTGCCCACAATTTGGACATATACTGTAATTGTTTTTTAATTCTTCTTTGTATAGTATTTCTTTACAGTTATTGCATTTTACCCATTTTCCTACTAACATATCTGATGCTCTTTCATTTTTTTGATCTGGTTCTTTTGGATTTATTTTTTTGATTTTATCTATTACCATTATCTTTCTCCTTATTAGCAAATTTTTTAGCAATAAAAGAAGTATCATAATTATTACTAATGAAATCCTCATCTTTTAAAATCCTATATAAAAAATCAATATTAGTATTAATGCCATCAATAACAAACTCGCCGAGTGCACTTTTCATCTTAGCAATTGACTCATTTCTATCTTTTCCATGTACAATAATTTTTGCAATCATAGAATCATATGTAGGTGGAATTTTATAACCAGGATAAATGGCTGTATCAATTCTAATTCCATTTCCTCCGGGTATGTGTAATTCTTTTATTTCTCCTGGACAAGGCATGAAATTTTTATACGGATTTTCTGCATTTATTCTTGCTTCTAAACTATGTCCTGTAAATTTAATGTCATCTTGCTTGTATTGTAGCTTTTCACCTGATGAAATTTTTAGTTGTTCTTTTATTATATCTATACCTGTAATTGCTTCTGTTATTGGGTGTTCAACTTGAACCCTTGTGTTCATCTCCATAAAGTAAAAATCTTTGTTTTTGTCTAATAGATATTCAATTGTTCCAACATTACTATATCCAACTTCTTTTATAGCATTTACTGTAATTTTGCCCATTTTTTGTCTTAACTTGTCTGTTATTACTCCTGATGGTGTTTCCTCTAACATTTTTTGATTGTTTCTTTGTACAGTGCAGTCTCTTTCACCTAAATGTATTACATTTCCATGTTCATCTGCCATTACTTGAACTTCTATATGTCTCGGATTTTCTATAAATTTTTCTATATAGATTGAATCATCATTAAAAGAAATTTTTGCTTCTTGTCTTACCAAATCGTAAAATTTCACAAGCTCTTTTTCATTATAAGCGATTCTTATACCTTTACCACCGCCACCACTACTTGCTTTTAAAATTACTGGGTAACCTATTTTCAAGGCCACTTTTATAGCTTCTAGCACATTGTCAACTAAACCATTTGAACCAGGAACTACTGGAACACCTGCATTTTTCATAGTTTCTTTTGCTTTTGATTTATTTCCCATTAATTCAATCATTTTATAATTTGGTCCTATAAACTTTATACCAATTTCATCACACATTTTTGCAAAACTACTATTTTCAGATAAAAAACCATATCCAGGATGTATTCCATCACATCCTGTTAAACATGCTGCCTCTATTATTGCTTTAACATTTAAATAACTTTTGTTTGATGGAGCTGGACCTATACATACAGCTTCATCTGCTAATTCTTTGTGTAAAGAATCTCTATCTATTTCTGAATATACAGCAACTGTCCTTATTCCTAGCTCTCTACACGCCCTTATTATTCTTACAGCAATTTCTCCACGATTTGCTACTAATATCTTTTTTAGCATTTCTAATTTCCTTTCATTTATAAACTTTATATTTGTGTTTGTATTTTGAAAATTTTTAATTATCTACAATTGCAAATGTTAGTTCTCCTTTTACAGCTATTTTTCCTTCAACTGTTGCAACTGCTTCTCCTACTCCTATTGGTCCTTTTCTTTTTATAATTTTTACTTCTAGTTTTAATCTATCTCCTGGTACTACTTGCTTTTTGAATTTTAAATTGTTTATTCCTCCAAATAAAGCGTTTTTATTTTTGTTTTCTTCTAATGATAGTATCGCAATCGCTCCTGTTTGTGCTAATGATTCTACCATTAATACTCCTGGCATTATTGGATTGCCTGGGAAATGTCCTTTAAAGTAATATTCATCTGCTGTTACATTCTTGTATGCTGTACAGTTTTCTCCTGGTGTATATTCTTCAACTTCATCTATCATTAAAAATGGCTCTCTTTGTGGTATTATTTTCTTAATTTCTTCTTTATTTAACATTTTGATTTTCTCCAATTTTATCTATTATTTTTCTCTTATTTTATTTTAAATAATGGCTGTCCATATTCAACTATATCTCCATCTTTTACGCATATTTCTGCAATTTCACCATCAAATTCTGATTCTATTTCATTCATCAATTTCATTGCTTCAACTATACATATAACTTGACCTTTTTTTACTATATCTCCTGTTTTTACAAATGTTTCTTTATTTGGAGATGGCTTTGAGTAAAATGTTCCAACCATTGGTGATTTTATAATTTTATATTTTTCTTCTTGTATACTATCTATATTTATATTTGCTTTTACATCTGAGTTTATTATTGATTGATTATCTAATTGCATATTTGTTGTTTCTGGTATGAAATTTTGCTGTTTCATGTCTGATATATTTTTTAAAATGATTTCTTTCTCTGCATTTTTTTTCATACTTATTTTTATTCCTTCTGGAAATTCTATTTCTAGTTCGTCTATCTTAGCATTTCCCATATCATCTATTAATTTTTTAATTTCTTCGTAATCCATAAATTAAATCTCCTTTATTCAACTTGACTTGATTCTATTTGATCCCAATGTCATTCTCAAAAGAACAAAATATTATAGAGCTGTTATGACCTCCAAATCCTAATGAATTTGACATTGCATATTTTACTTCTACATTTCTACCTTTGTTTGGTACAATATCTAAGTCGCATTCTTCGTCTGGTACTTTGTAATTTATTGTTGGTGGTACAAATTTGTCTTGTATTGCTTTTACACATACTATTGCTTCAACTCCTCCTGCTGCTCCTAAAAGATGTCCTGTGTTCCCTTTTGTCGAACTTATCATTACTTTTTTACTTGCTTCTCCAAATGCTAGTTTTATTGCAGATGTTTCTCCGGCATCATTTAAGTGTGTAGATGTTCCATGTGCGTTTATATATGTGATTTCTTCTGGCTTGATATTATTTTCTTTTAAGGCTCTTTTCATCGCTCTGGCAGCCCCTTCTCCATCTGGTGCTGGTGATGTTATATGATATGCGTCTGATGTTGCTCCATATCCTACTATTTCAGCATATATTTTTGTTTTTCTTGCTTTTGCGTGTTCTAACTCTTCTAATACAAGTATTCCTGCTCCTTCTCCCATTACAAATCCGCTTCTTTCTTTGTCAAATGGTATACTTGCTCTGTTGATATCTGTTGATTGTGTTAGTGCTTTTATGTTTGTAAATCCTGCTATTCCTGTTGGTGTGATTGAAGCTTCTGTTCCTCCTGCAAAAATTACATCTTCATAACCATTTTTTATCATTCTATATGCTTCTCCTATTGAGTGAGTTCCTCCTGCACATGCTGTTACAACAGATATTGATTCTCCTTTTGTTCCTAGTTCTATTGCTACATTTCCTGCTGCCATATTACATATGCTCATAGGTATGTACATTGGTGATACTCTGTCAGGTCCTTTTTCTATGTAATGTTCATTTTCTTTTTCTATTGTTGTTAATCCACCTATTCCAGAGCTGATTACTACTCCAACTCTATTCATATCTGTATTTTCTGGTGTTATTCCACTGTCTTTCATAGCTTCTTTTGATGCTATTATTGCAAACTGTGAAAATTTATCTAATCTTTTACAACTTCTTTTGTCAAAGTATTCTTCTGGATTGTAGTTTTTTACTTCTCCTGCTAATTTTACTTTAAATTTTTCTGTGTTAAATTCTGTTATTGGTGCTATTCCACATTTATTTGTTTTTATTCCTTCCCAGAATTCTTCTACATTTTTCCCAATAGGAGTTATTGCTCCTAACCCTGTTATTACTACTCTTTTTTCCATTTTGATTTTCCTTTCTTTACATTAACATTCCACCATCAACGTTTAAAACTTGACCTGTTATATATGTATTTTCTTCACCAGCTAAAAAATATACTGAATTTGCTATTTCTTCACTAGTTCCCATTCTTTTTAAAGGTATTTGTGAATTTATGTTTTCTTTTACATTATCATTTAAAACTGATGTCATATCTGTATCAATAAAACCAGGAGCAATACAATTTGCTAATATATTTCTACTAGCTAATTCTTTTGCAATACTCTTTGTAAAGCCAATTATTCCAGCCTTTGAAGCAGAATAATTACATTGACCTGCATTTCCAGATACCCCAACAACTGAACTAATATTTACAATTTTCCCTGTTCTTTTTTTCATCATATATGGTACAACACTTTTTGTAACATTAAATGTTCCTTTTAGATTAATATCTATTACTTTTTCAAAATCTTCTGGTGTCATTCTTAATAACAAATTATCTTTTGTAATTCCTGCATTATTAACTAAAACATCTATTTTTCCAAACTTTTCTATTGATTTTTTTGCCATATTTTCACAATCCTCAAATTTAGAAACATCTGTTTTTATGAATAATATCTCTATATTGTATTGTTCAAATTCACTTTTTAAATTTTCTATATTAGTTTTATCTGACACATAATTTAAGACTAAATTATATCCATTTTTAGCGAATTTGATTGCTATTGCTTTTCCAATTCCTCTTGTACCACCTGTTATTAATGCTACTTTTTTATCTTCCATTTTTGTAATCTCCTTTTCAAATTATTATATTAGTTTTTAATATCAGTTAATTTTTGAATTGCATTTTCTAATGTATCAACATCATAGATATTAAATACATTAACATTTTCAAGCTCTTTTTTTATAAATCCTGTTAAAGTTTTGCCTGGTCCAATTTCTACAAATGTATCTATATTCTCGTCTTTCATTAATTTTATTGCTTTATCAAATCTAACTGGACTTATAATATGGTTTGATAATATTTCTACCATATCATCTGTGTCATTATAGAACGTGCCATCTATATTTTTAATAACTTTTGTAGTTCCTTTTTTAAACTTAATCTTTTCTAAATCTTTTATGTATTCATTTTTTGCATCTTCTAATGCTTTTGTATGAAATGGTCCACTTGTTTTTAATATGACTACTTTTTTTGCACCATTTTGTTTGAAAATTTCACTTGCTATTTCAATTGCTTTTTGGCTCCCAGAAACCACAGTTTGATTTGAATAATTGTAATTAGCTGGATATATAAACATTCCTTTATTTCTTAATGTGTTGCAAATTTCTTCTATTTTTGAGGATTCTAACCCTATTATTGCAAGCATAGAATATTCACCTTTTGGTAATTTATATTGCATTAGATATCCTCTTTGTTTAAGCAATTTTAATCCATCTTCAAATTTAAGCTGCCCTCCATATATTAATGCCGGATATTCCCCTAAACTAAGTCCAACTGCTATATCTGCTCTTATTCCATTTTTTATTAATATTGATAAAATCGCCAAACTCATTGTTGCAATTGCAATCTGAGTATTTTTTGTTTTGTTTAGTTCTTCTCCTTCAAAACATAATTTAGCTATATCAATTCCTGTAAGCTCTGATGCTCTTATATATATCTTTTTTATATCTTCAAATTTTTCATATAAATCTTTTCCCATTCCTATTTTTTGACTTCCTTGACCTGGGAATAAAAATGCTATTTTCATATTAAACCTCCATTAAAATGCTGCCTGTGTTTAAACCTCCACCATAGCCCAAAAGAATTATTTTATCACCGTTTTTTAATAATTTTTTTTCAAATATTTCATCTATTGCTATTGGTATGCTTGCACAAAATGTATTTCCTACATTTTCTATATTTGTAAATATTTTTTTATTATCTATTTTTAGCTTGTTTCCAATTGATTTCATTATTTTTAAATTTGATTGATGTGGTATTATATATTTAATTTTATCAATATCAATCTGACTTTTATCTAGTAATTCATTTATGTTTTTTACAGTTTCTGTAACAGCATATTTATAAACTTCTTTACCATCCATATGCAATTTTTCATTCATATTATTTGTAAGTATTTCTCCATTTTGTCCTTGACTTTTTATATTGCTACTATAAATTTTTGTATTTTGCGTTTCTTGTATTATAACAGCTCCTGCTCCATCTGATAGTAAAATTGATGTAGATAAATCTTTTTTTTCTATACAGTTTGATAATAAGTCTACACCTATCATTAGTGCTGTTTTGGATTTTCCTGTTGTTATATAACTTTGTACAATATCTAATGTATTTATAAAGCCTGCACACCCTCCTAAAATGTCTAGACACATACAGTTTTTAATGTTAAAATACTTTTGAATTTTATATGATATTCCTGGCATTAACATATTTGTTGATGTTGTTGCAACAATAATAAAATCTATGTTTTTTATATTTATTTTTGGATTTTTTTCTATCAAATTTTCTACACTTTTTATTGCTAATTCTTCTATATTTTCATCTTTTGAATAATATCTTTTTTGTATTCCTGTTCTTTTGTATATGTAATCTTCCGTTATATTTAGTTTTTTTGCAAGATATGAATTGTTTATTTCAGTTTTCGGTAAATAACTTCCTGTTGCTATGATTTCTATACTTTTCATTTTCACCTCTATATTATATTTTCTAATGTTTTAATAAAATCTTCTGTGATTTTTTCTTTATCAAAAATTTTTCCTGTTTCTTTATATAATGATGTTGATATGTTTTCTAATTCACTTGGAAACTTATCTTCATTTACATTGAAACCTAGGCTTATTATTATATAATTTATTTTGTTTCCTATTGTGTTGCATTCTGTTAAAATTCCACATATTTTCTTTCCATTTAGCATTAGGTCATTTGGTTCTTTTATGTTTAATCTGATGTTATAGTTTTCTTGCATTGTTTTTTGGATTCTTTTTGCTATTTCTGTTGTTAATCCTTCTAATTTTGTTATGTCTTTTTGTGTTTTGTTTAATATGCTTATTGCTATATTCTTATTTGAACCTGTGTGCCATTTTCTTCCTTTTGTTCCTATTCCTTCTGTTTGTTCTTCTGCTATTATTGCTATGTTTTCTGTGTATTTGTTGTTGTTTTCTTTTAAATATGTGTGTGTTGATTTTATTTGCTTGAATTTTTCTATTTTCATTTTTCTTTTCCTTTTTTGTTTTTTTAGATTTTATATTATTTTTTATTTTTTCTCTATTATTCTGAACGGTCAGTTTTGTGGTTACATTTTTATATTAAATTTTATAAAAAAACTAGACTGTTAATTTATTTTGTGTTATTATTATTTAGTAAAACAAATGAAAATTTTTAGGAGGTATATTAATGACAAAATTGAAAAAAGTTCTAATTGCAACATTAATCTTTATTGTTACAATACTATTGAATTTAAATGTAAAAGCAGTTGATTTAAATTTAACAGAAAATACTAGTGACTCTAATACAACTATTAATACTACTGATGAAGAAGATTATCCTACTTCAAATTATGCAAGATCTTCATCAAATACTAATACAAATCCGATATCTACTACTTCATCAGCTACTGTGAAAACAACATCTTCAACAGAATCTGGTTTAGGACTTACAAATATTTTAAATATTTTCTTGATTAGTATTGGAATCATTTTAATATTACTAGCTATTGCTATTTTAATTAGATTAAAAAATTAATAAAATAAATTGTCAAAAGTTGTCAAATTTGGTTTTTCCTGTTGACAACTTTTTTTGCATTTTTCTAGCAATTTTTGTATGTATATTTTCTCCAAATTTTAAAATAATATTAATAGATTTAAAAAATCATATTAAGCTTTTAGATTATAAGGAGGATTATTAGTATGAATAGAAAATTTTTTGTTTCTTTGGTTGTTTTATTGTTTACCGTTTTTTCTTTTTCTATTTGTTTAGCTACTGATGGTAGTGGTATTGGTTCTGCTGTTAATGATATTAGAAATTTCGTTGGTGGTGTTGAAGATACTGTTGAGGATGCTGCTAGGGATGTTTCTAATACTTCAAAGAGTGTAACTGGTGGAACTGAAAATATGATGAATAGTAATCGTACATCTGGTATGACTAGTTCTAATATGAATACTGGATATTCTGCTACTAGAACAAATACTGATGCTACTATGAGTATGTCTCAAAATACTTGGATTTGGCTTATACTTGGTATTGCCGCTATCGCTATAATTGCTGTTGTTTGGTATTATTCTATGCAGTTTACAAATACTAGTCGTCATGGTCGTAATGATGATGATAATGAAAATTAATTTTTAAAAGTGCCATCGCTATGGTGACACTTTTTCTTCTAAAATTTTAAACATTTACATATAAAAGTGGACGAAAGCCCATGCGGAAGTCGCTGTAAGAAGTGCTGATACCGTTGCTGCGAATGCTCGTATAGTCGCTGCTGTAACCATAATTGCCTCCTCGAACAACACAAGGACCGTTAGAAATGTTAGACGTCTCTGTTGTCCATTCTATGGTGTTACTTGCCATATCATATATATTGCATTGTACATCTATTTTACTTGTGTCTGATAAAGAGTTTGTTCCTGTTTGTAATAATGAAGTATTTAAACTATTTTGTCTTGAATATTTTGCATTTGTTCCACAATTTTGTATAAATACTGTTGCTGTATCCCATGCATAACTATTCATTAAATCACTTGTGAATTTATCACTATTATACATATTTTGTGATAATTGAGCTGCTTGTAATTGAGTTACCCAATTATATACATTTTCTGTTCCTTTTTCTGTTATTTGTGTTAAAGCATTTCCAGCAGCATTTCTAGCTGTTGCTGTTCTTGCTTCATATCTTCCGATATAATATCCTCCATTTGTTGCTACACTATTTTTAAATTTTGTTATATTTTTTGCAATTGTGTTTCCATATTTTTTTAATGTTGGCGTATCGTTTGCATCTTCTTCTATATAGCTTCCTGAATATGCACTTTCTTTTCCAGTTGTAGCATCAAAATCATATCTTCCTAATGTTATTGTTGCGGTTGTTCCATTTGATTTTGTTATTGTTCCTACTGGTATCCACACAAATTGACTTCCTTTTGTTGCTGTTTCTGTTACATCTTCTATTACTATTCCTTTATCTACTGTTGTTGCTCCATTTACTATTTTGAATCCTGCTGGCACAACTATTTTGTTATTTTTTGCATCTTTTAACTCTGTATTATCTTCTACATTTAATGCATCATTATATTTCATAGCATCTTCCACTGTTGTACCTTTAAATGGCTCTTTACTATTTCCTAAATATTTATTTATCTCATCTTCATATTCATTTAATCTTTGTCCTTGCTCTTTTTCTGCCTTTTCTGTTGCATTTTGAGCTATTTTTGCATTTTTAAACAATCCTTGATTTGTTAATGCAGATATTGATATTCCCGCTAATATCAACAAAATTATAATTGTTATTACTAACGCAATTAATGTAATACCTTTGTCTTTATTTCTTAGCATATTTTTTCCTCCTTAGTTTTTTATTTTATTTTTTCTTATTATTTGTATTTTTATTCTTTTAATGCATTTTTTATTTTTTATACTTTTTACAAATTCTTTTTGCAAAATATTTACTTCAATAAATAACATTTTACTGAATACATTACGACAAAGATATTAAATTTTCAATGTACTTGTTATTTACTTCCGTAAACTTTTTACACATTTATTTTAATATATCTTTTTATATTTTTCAATACTTTTCTTATGCTTTTTGCATATATTTTATTATAATTTATAGTATATGTTATTTCAATTCAGTAGTTACTATATATAACATTAAAACTTGACTTTAAACAAATCAAATTATTTATCTTTCTATAATGTATTTATATTAACTAATTTTATAATAAGCTTCACTACAACAAAAAACGATATATTTAAATTCAATAATTTAAACATATCGTTTTTATTAATATAAATAATTTTGTGGATTATATGCCACTCCATTAACTCTTATTTCAAAATGTAAATGTGGACCTGTTGAATTTCCAGTTGAACCAACAGCAGCTATTGTTTGTCCTTGTGATACCGCAGTTCCAGCACTATAATATAATTTACTACAATGTCCATAATATGTTTGAACACCATTACTATGAGTAATAACCATCAAATTTCCATATGAGCCCTTCCATCCAGAAAATGTAACTGTTCCAGAAGCAGCAGCAGCTACCGGTGTTCCTGTTGATGTAGCAATATCTAGCCCTGTGTGAGCAGAACTTCTTATTGAACTTCTAACCCCAAATCTAGAAGATATTATTCCAGAAACAGGTTTTATCAATGCCACTCCTAATGCCACTTTTGTACTAGAAATTGTCATATTCGTATTTACAGTTCCTGTTGCAGTTCGTTTCGTTGCACTAGATTTTTTAGTTGAAGCTACTACTACATTTTGAGGTTTTGAATATAAACTTGCAACAGCATCGTCTATATTATCCATTACTTTTAATTCTGTATCATACTTCTCAGAAATAGTTATATTATCAATATTAGCACTATTTTTCTCCTTTAATTGATTAACAATATCTTCCGCTTCTGTAAAATTTGGCACATATACTTTTTCCTCTTGATTCTCTAATATAGCATAATATCTATAATAAGTAGTTCCACCAGACTTTATTGTATTAAAAATAATATCATCATCTGAATTTACACTCCTTTTCAAAAGACATATTTTATATTGTGGTAAACTGTCTATTTGAACAAATGCTGTATTTTCACTTTCACCATTTTCTATGTATTCATTTATTTGTGTTTGTAATTTACTTTTATTATCTGTATATCCCAACATTTGCCCATCAAGACTAACACTATAACTTATTTTATAAAACAAAGCTACTATTGCTAGTATAAATAAAAGAGTAACAGATATTAGGATTATCAATTTCATTGACCTTCTTGTATGTATCAATACTTTTTTAAACATTACAACTTCTCCTTATAATATTCTGACAATATTTTATACTCTTTTTCACTTTTTTGCAATAGATAAAGGAAAAAATGTAATTAAACAATCACAGTTCAGTAAAAACAAGTAACAATTACTCTAAATGGTAATATATCAATATTTAAGGTCAAAGACCCAAAGGTAGACCCCAGATATGTTTTTGACTAAAAATATTGATATATTACCATTTAGAGTAATTGTTACTTGTTTTCATTGAACTATAAATATCTAGAAAAAATTATTGTTGTAATTCTGTCTTTACAGTTTCAACTTCTGTTTGAGAAGCCTTTTGAGCTGGTTTATAATACCCTTTTGCTTGTGCAATTTTAAAAAGCTCATATTGAAAACTCTCATCACCATTTCTTATTTGTTGAAAAGCCTGTCTTAACCCCATATTTTCTGCTTCTGAAATAGCAGTTTGATATGCTGTTAAATCTGATTTAACACCTGCTAAAATATCATTTACCATAGTTTTTTCATCCATGTTATTTCCTCCTTCTAATTATTTAAAAAAGACATTAATTTTTGTTTAGTATTTAAAGCATCCTGTGCTGATTTTGTAAATAATTGTTTTATTTGTGGATCAACTGCTTGTGCTGAATAAGTATTTAGTTTTTGATAAATTGTTTCATGTGCTCCTATAAAATGTCTTAAATTTTGTAATTCCATTTGATTTAAATCTGCCATTTTTATCTTCCTTTCTTTACGCTTCTTTTTCATTGTCATTAAAAATTTTAAAAATTTCATTTAACAAATCTTATAACAAAATTTAATTTTGTATATATAAGCGTTATTCTTTAATTATCTTTTACATTTTTTAAAATTTTATTCGATTTTTTTAATTTAAAAAGCAATGTAAAACATAGAGACGTTGTAAAATATTTGAAAAATTTTTTATTTTCAAACATTTACAACGTCTCATTAACATTAGGGATCAAAAAACTGTCCCCAACTTCCTAAAAATTATTAAATTATCTCTAAATTAGCAAATTTTGCCATTAATCGTTTATGTCCAACCTTATCAAATTGGATATCAACTTTTAAATCGTCTCCTTCTGGCTCAACATTGCTAATAACACCTTCACCAAATTTCTTATGATAAATTCTAACTCCTGCCTTATATTGAGACAAATCTACATTTGAACCAGAACTCTTCTTTGTTAAATTATTTAAAAAGCTCTCTGCTGTTCTAAACATAAATCCATTATTATTTGAATTACTACTTGCTGCTACAACTTTTGGCTCATTTTTATCAATTTTATATGTTTTGATGTTTCCATTATCTTTGCTTCCATATGTCCAACTATATTTTGAATCTCCAAATGTATTACTGCTTTCTTTCTTTTCTCCTAATGTTTCATCATAACCATCTAATAAATCACTTGGTATTTCTCTTAGGAATCTTGATACTTGATTACAACTTGTTGAACCAAAAATAGTTCTTTGTTTACTACATGTTAAAAATAAATGTTCCTTGGCTCTTGTGATTCCAACATAACATAGACGTCTTTCCTCTTCTAGTTCTTTTGGTTCTCCAATAGATTTATACCCTGGGAATATTCCTTCTTCCATTCCAACTAAAAATACTACTGGAAATTCTAGACCTTTTGCACTATGTAATGTCATAAGTGTTACGGTTTCTTCTGTTTCTTCCATATTGTCTATATCACTTGATAATGTTATTCCCTCTAAGAAATCACTTAATTTATTATCAGCTGATTCATCTTCAAATTCTATTGCAACTGTCAAAAACTCGTCCAAGTTTTCTATTCTATTTTCTGCTTCTATTGTGTTTTCATTTTCTAATGCTTTTGTATATCCTGATTTTTTAAGAGTTTCTTTTATTAAGTCTGATATCTTCATATTATCTTTTTTTGTTCTTAATTCTTCTATTACATTAACAAATTCTCTTGAATTTAAAAACACTCTATTTAATCCATATTGTTCTGCATTTTTTATAATTTCATACATTGGAATTCCTGTATTGTTTGATAATTCTTCTATTTTATCTAAACTTGTTTTTCCAATTCCTCTTTTAGGTTCATTAATTATTCTTTTTAGGCTTAAATTATCTGATGGATTTTGAATTAATCTTAAATATGAAATTATATCTTTAATTTCTTTTCTTTCATAGAATTTAAGACCACCTATAATTTTATACGGAATGCTTTCTCTTCTTAAAATTTCTTCTATTGCTCTTGATTGAGTATTCATTCTATACAAAATAGCAAAATCTGAATATTTATAATATTCTTCTCTTCTTAAATGTTCTATTTGTTGTGCTATATATGTACCTTCATCATATTCATTATTTGCAGAATAAACTGCTGGCAAGTTTCCAACTTCATTCTCTGTCCATAATTCCTTTTTATATGTAACTTCATTATTTTTTATTACAGCATTAGCAGCTTTTAATATATTTCCTGTACATCTATAATTTTGTTCCAGTTTTATTATTTTTGTTCCTGGAAAGTCTCTTTCAAAATTTAAAATATTTGAAATATCTGCTCCTCTAAAACTATAAATTCCTTGATCATTATCTCCTACAACTGTTATATTACCGTTTTTTGAAGCAAGCATTGTTACTAATGTAAATTGTGCTTTATTTGTGTCTTGATATTCGTCAACTAATACATAATGAAATTTATCTGAATAATATTCTAAAACATCAGGATTTTCCATTAAAATTTTGATTGTATAATTTATAATATCATCAAAATCTATTGCATTATTCTCTTTTAATCGTTTTTGATACATTTCATATACTAATGCAATTTTTTCTTTTCTGAAATCTCCATTTGCTCTTACTGTATATTGTTCTGGTTCTAGCATTTCATTCTTTGCATTACTTATTTCTGATAAAACACTTCTATCTGTAAACATTTTGTCATCTAATCCTATTGATTTTATACAAGTTTTTACTAACGTTCTTTGGTCAGATGTGTCAAATATTATAAATGATGAATCAAATCCAATTCTATCTATAAATCTTCTTAGTATACGTACACATATTGAGTGAAAAGTTCCCATCCATATATCTGCTGCTACATCTCCTACCAAATTTCCTATTCTTTCTTTCATTTCATTTGCTGCTTTATTTGTAAAAGTTATTGCTAATATGTTCCATGGTTTTACTTGTTTTTCTCCTATTAAATATGCTATTTTATGTGTTAATACTTTTGTTTTTCCACTTCCAGCTCCTGCTATTACTAAACATGGTCCTTCTGTATTTACTACTGCTTCATATTGTTTATCGTTTAATCCTTTTAATATATCTTGCATTTTTTCATCCTTTCTATGAATTTTTCATTTTATTATTACAATTTATATTCTCTTTTTTGCTTTCAAGATTATATAATTTTGCATTTATAAAGTCAATAGTTTTCCAAAGTTTTTTCAAACATTTTTTCGCTGTTTTTGTTACAATTTTTATAATTGTGTTGCAAAAATTCCAATTATAAATCCAATCATATTACCAATAGCAGACATTCTACCATTATATAATTTATTAGACTCCGGAATCAGTTCCCCAGAAACAATATATAGCATTGCACCAGCCGCAAAGCTTAGGCAAACTGCTATTACAGTTTGTGAAATTGAACCAATTATTGCTCCAAAAAATGCACCAACACCTGTTGTAATACCAGATAATATTACATAAAAAATAACTTTTGTCTTTGACATTCCTCCATTTTTCATAGGAACAGCCATTGATATTCCTTCTGGTATATCATGTAAACAAATTGCAATTGCCAAACCAAGTCCCAAACGCATAGAAGCCTCAAAGCCAGAACCAATTGCCAAACCTTCTGGAAAGTTATGTATTGCCAAACCAATTGAGACAATTATTCCAGTTTTTAATAAATCATTATTTTTTGCATATTTTTGTTGTTTTTTACTAAAATTTTTTTGAACTATCACATCGCAAAAAATCATGGATATTATTCCTATTAATACTCCAAATACAATTCCATATATACTGCTAATCCCTAGTGCTTCTGGTATTAAATCAAAACATATTATAGACATCATTAATCCTGATGCAAATGATAATATAAAACTTAAAAATTTGTTAGAATTTTTTTTGATTATTATACCTAATATTCCTCCTATTGTTGTTCCAAATGTACCAAAAAATAAACCTAGTAATGTTGTTTTTAAAATCTCATTCACAGTGATTTCTCCTTTTTTACAATATTACTAGATTTATATGTTATCTATTTATAATTTATTATATATTTATTTTACATCTCTTAATTTATTATATTTAAAATATGTAAATGTTCCAACTCCTACTAATCCTAATATGCTTAAAACTAGTCCTATTCCAGCGCCTGCATGTGGTAAGCTTCCTGTTGCAGTTGTTGAATCTTGTTTTCCATTTGTTGTACTATTTGTACCATTAGAATTTTGCTTATTATTATAATTTTGTTCGTTATTTTTATCACTAGTTGAATTGTTTGTTGAAGCTGCTACTACTGTAACAGTACAAGTTGCTTTTTTGCTACCATCTTGTGATGTTACTGTAATTATAGTTGATCCTATTTTTTTAGGTGTTACTTTTCCAGCATTATCAACAGTTGCAACTGATTCATCACTTGATGTCCATGCAACAATTTTATTTGTTGCATTTGATGGGTTAAAAGTAGGTTTTAATGTTAAAGTTTTTCCTAATTCTACATTAGCTGTTTTAGCAAGTGTAATTCCATCTAATGCTATATCTGGTTGTAAATTATCAACTAAAATATATCCATATATATCTTTTAAATTATTTCCTGAAAAATAAACCCATAAATAATACAATCCTGTATCTGGTGCTGATATTTGTCTTACTGGATAACCATATCCGTTCATTCCTTTACTGTCAATATGTCCATTCCAATATCCCCATTTAGTCCAACTGCCTTGTGGAATGCTTGTTTTTAAAGAATTTTGTAAAGTTGTAACATCTCCATTTTTTGCTTTTATTTCTTTATATTTATTTATAATATTTGTATCTGTAATTTTTTCATATTGATAATATGCTGTACTATTCGCAGCATTTCTTATTGCTACACTTATACATTGACTCTCATTAGTAGAAAATTCCTTTCCATTTTGTAAAACTGTTGTATTTGTTACTTTTAAAAATGGAATCTTTAAATCAATAGCATATGGTTGTAAAACAACTGTATCTGCTGTTTTATCTTTTATTGTAATATACCCTGTATTCACTGCATTCATAACATCTCTTAAATCATTAGTTGTTGTAATTATATCTATTGTTGCAGTACTAGCTGTATATTCTGTTATTAAATGCCAAGTTTCTACTTGTGTTGCAGCAGTCTTAGTAAGTCCAAATTCATATTCATGTGTTGTATTTAATGTAAGTCCTGTAAAATTAAATTTTGTACTTCCATTATTTGAATATACATTTTTAGTAACTCCAACTGCTGCATTTGCAATATTTGGAATCAAAAAAATAATTGCTCCTATAATTAATATTAAAATTAAATATTTCTTTTTTGTCATATGTTTTTTCCCCTTCTTTCACTACTCATCTATCTTTTTACCAAATATAGATTTTGCAATATTACCAACAACTGGTAATTCTGGATCTTCATCTTTATTTGCTTTAACTATTCCAATAATAATTAAAACTATATAAAGACCATAAATAAATGTTTTAAAAAATGGTATATAAATAGGTATAAGTTTATATGCTGCTAAGATAACTATATATGCAATTCCTATAACAATTGCTTGTGCAGCATGAATTTTTGTATTTTTTGTATTATCTTTAAATCCAAATAATACAATTAAACCTCCTACCCAAGTAAATACATAAGCTAAAATTGCTTTGCCTTTTTCTGTCATTATGATTCACCTCCTTTTCAATTTTTTATTATTTGTCACATTTTAAGTTTAATATACCATTTATGTTGAAAATTGTAAATAGTTTTTTGATAGTTTACTTATATTTTTTCTAACAATACTTATACTATTTTATAAGTATTGTTGTAGAAATTGTTAGAAAACATTATATTTTTTATAAGTTTACTATTAAAAAGTATAAGGCTACTTTGTTTACATTTAGATTTTTTATTTTATAATTGTAATAATTGGAGGTATACTATGGAAAAATCTGAAGAAGATAAAAGAAGATCAGACATTGCAAAAAGTCTTGGAAAAAATTTATTAAAATTTAGAAAAGAAAATGGACTTACAAGGGAAGAATTAGCTGAAAAAAGTAACTTATCTGCCAATTATATCTACGGTCTAGAAAATGGAACTTATTTACCCGGTTGTATTGCACTAATAGATTTATCAAATGCTTTAAATATAAATATTTCTCAATTATTAGATAACTATATAAATAATAATAGAAAAAATATTACAGATCAACTATCTCTTGAAATAAGCAAATTATCAGATAGAGATGTTCAACTAATATTAAATATTTTAAATTTTTTAAATAAAAAATAGCCAATACATTTTGTACATCATTATACAAAATATATTAGCTATTTTATTTTATTCTTCTTCCCCTTTTAGTCTTTCAGCTCTATCTGCTGCAATTAAATTATCAACCATCTCATCTATATCACCATTTAAGAAATTCTCCATTTGATAAATGCTCATACCAATTCTATGGTCTGTAATTCTACCTTGTGGGTAATTATAAGTTCTAATTTTTTCACTTCTATCACCAGAACCAACTTGTGATTTTCTAGCATTTGAAATTTCACTATCTTGTTTTTGTTTTTCCATTTCATACAATTTAGTTCTAAGCATTCTCATAGCATTATCTCTATTTTGGAATTGAGATCTCTCTGTTTGACATTCTACAACAATACCTGTTGGTTCATGTATAAGTCTTACAGCTGATGATGTTTTATTAATATGTTGTCCACCAGCACCAGAAGAACGGAAAACTTCCATTTTAATATCTGCTGGATTTATTTCTATCTCAACATCTTCTACAACTGGAAGTACCGCAACAGTTGCAGTTGATGTATGAATTCTACCACTACTTTCTGTATCTGGAACTCTTTGAACTCTGTGTACACCACTCTCAAATTTTAATCTACTATATACACCTTTTCCAGTAACCATAAATGTTATTTCTTTATAACCACCAAGTCCTGTTTCATTTTCATTTAAAACTTCCATTTTCCAATGTTTTCTTTCAGCATACATTGTATACATTCTAAATAATGTTCCAGCAAATAATGCTGCTTCTTCTCCACCAGCACCAGCTCTTATTTCACAAATAATATTTTTATCATCATCTGGATCTTTTGGAATTAATAGAAATTTTAGCTCTTCTTCTAATTTAGGTAATTTTTCTTTATTATCATAATATTCCATTTCAGCTAATTCTTTTAGTTCTTTATCTTCCATCATTTCTTTTGCTTCATCCATTGCTTGTTTTGCTTGTTTATATTCTCTAAATTTTAAAACTATATCTTCTATACTTGCATGCTCTTTCATCAATTTTTGCCATTCTGATTGATTTGATATTACTTCTGGGTCACTTATCATTTTTGTTAATTCTTCATATCTTTTTTCTACTGCTTCTAATTTTTCAAACATAAAAATTCTCCTTTCACTGCGCTTCGCTCCGTTCATCGTCATCCAAAATTTTTCAAATTTTGTCTTCCAATTTTATATCCTTTTGGTATTATACTACAAAACTATGAATTTTACAACTCTATATAATTATAATCAATATTTTTATTTTTTAAAATATTTTTTTCTCTATTGGTACAAGTAAAAATAATAATTTGTCTATCAGAAAACTTTGTATTTAAATATTCCAAAATATTTTCCAATCTATCATCATCATAAAAAGCAAAAGCCTCATCTAAGAAAATAGGAACACTTTCATCCGAAAGTTCATTAATCATAGAAAGTCTTAATGATAAATATAATTGATCAATAGTTCCAATACTAAATCTATTAACAGGAACATAATCTCCATTTTCCAATGCAACAATTAGACCCTCACTTTCATTAAACATAACTTTATCATATTTACCATTTGTTATATTAGAAATATTATTAGATAAATTCTCTGTAAACTTAGGGGTTACTGAATTTTTCATTTTTTCATACGCCTCATTTAAAACTTCTTTTGCCAAATTCATACTTATATTTAAATTTTGTAGAGTTGACATTTTATTATTATTGTTAACCAATTCTTCTTCTATTTTTGACAAATTATCTAATTGTGGTTCTATATTTTTTTTATCCAAATTCAAAGTATGTAATTCAATTTTTTTATTATTTAGATTTTTTTGATTTTTTTCAATTTCAAAATTTATATTTTCTAAATTATTTAAATTAATAAAATTATTTATTTTATTTTTT